>Ga0302320_10008225_pt1 | contig 22747 bp, 20 predicted proteins | sample Bog_T0_3_FD_202130 | JGI IMG/M metagenome (GOLD analysis project Ga0302320, IMG submission 202130) | Peat permafrost microbial communities from Stordalen Mire near Abisko, Sweden - Bog_T0_3 | ecosystem: Environmental > Terrestrial > Soil > Wetlands > Peat | place: Sweden: Abisko, Stordalen Mire... | reverse complement strand
AGTAACCCTCGCACCGTGACCAAACCGGAGATTTCGATTATTCAGGCAACGCTACGGTGCCGGTGCCCCCGCTGCGGAAAAGGCAAGTTGTTCAAAGGACTGCTAAGCTTGCAACCGGCTTGTTCGGTATGCGGGCTGGATTTCGGGAAGTCCGACACCGGCGATGCCGGAGCCGTGATTGTGATTATGATCTTGGGCGCATTTGTGATCGGCATGGCAGTCTGGGTTGAATTTCGCTTCAATCCGCCCTTGTGGCTGCACGCAGTCCTCTGGCCTGTAATAACGATTCCACTTGCCGTCCTGATAACACGGCCAATGAAGGCCGCTCTCGTCGCGGTGCAATTTCGTACGCGCGCCACCGAGATGGGTTTGTGAGGACCGCTTGGCGCCGCCTCCTTGTTCCCGCGATCAGCACGGTCCTTATGCTTGCAGTACTGATCGGACTCGGGACTTGGCAAGTTTATCGCCTCCGCTGGAAGCAGGGCATCCTGGATCAGGTCGCTACGGCAGAGGCCGCGCCTCCCATTCCGCTTCAGGCCGACCCGGCGCCATACACCAAGGTCTCGGTTACCGGCCGGTTTCGTTTCGATAAGGTCGCGCAATTTGGCGCCGAGGTCCGCGACTTAAAGGCTGGTCCCACCATGGGATACCAACAACTCGTCCCGCTGCAGAGGGACGGCAAACCGCCTGTACTCGTTGACCGGGGATGGGTTCCACAGAGGCGAACAATACCGCTCGATAATCCGCCGGGGGACGTGACAGTGACCGGCTATGTGCGACCGAGAGAAGTTCAGCATTGGTTCAGCCCGACCGATGATTCGGAAGTTCGGCAGTTCTATACACTCGACCCAGCGGCGATTGGGGCCGCAATTGGCGCTCCGAACCTGGTGCCGTTCACGCTGGTTGCACTTGGCACGTCTCAGCCTGAGACTTACCCTGCTCCGGAAACGCACCTTCCCAGGCCACCCAATAATCATTTGTCCTATGTGATCACTTGGTATGGCCTGGCGGTCGCGTTGGCTGTGATATTCGGCGTCTGGGCACGAAAGGCGATAGGAACATGACTAATCCGTCCGCTTATGAACGGCTGGTCGCCCGGTTCGGTTTGGTCGCTACGACGGGCGAGTGTGCGTCCATGTTGGGGTGGGACGCTGCTGCGGTCATGCCGGCGGGCGGAGGAAACGCTCGGTCCGACCAGCTTTCGGTGCTCGCGGTGCTCCAGCATCAGCATCTGACTGCGCCGGAGACCGAAGCAGATCTTTTAACAGCAGAGACTTTTGATCCGTGGGAGGCGGCCAATCTCCGCCTGATGCGCCATGCTTACACCCGCGCCAAGGCCTTGCCGGCGGATTTGATTGGAGCACGGGCCAAGGCTAACTCGAACTGTGAGAAAGTATGGCGCATCGCCCGCCAGTCGGCAGACTTCGGAATGGTCCAGCCACACTTGGCGTTGGTCCTAAAACTTACCTGCGAAGCCGCCGCCGCGGTGGCCGATGCTCTCGGACTGAGCCCATACGATGCGCTTATGGACGGCTACCAGCCAGGAATCGGCGCCGCCGACGTCGAGCCGGTGTTCGATTCCTATGAAAGATTTCTTGCCGCAACCTTGCCGGAAGTCGAACAATATCAATCCCGGCAACCGGCGCCGTTAGCACCAGTTGGGCCATTTCCCGTCTTGGCCCAAGAGATATTCTGTCGTGATCTTGCAAAAAATTTGGGCTTGGAGTTCGACCATGCCCGACTAGATCAATCTGCCCATCCGTTCTCGGGCGGGATCCCCTCGGATGTTCGAATTACGACGCGGTATGTCGAGGATGACTTCACGTCCGCGATATTGGCGGTCGTGCATGAGACAGGCCACGCCCTGTACGAACGTGGTCTGCCGACAATTTATGCACGTCAGCCTGTCGGCGAAGCAGTGGGTATGGCAGCTCACGAAAGCCAGTCCCTGATCGTCGAAATGCAAGCCGTCCGGTCGGATGGATTTCTATCCTGGCTCGGCCCTCGTTTGCATGAAACCTTCGGAGGGGCGCCGGAACCGTATCGTCTCGAAAATCTTGTGCCTATTTGGCGCCGTGTTAAGCGGGGCACGATTCGCGTAGACGCGGACGAACTGACCTACCCTGCCCACGTGATCCTTCGGTTTCGGCTGGAGCGCGCCATGATCGCAGGTGACTTGGCAGTTGCGGATTTACCAAGCGCCTGGAACGATGGGTTGGACCAATTACTTGGCATAATCCCAATAGATGATGCGCAGGGCTGCCTGCAGGATATTCATTGGTACGATGGTGCATTCGGATACTTCCCAAGCTATACACTCGGCGCGATGGCGGCCGCGCAGCTTATGCAGGCCGCGCGTAAGCAAATTCCGGATTTGGATCAAGCCTTTGCCCGTGGAGATTTATCGCCGCTGCTCGCCTGGCTTCGCACTTATGTCCACTCTGTCGGCAGCCGATTCGACTTCAATACGCTAATGGAGCGGGCAACGAGTCATAAACTTGATGCCTCGGCGTTTCAGGCCCATTTGCGGCAACGGTATCTAGGGATCCGTCCGCTGGCCTGATCGCCGACACATAAAGCCCGACGTCAACAGGTAGATAAACCAACTGCGTGGCGGAACCTCATCCCCCGGTGACAGGTGGAAAAAACGCCACCTCATCACCAGGCCGGATCCGCGAGGCGTCGCTGGCAAATTCCTGATTCACCGCGCATCTTACGATCTTACGATTCCGAAATGCAGCAGCGTGGCCCGCATCTTTGGCTATCAGGTAGCTGATCAGCTCACCGACGGTTTCAATCCCTTCCGGCAGTGCAAACTCCTCCTGCGCAAAGCCGGTTCGGTCACGCAGCCAGGCAAAGTACGAGATCGTCAGCGGCTTTAGCACTATTTCAGGCTCATTTATTTTGCCGTGGGGATGGTTTCGATTCGTCCATCTGAGTGGATCACGGTACTGGTGCCGTTGCCATTCGGGACGATGATGGACTGCCCTCCGCCGGGAGATATCGTTGTTTGGTACCCTGGGCCACCCCCGGTCGTCACGCTTGGGCCCCCCGGAGTTTGAATGACCTGGCCTGCTGATCCACGACCCACCGATGTTGCTGGGGGCGCCGCATAACTCGACAGAGGGGGGGCCGGCTGAGGCGTAGCGAGACCAGGTTGGTTATTTTCGGGTGGGGAAGAACTTCCCGTACTCGGGCTTGGTGAAGGATAGGGCGCCGAAATGCCGCGGCTCAACGGAGAGCCCGGCACGGGCGCCTCAGGTTGGGGCGTTACGCCGCCGGCTGCCTCCAAATCCTTAAGAGTTGGCGGTGGAGCGAGCGGACCTGGCCAGATATCGCCAGGTTCGGTCGTCAAAGTCGGCACAGCCGGTTCATCACCCTCCACACGTCGCATGTTCTCGCTGTCGCTTCGGGGCAGGTTCGGATTGTACCCACCCGTAAACGATGGATTCCACCATGTCTTATAGCCGCAGCCGCTAAGCAACAGCGCTAAAGTAAGCAAGGCGATACGCTGCATCAAGGAAGGCTCCCTAAAGGGATAAGAGTTGGGTATGAAACGCGGCGGACTGTGCCCTTAGATCAGCCTCTACTCAAGGACTGTTCCCGTCGCGACGCGAAAATCAACCCAAAAATCCGCACTGCCGGACGCGACGTTTGGTCGATCTGGACCGCAGCTGCTTAAAAGACACAGGTGGTCGAAGGGGTTTCAATACCCGAGGCGACGCCGAAAAATGCCGGGGAGCGCGCTTTGCACATCGTATCGGACCGCACCACGACCCGCGGTGTTCATTCGGCGATTGGGCGCTGCCGTGTCGCAGGCGCCGCAGCATGTTGCCATCCTGCAGTCAAGTAATCCCAGCCGGTGATCAGCGTCAGCGCTGCAGCGACCCAGAGCATGGACTCGCCGATGAGGGATACAGGCAGAAAGTTAAGATGCAATACCGCGGCCGTGTTGTTCCCGGCAATCAACGTGCCAAGTGCTCCCATCTGGAAGCCGGTCTTCCATTTCGCCAGTCGCGTCACCGGCAGGCCGACACGTATACCCGCGAGATATTCACGGAGGCCGCTCACCAGAATCTCACGCAACATGATGACTATCGCAGGATAAAGGCCGATTGCGGATAGGCGATTTTGCCCGACCAGCAGCATCAACGTTGCCCCCACCAACAGCTTATCTGCGATGGGATCCAGCATGCGTCCCAGATCCGAATGCTGCCGCCGCGAACGAGCGACCTTTCCGTCGAAGTAGTCAGTGATAGCGGCAGCGCTGAACACGACACAGGCCGTCAAATCCGCCACGGGCGTCCCGATTGCAAGCAGCACCACCAGCAGCGGGATCGCCGCGATCCGCGAGAGCGTGAGAAGATTGGGGAGATCGGTCAGCATGCCGAACCAAACGTAAAGCACAACTCGCACTTAGGCCATGACCGGGGTGCGCGAATTCGGTCACAAATCAGGATGCGTTGCCCATGAGCACGCCTGGGTGAAAATGGGCATACACTCGGCGGGCCGTTTCACGGCTAATGCCAGCTGTGGCTTCCAAATCCGTCAAGCCCGCCATTTTTACACCACGAGCGGACCCAAAATGATTGAGCAAAGCCCGCTTTCGGGCTGATCCAATACCATGAATCTCATCCAGCTCGCTACGACCGATCGTCTTGGACCGGCCGGATCGATGAGTGGTGATGGCAAACCGGTGCGCTTCATCACGCAACCGCTGAAGGAAGTATAGCACTGGGTCACGTGGCGGAAGCTGGAACGGAGCCAGTCCATCGGTGTGCAACCATTCCCGTCCGGCATCGCGGTCCGGTCCCTTGGCAATTGCAACAACCTTGACGTCCTGGACACCAAGGTCGGCCAGGACATCTCGGGTGGCCGATAACTGCCCAGCACCTCCATCAATGAGCAAGAGATCCGGCCAATCAGACGCGGGAGCACCCTCGGCCTGTTCCTTAAGCGCACGGGAAAAGCGCCGAGAGAGCATCTCCCGCATCATGGCAAAATCGTCACCGGGCGTGATTGCACCCCGAATGCCGAACTTCCGGTACCCTGATTTTATAAACCCCTCGGCCCCAGCAACGATCATCACACCGTAGGGATTGGTGCCCATAATGTGAGAGTTGTCGTAGACTTCGATGCGCTCCGGAGCGGCTGGCAGGTTGAAGAGCTGCGCCAGTCCTTCCAGTAGCTTGGCCTGACCGGCGGTCTCCGCCAATTTGCGTTCCAGCGCCTCGCGCGCATTGGATTCCGCATGCAGAACGACGGCGCGCTTCTCGCCCCGTTGCGGAATGCTGATTTCCACTTTGCGATCGGCTTTCAGCGAAAGCGCCTCTTCAAGCAGGGCCAGTTCCGGCAATTCGTGATTGATCAACAGCAAAGGAGGCGGCTGCTTGTCGTCATAGAACTGGGCGATAAACGCACTGAGGATGTTGGGTGTCTCCTCGGTCTTCGTATGGCTCGGAAAGAACGCGCGATTCCCGTTGTTTCTGCCGCCACGCACAAAAAAGACCTGGACGCAGGTTTGACCCGCGGTCTGCCAAGCCGCAATTATGTCTGCATCGGTCAGGCTTGCCGGGTTCACGACACTGTTGCCCTGGACAAAGGTGAGGCCTCGGAGACGATCGCGGATGGCGGCGGCGCGTTCGAATTCGAGGGCTTCGGCCGCCTCCTCCATTTCGATCGCCAGTTCTTTCTGGACGACGCCGGACTTCCCTCCGAGAAAGGCCTTGGCCTGATTGACCAGTTTTCCATATTCGCCGGGACTTACACGACCCACGCAGGGACCCGAACAGCGTTTGATCTGGAACAGCAGGCACGGGCGGGTACGAGCGGAAAAGACGGTATCCATACAGGACCGAAGCAGGAACACCCGCTGCATCGCTGTAACGGTCTGATTGACCGCCCAAGCCGAGGCGAATGGACCCCAGTAACTACCCTTGCGAACCTGGGCGCCCCGGTGTTTAGCGATCTGGGGGTAGGGATGATCCTCCGTCAGGATCAGCCAGGGATAGGATTTGTCGTCGCGTAGAACGATGTTAAAGCGTGGTTTTAGCCGCTTAATCAGATTTGCTTCGAGCAGAAGCGCCTCAGCCTCTGTGTGGGTGGTGACAATTTCGACCGTCACCGTTTCGGACACCATGCGCCGCAGGCGTTCCGGCAGACGCCCGATTTGGGTATACGAGATTACCCGGCGCTTTAGGCTTCTTGCCTTGCCGACGTAGAGCGCGTCACCTTTGGCGTCGATCATGCGATAGACGCCGGGGCTGGCCGGCATCGTTTCGAGGGCGGCCTCGATTACCGCAACACCTTTATCGCCAGTCTCACTCATCTCATTGTCGCCGTGTTGCTCATGTCAGATCACGAGAGTGTCCAAACTGCCGTTTGCGAGGTCCTGATGGTCATCCAAGTTATCTAACGTAGCTGTGGATAAGTCTGTGAGCAGATGGTCCGCCACCTTCAAACAGGGGCCCGCCGAGGACAATTCCTTGTCGTGCCTCGGCCAGTACGGCACTGGTTTTGCCATTGATTCCCATTGACTCGTCGGCATCGCAGGGTTTTTCCAACGTTGGATGGGCCTGTCTGTGCGCATCTGCATCGGGTGGATGATGTCTCCACGCACCGGGCGTGCAAGATAGGATGCCTGCGCGACAATCACCACATCGCAGCCCAAAGCCGGATGGCGGGTTTTGGAGATGGGGCAGCTGGCGAAGCGCTAGGGCCCGAGAACTTTTGCCGCTAGCCTAATCGAAGCGCTTTCGACGTGCGGACTGACGCGGCAGGCAGGGATGTATTGTGCTGCGCGATAGGCTGTATGCCGAATCGCAGCCTCTGCCGGCAAATGCATCCCATGAAAAATCGCAGCAATGACGACAATCACCGCGATGAGCGGCGCCGTCTTTAATCGCGGGGGAGCACCGGCGAACCTCAGCAGCGCCACCGCACCAGCCAGACCGACCACAGCACCGAGAACAACCTCGGGAAATGAATGCATGCCGAGCAGAAGACGCGACATACCAATCACGACCGCCGCCAAGAGAGCGGCTGGCAGGATGCTGATCCGACGGTGACTGAGCATGGCTGCCAGTCCGCCGGCTACGACAGTGGCTGCGGCGACGTGGCCGCTGGGACTGTGTATGTCCATTGGCCCGAACAATGGCGAGCATGCCAGAAACATGACTTTCAAAGCCAGGATCGCCAAAAAAGTCGCCGCTACGATGACAAGCCACAAAAGCGCGCCGCGCCGCCACCCTTGAAGGGCGAGTGCAATCGCAGTGGCCAGGACCAGCGGTATGATCACGGCCTGGTCAGCAAAGTCCGTTATGTATCTCACGCGGATCCCTATATCGGGAGCACGTTAATAAAAGGTTCCGTAGCGCGTCGTTCCAATAAAGTGACCTCACAAACCCTGCCATACCGGCGAACGCTTGCTTAGGAAGGCGTCAATGCCTTCCCTGAAATCTTGGCTATTGTAACACAATCTTATGAGATCATCGTCTGGCGGAAGATTCTGTCGCAGGCGACGCAACGCTTCTTTTGTTGCCCGCAGTGTGAGAGGGGCGTGACTGGCCATCAGCGCTGCCAAATCGCCGGCTCTCGCTGCCAGCGAGGTGTGATCGGGAAGCACTTCCGTCACCAACCCGGCCGCCATCGCTTCCGTCGCCGAGACGAGGCGACCCGTGAAAATCATGTCAATGACCCGGCCGGCCCCGATGAGTGCCGCCAGGCGGGCGAGGTTGGACATCGACAGACAATTGCCGAGAGTGCGCGCGATAGGAAAACCAAAACGAGCGGTGGCGGCAGCGACCCTCAGATCGCATGCGGCCGCAATCGCGGCGCCCCCGCCCGTGCAGGCACCGGCGATCGCAGCTATCGTGGGCACCGGACACTTTTCGAGCGTACTCAGGACCCGGTCAATTCGAGCTTCATACAGCAATCCATCGTCTTCGGCAGAAAAAGCAAGAAACTGATTGATGTCCGTGCCCGCGGCAAATGCCTTATCACCCGCGCCGGTCAAAATCAGAGCACCCACCTTGCCGGGAGACGCGGCAATCTCCGCGAGGCGCTCATACATCGGAAACGTCAGGGCGTTACGCGCCTGCGGGCGATTAAAGGTGATGTGACCAATGCCGTCACGTTGTTCGTAAATGAGATCGCCAGTCATGTGGTTCTGCGCCCCTGAACTGACGGCGTGTTAGCGATAGTAGGGCCATCGGTAAACATTTCCATGCCTGGACCCTCCCGAACCTCTGCGTCGACGAACATTTAGCTGTGCATAACGACGCGCGCCTGCGGGTTCGACCAACCCCGGTGAACGATCATTTGTTATTTTGCCTCGCTTGGGGCGCCAAAAGACATCATCCCGCATATTCGATTCCGTTGCCGCTGCCAATCAGCCGACGTGCGGTGAACCGGGTTCACAACCCCGATGCGGACGCCTAGTTTCTGCCGCTTCGTATCAGGAGGTAGATATGGCAGGAATGATGCAAGGAAAAGTCGCGGTCGTAACAGGAGCCGGCGGCGGAATTGGTCGAGAGATCGCCCTGATGATGGCCGCCGCAGGCGCACAGGTTATCGTTGCGGATATTGGCGCCTCACTGAGCGGCGAAGGCGGTTCGGCAAGCCCCGCCCAGCAGACCAAACAACTCATTGAGCAGAACGGGGGTGCTGCAGAAATCTGCACCGAATCGGTGGCCTCCTGGGGTTCGGCACAGAAGATCGTTCAGGCTGCTTTGGATCATTTCGGCCGGATCGACGCCGTTGTGAACAACGCCGGCATTTTACGCGACGTGATCTTTCACAAGATGACCGAGGATGACTGGCTGTCGGTGATTGGCGTCCACCTGAACGGTAGCTTCTTCGTGTCGCGTGCAGCAGCCGAACACTACCGGAAGCAGGAAAGCGGCACATTCGTGCACATGAGCAGCACGTCCGGCCTGATTGGTAATTTTGGGCAGGCGAATTACGCGGCCGCGAAACTGGGCATAACCGCGCTTTCGAAATCCATCGCGCTCGATATGCAGCGCTATAATGTCAGGTCGAACTGCATCGCACCCTTCGCCTGGAGCCGGATGACGAGTTCGATCCCGGCGACGACGCCCGAACAACAGGCGCGGGTCGCGAAGATTCAGCAGATGACTCCGGATAAGAACGCTCCGATGGCAGTGTATCTTTCATCAGATGCCGCAAAAGACGTGACCGGCCAGGTTTTTGGCTGCCGGATGAACGAAATGATTCTGTTCAGTTCGCCCCGTCCCATCCGTATCATCCAGCGATCCGAAGGCTGGACACCGGAGACGATCGCAGAACATTGCATTCCGGCGATGAAAGCGGCGTTTATGCCGCTGGATCGTTCGGGGGACGTGTTTGGCTGGGATCCAGTGTAGATCACGACCGCTGTTCAATTTGATGCGGGTCACCGTCCGACCTCAACAAATGAGGTCGGATCGGAGCAGGCCGGTGCTCTTTCAATGATCGATTGGTTGAGACTCTCCCCGGCAAGCGAATGAACACTCGGCAATAAAACATTAAGAGAACAAAGCTCCCGACCCTGTTGCAGCGGTCGATACAAACTTTATCGATGTGCTCCCTCCCAACCGGTGGCTCTGTCCAAGTCCCGGTGGCATGGCTCGTTAGATCACCTTGATCACCGGCCTCTGACACAAGGCCTCAACCCAAAATGTGGCCCACCCCTTGCTTCCAACCGACTTTGCTCGCTTGAATGCATGGGAGCCATGCAGAACAGGAGACTATCATGAAGAGTCGTCTGATCACCCGCCGTCACACCATCAGTCTCGCCAGTGGCGTCGCCGCGACCGCTCTCTTTGGTGCCCATACGGCGCGGTCGGCCGATAAATCCGTGACTGTTGGGATCAATCTTTCTCTCACAGGCGCCGATGCGGAATCTGCCAAGCGAATCGAAGATGGCGCAATAATGGCGTTTGATGAGGCAAATGCGACGGGCGGGATCAACGGCTATAAGATCGTCGTCACACCGTACGACGATGGCTCTGCAACGGCCGGACAATACGATCCGGCGCAGGCCGCGACGAACGCTCGCAAGATGGTGTCCAACAAGGCAACCGTGGCGGCCATCGGGCCGCAAATGAGCGGGGCTGGCAAGGCCATGGCACCCATCCTCAGCGAGGGAAACCTCGCCATTATCACGCCGAGTTCGACAAATCCCGATATCACCGATCCGAAATTTGCAGCGCAATACCGGCCGGAGGGCAAGGCGATCTATTTCCGGACCGTCGCGACCGACGCTTTCCAAGGCCCATACATGGCTAACTATTACGCTGATGTCCTCCATGTGAAGACAGTTTACATTCTCGATGACAGCGGTGCCTACGGCGTGGGTCTTGCCGATGCATTCCAGGGCCAGGCGGAAAAGAAAGGCATAAAAATTCTGGGACGCGATCGACTGGATCCTAAGGCCGCCGACTATACCGCAGTGCTGACCAAGATTAAGTCGCTCAATCCGGATGCAATCTACTACGGTGGCGTGCTTCAGGCGGGCGTTAAACTGGCAAAGCAAGCCTACGACATCGTTCCCAAAATGATCAAAGGTGGTGGCGACGGCGTTCAGGGGCCGGAAATGCTGACAGCTGTCGGCTACCCGGCCAATGAAGGGTGGTATGCAACCGTTGCGTCGCCGCACGTTACCGAGGACGCCAAGATGGCGGACTGGGTCAAGACCTACAAGGCTAAATTCAATGTCGATCCGGACGATTATGCCGTGACCGCTTACGATGCTGCGACGGTTATCCTCGCCGCACTCAAACAGGTGACCAGCAATGGCAAAGAACCGACCCGGGACGCTGTGCGCGACGCGATCCAGGCGGTCAAGGTGAACACGCTGCAAGGTCCCGTTTCGTTCGATGCGAATGGGGATCTACAGGACAAGACAATCAGCGTCTTCCAGATCAAGCAGGACAAAAGCATTCCCGCTGACGACATGAGGCAATATCACTATATCGGGATTGCACCGTCAGCCTGATCCCGACCGCATGTCGTTTTCGGACCTGCTGCTACAGCAGACGATCAATGGGCTAAGCCTGGGGGCAATGTATGCTTTGCTTGCCCTTGGGTTTACGCTCGTTTATGGCATTCTGGAGTTAATCAACTTCGCGCATTTTAACGTTTTCATGGTCGGCAGTTTCATTGGCATGTGGACCTTACAGCTGATGGGAATCAATGGCCAAAGCATTGTGATGACTGGATTGCCGCTGATCGGGACGATGCTGATTGCCCTGATCGTGACGATGGTGCTGTCTGGCGCATTGGGGGTCCTGATCGAGCGTGTGTCGCTTCGCCCGCTGCGGGATGTGAAGGGTCCGGCCGCGATGATCACCACGATCGGGGTCTCATACGTGCTCTTCAATATTATCCTGCTGACCGTCGGTGCCGATTCCAAGAACTATCCCAATCCATTGCCGCCGGTTCAATGGGATATCGGCGATGCGGTCCTGAGATTACGTGAGGTGCTGATCTGGGTGATCGCTGTGCTGCTGATGCTCGGTCTGCATTTCTTTGTTCAGCGCTCGAAAATGGGTAAGGCGATGCGGGCGACAGCTCAGGACCCGGAAGCTGCGCGCATGATGGGCGTCGAAGTTGATCGTGTCATTGTCATCGCCTTCTTTCTTGGTTCAGCGCTGGCGGGCGCAGGGGGTCTCATTTTCGGGCTATATTACAATTTTACCAGCTTTATTATAGGTTTTACTGCTGGATTGCGAGCCTTTACAGCAGCTGTCCTGGGAGGCATTGGCAACGTGCCGGGTGCAATGCTGGGCGGCGTGATCATCGGCCTGATCGAAGCGATGGGCGGCCAATTCATCGCAACCGCGTGGACCGATGTGATCATTTTTTCGATTCTTGTGCTGGTCCTTGTCTTTCGCCCGGCTGGCCTGCTTGGCCGTGTCGCACCGAACAAGTCCTGATGCGAATGATAACAAAGCTCTTTGCTAGAATACCAATGGCGCGTCGTCAGCATCTGCTGACGCTGTTGGCTGGTGTCGCCGCGATAGCCTTTCCGCTGCTGCACGACAACGATGCGGACATTGACTCTGCTGCAAACGCCGCTGCCTATGCGACCCTGGCACTCGGTTTGAATATCGTAGTGGGATTCGCTGGGTTGCTCGACCTGGGCTACGCGGCATTCTTTGCGATTGGCGCTTATGCTTACGGCATACTAACGTCATTTCAGGTAATGCCTCATTGGTCAGGATTTTGGGAGCCGTTTGCATGGCTTGAACTGGTGCGACGCATTCCGCAACCTGGCGGTGACCTGGTCCACTTCACCGTCTCCTTCTGGATCATGCTTCCGGTCTCCGCCTTGATAGCGGCCGCGTTCGGCGTGCTGTTCGGTGCGCCAACGCTCCGCCTCCGTGGCGATTATCTTGCAATCGTAACACTCGGCTTCGGTGAGATCGTCCCGATCGTTGTGCGCAATGTCGATTCAGTGACGAACGGTGCTGCCGGTTTGAATGGTATTCAGGCACCACGATTGTTTGGTCACAGTTTTGGCGTTGCGGCGCTTCCATATTATTACGTTGCGATTGGGCTGGTTGCTCTGCTGGTTTTCGTCAGTATCCGCCTGCGCGATTCCCGGATCGGCCGAGCGTGGATGGCAATCCGGGAGGATGAGATTGCTGCGGCGGCGATGGGTGTTGATCGCACTCGCACCAAGCTGCTGGCGTTCGCCATCGGTGCAGGTTTTGCAGGGGCAACCGGTACCTTTTACGTCGCCAAACTACAAACTGCGACACCCGAGATGTTCGGCTTTCCGGTTTCGGTGATGATCCTTGTCATGGTTGTTCTCGGAGGAATGGGCAGCGTCTGGGGGGTCGTTCTCGGCGCGGTCTCGTTGCAATTACTCCAATCCTGGTTCCTCGAGGATATTTCCGGCTGGATCCACGATCTTGGGACACTGATAGGCCAGCCATGGATGCTGAAGATCGATCTGACCGAATCGATCGAGCTCATCTTCGGCCTGATTCTCGTCTTCATGATGCTATATCGCCGCGACGGGCTGATACCGGCGACCCGCAAACAGTCCGCGCTTAGCTTTGAGGAGCAACATGCCGAGGTGCGGCGGGGCGGTTTCCCAGCATTGACCGGCCTCGGCAACTTTACGCATAGCGATCACACCGGCTTGGAAGTGAGAGACATCACGGTTCGCTTCGGGGGTCTGGTTGCACTGAATAAGGTCAATCTGGCCGTTCCCGCCGGCGACGTCGTCGCAGTGATCGGGCCAAACGGATCGGGTAAATCAACTCTGTTCAATGTCATCACGGGCCTCACAGCCGCCGATGGGGGAACCATCCGTTTCGACACGCAGTCCTTACTGGGACTGCCTCCGCATCAAATACTGCGTCGCGGCGTGGCCCGCACCTTCCAGAACATCCGTCTGTTCACAAACCTTTCAGTGCTGGACAACGTATTGATTGGTCAACACGCCCGCCTGAAGACTGGTCCCATCGCCGCGGTATTTCGGCCGCCCTCTACACGCCGGGAGGAAGCCGCCGCACGCGTGTGGGCGACGGAAATTCTCTCGCTGTTCGGGAATCGACTGCTTCCCCGGGCGACGCAGACGGTTAGCCATCTATCCTATGCCAACCGCAGACGAGTCGAGATCGCCCGCGCGCTGGCATCGCGACCGAAGATCCTGCTGCTGGACGAACCGACCGCTGGTATGAATCCGGCGGAGACACTGGAACTGGCCGAACAAATCAAAAGCCTGCATTCCCTCGGACTCACGATCCTGCTCATCGAGCATAAACTGGACGTCGTAACCCGTCTTGCTGACAAAGTCGTGGTTCTGGATCACGGTGAGAAGATCGCCGAAGGGACACCTGACGAAGTGCGCCGGAATGATGCGGTTCTTCAGGCGTATCTGGGCCGCGGCACCCTCGCAGAGGGCATGGTCGATGCCTGAGCTGTTGCAATTCAGGGATGTCAATACTTACTACGGCGACCTGCATGTCCTAAAGGACGTCAACTACACGATTGGAGAGGGCGAGATCGTTTCACTTCTAGGCGGAAACGCCTGTGGAAAATCGACAACAATGAAAACCATTATGGGGGTCGTTCGCCCAACCAGCGGATCGGTGATCTTCGACGGTGTGCCGATCGAAAAGATGTCCACTGCTGAACGCGTAAAGCGCGGGATCGCTCCCGTGCTCGAGGCGCGACGCCTTTTCCCTCGTATGACGGTATTCGAAAACCTGGAGATGGGAGCCTACACGCGGAAACGAGGACCCGAGTTTGCCGACGACCTGGATCGCGTCTATGCGTTATTTCCTCGTGTCAAAGAACGTTTGAACCAGATTTCCGGGACACTTTCTGGTGGCGAACAGCAGATGGTTGCGATTGGTCGCGCATTGATGGCGCGTCCCCGACTGATTTGTATGGACGAACCCTCAATGGGTCTGTCACCGCTTTTTGTGGAGCAAGTGTTCGACATCATCCAGGAAATCAACCGACAAGGTACGACGATTTTCATGGTCGAGCAGAATGCGAACATGGCACTTTCAATTGCACATCGAGCTTACGTGCTGCAAACCGGAAAGGTCGTCCTATCCGGATCTGCCAAGGACCTCCGACGCGACCCGGCGATTCGCGAGGCCTATCTGGGCGAGTTGCAGGTCACCTGATCGATCAGCACGGGTGGGCTTGCACATCGCCGCCAGTGCTTTCCGCGCTGACCGAACACCCCATGTGCGTCGCACTATGTGGCGATATCGTTTCGCGGGTCATCGAAGTGGCTGGTTCGGGGATGCCCTTGCCCGACCTTGACCGGGCAAGGTGACCCGCATAAGGGTCTTGGCAACTAACTGAGGAAACGTCGATGCTTCATCTCCTTCGTCGTGCTATCGGGGCACTTGCCTTCATGCTTGTCGTGACAATTGCGCATGCCGATACGATTCGTTTTGGTGCAATTCTGCCACTTACAGGCCCGGGAGCGATGATCGGCACGCAGCAGATGCGCGGCATTAGATTTGCGGTGGACAAAGCCAACGCTGCGGGCGGCGTACACGGCGAAAAAATCGAGATACTGTTTGAAGACAATCAGGCCAAACCGGACCAATCGATCCTCAGTTTCAATAAGCTGGCCGACCTGCAAAAGGTGCCGATGATTTTTACTGCCTATTCAGGGCCTTCACTGGCAATGGCACCGCTGGCGACCCGTAAAAAAATTCTGCTGATCAACGCAGGTGCGCAGGCCGACAAACTGGCAACGGCCTCACCCTATTTGGTCAATACACTCCCGACAATTGGCGACGAGGTCAAGGTGATTTCAAAGTATTTGATCGGCGATGGGAAAACGCAGGGTGCGATATTATTCGAAAATGACGCGGCGGGAATCGCCGGTCGGGATGATTTCGTCAAGTACTTCCCGGAAGCTGGTGGCACAATCCTTTCACAAGAACCGACGCAGTTCGGTCAGACTGACTTCCGCCCAGCCTTGCTGAAACTCGCAGATGCCAAACCCCAGGTTATGTTGGTTTCGATCACAGCCGGACTGCTGCAGATGGCACAGCAATATAAGCAACTCGGCCTGAATTCCACCGTCGCCGGCACCACGTTCTTTGCAGACCCCGATACGGTGGCCGACCCTTCATCTGAAGGATTTGTTCATACGCAGGTGCGGATAGACGCGCCACCGGCGCTGGCCGCCGAATTCAAAGAAAAGTTTGGTGTTGAAATGGAGTTCTTCGTTCGCCAGTACTACAATGCAACGCAGATGATCCTGACTGTAACGGACAAACTTCTCGCAGAAGGTAAAGCATTGACCGGTGAAAACATGCACGACGAACTTTTTGCGATCGGTAAATTCCAGGGTCTGATCCCTCTCGAGTTCAAGAGCAACACCGCAACCGTGCCGCTGGATATAAACGTGATGAGGGGCGGAAAGGACGTCACCATCAAGCGAATGAGCAGCGACTAGCCGGATTGAAACCATGCTTGCGCTGCAATTGCTTTGCAACGGTATCGTAACCGGTTGCGCACTTGGTATCGTCGCCGTCAGCTTCTCCTTTATTTATGCGACAACGAAAATTTTCCATGTCGCGCATGCCGGCGTTTATACCATGGGCGGCTACATCGCCTGGTCGCTGCTCGGGCATGGTTTCCCGGCCCCGATCGCTTTGCTGATTGCGATGGCCGCCTGCACAGCCCTGGGATCTCTGATTCAAGCGGTCCTGTATGCCAGGCTCGAACAACGGAGCGCGACCCATCTTGTCATTCTGATCGCTTCGCTGGGGACTTTGGCCGTTATCCAGAACATCCTTGCTGCGGTCTATACAGCCAATATTCTGCGGTTTGATCTTCCCTGGAGTTCTCATGTCGTTACGATCGTCGGCAATGTGCGGTTGACGCTCACCCAACTTACAACCGTCGCTGTCAGCGTCGGCGCCTATGCTGGCGTGATGTGGTTTGCGCACCGGACGATCCTTGGCAAACAAATTCGGGCGGTGGCGTCCAATCCGTTTTTGGCCGAGATCACCCGACTTAGGCCACGGCGTGTCCATGTCTATGTCGTGGCTTTCGCTTCTGCATTGGTGTGCCTTCCGGGCGTGCTTGTGCCACTCGATTTCGGGTTGCAGCCCTACGGCGGGGTGACGCCGCTGCTGACGGCCACCATTGCAATGATCGCCGGCGGTGTCGTCAGCATTACAGGTGCGTTCGTGCTCGCGATCGTCATCACTGAACTGCAGAACCTCTCGCTACTGTTCATCCCGGGGGAATGGAGCATCGGCGTGACATTTTTCATTTTTGTCATCTTCATGCTGTTCCGACCTAAGGGTCTGTTCGCAGCGGCTCGTTGAGCCATGGATTTCTGGTTCAGCTACATCACCCTGGCGTCAATTTATGTATTGCTCGGTTTGTCCACCAACCTTCTCGTTGGCATCGCCGGGATATTTTCTGTCTCGCAGGCCGCCGTCTTTGGCGTAGGCGCATATATCGTCGCCTATTTCCTGATGAACGATGTGCTTTCGTTCCTGCCGGCCCTGATGATTGCCGCGATCGGCTGCATCGGGTTGAACATCCTGGTGACGCTGCCAGCGCTGCGCGTTTCCGGCGACTATTTCGTGGTGACCTCCTTTGGTATCCAACTCCTGGCAACCGCTGTCTTCACGAACTGGACCGGCGGCACGGGCGGAGCAAATGGGTTGCCCGGGATTCCCCCTCCAGACTTGTTCGGTAAAGCTTTGGAAAGCAGTTCCGATCTCGCGCTGCTATGTGCGGGTGGCATGCTGATTGGGTGCCTGCTGTTCTGGCTGGTGATGCGAGCACCGTTCGGCCGCTTATTGCGAGCCATTCGTGAGGATGAGGTTGCCGTCGCTGCTGCTGGAAAAAGTGTCCTTCGTGCCAAGGTTTCGGCGGCCGCACTGGCCGGGGCGTTCGCCGGAACGGCGGGCGGTCTCTACGCCACGTTTCTCAGCTTCATTGATCCGTCATCCTTCGATCTGGACTCTTCGATCTTGCTGTTGACGATGGTTGTCGTCGGTGGAGCGCGGACCTTGGCCGGATCGATCATCGGGCCATTCCTGTTGTTAGCACTTCCTCAGATTTTAACATTAGTAGACATCCCCACCACGATCGCGGCAACAGCCAGGCAGTTGATCTATGGCCTGTTGTTAATTGCTTTCATGCTCTTCCGACCACAAGGTTTAGCGGGAGAAAAGCTTTGACTCCGTACCTTCAGGCTACCGGTGTCGAGGTCCGTTTCGGCGGTTTGAAAGCTCTGGACGATTGCAGTTTTACCGTTCAGCAAGGTCGCATAACCTGTCTGGTTGGACCGAATGGGGCTGGCAAGACAACCGTTTTCAACGTTATCACCGGGTTTCACAGGCCGAACGCCGGTTCCGTCAGCTTCAAGGGCCGAAGTCTTGACGGCTTGAAGCCGCAGGCGATCGTGAAAGCCGGCATTGCCCGTACATTCCAAAATCTTCGCCTGTTCAGCGACCTGACGGCAATCGACAACGTTCTCGCCAGCCTGCCGGGCCAGTCGGGGGAGGAACCCTTCGTAGCCATCTGCCGCCCCTTTCACGTCGCGTCGGGGCAACGGCAGAGGCGCAGGGAGGCGCTTGCGATTCTGGATCGTGTGGAGCTATCGGCGCGAGCAGGGGATTTCGTTCGCAACCTGTCCTACGGCGAGCAGAAGTTGCTGATCATCGCCCGTGTGCTGGCGACCGGCGCTGAACTGTTATTGCTGGACGAACCCGCCTCGGGCCTTTCCGCAGGTGCATTGGAGGGCGTCATGGCACTGCTGCGAAGCCTGCAGCATGACGGCAAGACGTTGCTGGTGGTCGAGCACAACACCCGCGTCGTGCAGAAGATTGCTGACGAGGTTTTGTTCCTGCACCAGGGGCATCTGATGGCCCAGGGATCCCCCGACTCGATCGTCAGCGATCCGGCGCTGGCGGAGATCTACTTCGGCGGCGCGCTCTGATGATATTGCAACTCAATGCTCTGGAGGCAGGATATGGGTCGAAGACCGTCATCTCCGGTGTGTCCTTCGCCCTGGAGCCCGGGCAGATTCTTGCATTCCTGGGCCACAATGGCGCCGGCAAGACCACAACGTTGAAAACCGTTATGGGCCTGCTTCGGCAAACCGGCGGAGAAGTTTTATTCGATGGTAACCGCATCGATCACGTCAGCGTAGCGGACCGGATTGCGCTTGGCCTCCGTCTTTTGCCCGAGGGTCGCGGAATCTTCCCCGATCTCAGTGTCGCCGAGAACATCGACGTGGTAGCCGCTCGGAATGTAGCGGCTGGTGCGATGTTCGATGTGCCCGACGTCTACAAGTTGTTCCCAGTGCTGGATGAACGTCGGACAACCCGTTCGGGTAACTTGAGCGGGGGGCAACAACAAATGCTTGCGCTTTCGCTGGCTATACTTGGCACACCTCGCTGCCTGATGCTGGACGAACCCTCGATCGGATTGGCGCCCAACCTGGTGGAGCGAATGTTTCAGCAGGTTCGCGATGTCTGTAAGTCACACGCGATGACGGCTGTTCTGGTTGAACAGAACGTTGCGGCCGCTATGCAGATCGCCGATCGGGTTGTTATCATGAACAGTGGTCAGATCGTGTTCGACGGGCGGCCCGATGAGGCGCGCGCGTCGAACTTTTGGCATTACTTTTGACCGTTCACCGTTAATGGTTGTTACGCGACTCACCACGCGTCTCGATGACATTCAGGAACAAGGTCGCTGGTTCCAGACAAGCACCCGAACCAAGCTGTCCGACCATCGAGCGATAGATTTCCTCCCAGGGAGTCATTGTCACCAGCTTGGGCGGAACCCATGCTGCCTTGCGGGCTTCCAGTTCACCCAGCGGCAGCAACACATCGACTTTGCGGCTGTTGAGGTCGATCCTGATACGATCTCCGGTTTTCAGGATCGCCAATCCGCCTCCCACCGCTGCTTCCGGCGAAACATTCAGGATCGATGGCGAACCGGAGGTTCCTGACTGACGTCCATCACCCATTGTCGGCAGAGTCGTGATCCCCCGTTTGAGGAGCGAGGCGGGTGGCTGCATATTGACGACCTCGGCACTGCCAGGATAACCAACCGGTCCGCAGTTTCGGATGATCAGGACGGACTGGTCTTCAACGCCCAAGTCAGGGTCCTCGATTCGGTGGTGATAGTCTTCCGGTCCCTCGAATACGATCGCTTTGCCCTCGAACACGTTGGGGCGGTCGGGGTTGGAGAGAAATCGTTCCCGAAACTCCTTGTCGATCACACTGATTTTCATCACCGCGCTGTCGAACAGATTGCCCGACATCACGACATAGCCCGCGGCTGGCAGCAACGGGGCGGAGTAGGACCGAATCACCTCACGGTCGCCATCCGGTACTTCGGCGAGGTCTTCTGCCAATGTCCGGCCTGTTACGGTCCGAACATTGCCGTGCAATTTGCCGGCGGCCAGCAGTTCTTTCATCACGGCTGGCACGCCCCCGGCGCGATGGAATTTCTCGCCGAGGAATCGGCCGGCGGGTTGTAAATCCACCAATAGCGGAATTTGCGGCCCCAGGCGTTGCCAATCCACGAGGTCATGCTGGACACCCATATGGCGAGCAATCGCGACCATATGGATTGGGCAGTTCGAAGATGCACCCAACGCGGCCGCTGCAACGACAGCGTTTTCAAATGCGCTTTTCGTCATGATGTCGGAGGGGCGCAGGTTTTCCTTCACCATGCCGACGATGCGTTTGCCGGTCTCGAAAGCCATCCATCCCCGTTCCCGGTAGGGAGCTGGAATAGCTGCGCAGCCCGGAAGAGACATCCCTAACGCCTCGGCCAGTGAGTTCATAGACGTCGCGGTGCCCATGGTATTGCAGTGCCCGACTGACGGCGCCGAGGACGATACCATCTCCATGAACTCATCATAGCCAATCTTGCCTTCTGCAAAAAGCTTGCGTCCTTCCCAAACGATTGTGCCCGATCCTGACAGACGTCCCTTCCACCAACCATCCAGCATCGGGCCGCCGGATAATACGATTGCAGGAATGTTCACGGTGGCCGCGCCCATCAAACAGGCTGGCGTGGTCTTGTCACATCCCGTCGTCAGAACAACGCCGTCCAGCGGGTAGCCATGAAGGATCTCGACCAGACTCAGATAGGCCAGATTCCGGTCGAGCGCTGCGGTTGGCCGCTTGCCGGTTTCCTGGATGGGATGCATCGGGAATTCCAGTGGCACGCCGCCGGCATCGCGGATACCGTCGCGAATCCGGCTGGCAAGCTCCACGTGGTGGCGATTGCAGGGGGACAGGTCAGATCCCGTCTGCGCGATGCCGATGATCGGTTTTCCGCCGCGCAGTTCCTCGGGGGTAATGCCGTAATTCATGTAGCGCTCGAGATAGAGTGCCGTCATTGCCGGATCCGCGGGATCGTCGAACCAGCGCCGGGACCGCAGGCGCTTGTCTTCGCTGCCGTTATGACTGGCCATGATCGGGTTCCTCCGGAAGGTTCGGTTGGGCAGGAGACTGTGCGGCGGGACGTCGCCGGTCAAGCTTGCCTATGGAAAGGGCCGCCTTCTGGTTGAACCGAGCAGGGGAGATTGGGAACGCCCGTACGAGACGTGGATTACCAGCTCCATCATCAGCCAAACTGCCAGTCGAATCCGGCTTACCAACGGCAGGCCTGTGTTCGTGACCAACACGGGACGGACGGCGTCGACAAACCCGCGGCATGTGGTGAGTTGCATGGGAAACCCCAGTCGCCGCGTAACCGTGTTGTCAGGATTTGGCGAGCGGCCGCTCTAGAACGATCGCGTCATATAGGTCAATTCGAATGCATGTCCTGCTAATCGGCAAAGCATCAGGAATCCCCTATAGAGAAAATATATAAAAATATCTATATATAATGGTCATTATTATATGATATTATCAACAAACCTGATCATTCTGCCTGATTCGGATATATTCTCGGTGCTCAACACGAATGGATTTTTTACGTAGCGGCGATGCAATATTGGGCAGTCAAGTTTGGTATCCATTAATTGGGTGCCGAAAGATCCCCACCTAAACACGATTTTGCGAGTCGGCCCCTGGCCGATGTCCGGAAAGGAGACCTCTAAGAACCGAAAACCCTGCGGAATTCTGGCATAACTCTTGCTGATTCCATGGAACTGCGGAAAGGCAGATCACAAGGTTATCGCAAATGGGATTCGATCAGAACGATGTATGCACAGTAGGGTTGTTCGTTGCGATTCGTATCAAGTGTCATCCTTGTGCAGGTACGCATTACATAGCGGCCAATCCCTCAGCCGCTAGCCTGGCAATATTGGATTGGACCTCAGCCGCTATATTGGCGGCCGACTCGAAATATTGATGGTCACTCAGACGAATGGGCGCTTCGGTAAGCTTGTTGCTGGATCGGCATAGGGGATCTGGTTTGATGATGATAAACCGAGGGGTACTGGCAACAGCCGGCGCCCCTCTTTAATTGGAATCGGCTCCGCGATGAACACGGCATTTATTTCGAAAAATGATGGCATAATTGCCCTGCGTGGTACCCGCTCAAAGCCGGCTTTCGACCGTTCGCCGTTAATGAGACGACGCTCCCGCCGAGCTATAGATCCGGCCCTACAGCAGCGTCATTTGGCCCGATAGGAGACCCACGATTATGGACCAACACACTCATGGCCACGAGCCGCCGCCCGTCATTCCGGCCAAGCCGATGACGCGTAAGGCGCAAATCGCCGCACTTATTGTTGTCGCGGGGGTCGCGGCCGCAGCGTTTATCGTTGGGCCTGCAGCCGTACATACACTGTTTGGTGGTAAGGCGCAGGAAACCGCCGCTGAAACACCGGTGGCAAGTGCGGACGACTCAACGTTTCAGGCGACCGACCGCCAGTGGGCGAGTCTGAAGGTGCAGAAGATCGAGGATCAGGTTTTCCAGGATGCCACCGTCACCGACGGAAAAATTGCCATCGACGACGAACTGGTGACACCTGTCTTCTCTCCCTACACGGGACGTGTCACCAGGCTCATAGCGCGTCCCGGTGATAACGTTGCCCGTGGTGATCCCCTGTTCGCGATCGTGGCAAGCGAACTGGCGCAAGGTCAGAATGATCTCATCAGCGCAGTGGCCGCGCTGAAGACTGCCAAGGCTCAACTCACGCTGGCCGAGACCAATGAGAAGCGGCAGCACGCCCTGTATCAGGCCCAGGGTGCTGCACTGAAAGATTGGCAGCAGTCGCAGGTCGACTTGGCGAACGCCCAGGGTGGTATGAGCAGTG
>Ga0302320_10008224_pt1 | contig 22748 bp, 17 predicted proteins | sample Bog_T0_3_FD_202130 | JGI IMG/M metagenome (GOLD analysis project Ga0302320, IMG submission 202130) | Peat permafrost microbial communities from Stordalen Mire near Abisko, Sweden - Bog_T0_3 | ecosystem: Environmental > Terrestrial > Soil > Wetlands > Peat | place: Sweden: Abisko, Stordalen Mire... | reverse complement strand
GCCTTGTCGAGTCGACCGACCGGTGCGAGCCAGGGCAGCGCGGCGCCGTCGAGACAACGGTAAACCGTGGCCCGGCCCTGCTCGTCGCGTGCCGTCGTGACGAGCCCGCGCGGCTTGTTCAGCATGAGCACCAAACGCCGCGCCGCACCGACACGGCGCCCGTCGATGTCGATGGGGTCCAGGCCGACCCGGACCGGATGGTCCGGATCGTTCGCCAAGCGCCCGTTGACGCACACCCGGCCCGCACGCACCCACTCAGCCGCTTCGCTGCGGGATGCAATGCCCAGTTTGGATATGACGCGTGCAACGCCATGGCGGGATGGACCCCCCGCCGCCGGCGCGGACAACGCGGACGAAATGCGCGATGCGGACGAGGGCGGTGGCGGGCGGTGTTTGCGCATGTCGGCGAGTGTCGGCGATTTGCAATGAGGCGTCGACGATTTTGCGGCGAGCGTCGCGCGCGACCGGCACCGGCACGCCTGGGAATATCTGGGAATGCCTGGGCACGCCCGGGAAACCCGGACACGTTAGACTACACACATGGACGACGAAAGTCTGGAACAGATTCAAACGAAGATTGCCTATCTCGAGCACGCCAACAGCGAACTGTCCGACGTGGTCTCTCGGCAGGACCGCGAGTTGCGCGCACTCCATGCTCAAGTCGCAGTTCTGTTCGAGCGGGTGCGTTCATTACAAACCCCGGACCGCGTGCGCGGGCCCGACGAAGAGCGGCCACCGCATTACTGACTGCGTTACCGCTGCAGCGCACCGGCCTCAGGGCGCCGCGCTGAGCGTCGTCTCGAGGTGGCGCAACACGAGCTCACCCTCGGGCTGGGTAAACCATCGGCAATGACCCAGCAGGAACGCGTCATAGGCAAGGTCAGCGTTTTCCGCCGAACCCGTGACGCCCTGAAAGTACTCGATTTCACTCAGTGCATAGCCCCAGTGCACGAGCGGCAAAATCGCAACGAGCGACGCGCATTCCTGCTTCGAGAGCGCGGCGCGCTCGCGATAGCCGGCGAGCAGCGCCGTGACGAGCGCGAGATCGGCCGATCCGCCCCGACCCTCCTGAATATCGAGCCAGGGAATCGTGTTGCGCTCGATCGCAGTCGCGAGGTCGTAGCTGCGCGTCGTGCAATCGCACAGACCGAAGTCGATGATGCCGGCCACGTGCGCGCCCGAGTCTGCACCCGACCACAAGAGGTTCGACGCATGCCAATCGTTGTGCGTCCAGATACGCGCGAGCCGCGCCGAGCCCCGTCGATACCGCGGATGAAACGGCGCAAGGGCTTGCGCCAGATCGGTGCGCCATGAGCGCGCATCGAGATAGGCGCCGAGCGCAGGCCGCCGCGGCAGTTCGTCGGTGAGGCCGGCGATGGGGTCCGTGGCACCGATCAGGCGATCGTTCGAAACGAGAATTTGCGCCGAACGCGGCGGCGCGCGATAGGAGCTCGCGGCGCCGTGGAGGTCGGCGAGCGCGGCGCCCGCCGTGAATGCGTGCGCGGAGCTCGCAAAGGGCGTCCAAGACTGAGCTTCGCGATAGGCGTCGACGCCGCGCCCCAGTTCGTGGACTTCGTAGGTCCAGGACCCGGCCGCGATCGCGGAATGACCGGCGGCGGACGCCAACACGCGGCTTACCGGAATGCCATGCGCGCGCAAATGGCGCATGAACCCGTGCTCCTCCTCGAGATCGGCGACGCGCCGGACGCGCTGGTCGTGGCGTTTGATGAACAGCCGGACGCCGCCGACCTTGACGATGCCCGCAGACGACAAAGGACGCGCGCTATGCCACTCGAGCACGGCGCCATCCGGGTCGACGCCGACGCCGCGCAGGACCGGCGCCAGGTCCGCCGGCGCAAGGCGCGCCCAATCCGGCGCCGCCACGCCACCGCGCATCGAATGGACCAGACCCGTGTTCAAGAGCGCAACGCCTCGTTGCCGCGCAGCGCATCGGCCGCATGGGTGTCGAGGGCGACACGCCAGCGGCGCAGGCCGAGCGCCGCCAGCGCAACGAACACCGCATAGAGCAACGCGGTCGGATAGGCTCGCTTGACGAGGTAGAGACCGACGTAGCAGAGATCGACCGCGATCCAGATCCACCAGCTCTCGACATAGCGACGCGCCGACCAAAGGCTGCCGATCAGGCTCGCGGCGAACAGCGCCGAATCGGCCCAGGGCAGGGAGGCGTCGGTCCGATCATGCAACCAGAGCCCAAGCATCCCGGCGAGCGCGGCGCCGGCCACGACGCCGGCCAGCGTCTCGGCGCGACCGACGCGCCGAACCACGAGGCCGCCGTCGCCGCCACGACCCCGGATCCATTGCCACCAACCATAGACCAGCGTCAGGGCAAAAATGCCCTGCAGTCCCATATCCGCGTACAGTTTGATGCGGAAGAAAAATATCCCGTACAAAGCGACGGACAACAGCGAAAAGGGGTAATTCCACAAGCTGCGGGCGGTCGTGAGCCATACGCCGAGGACCGACACGGTGAATGCGATGAGTTCCAGGAGGGATATGTCGAACAGGGCCAAGGCTTTCCCTCGGTGACATCGATCGTTCGCGCGATGCAGCCGTGCATCAATCCTCCGAACGCCGCCTCCCATGGTACTGCACTTCGCGGCCCTAATCCCGTTTGAGGTTCTCGAGGTCCTCCAGACTCCGCGGCCAATCGGCGCCCAACAAACGCGAGAGAGCGCGATCGGCGAGCAAGCGCCCGCCCGTCTGGCAGCGGGGACAATAGTTGGTTTCCTTGTCGGCGTAGCGAATCCGCATGACGGTTTCACCGCAACGCGGACAGGCGTGACCGAAGCGCCCATGCACGGCCATTTCGGGTCGAAAAGCCGTGACCTTTTCCGGGAAATTCCGCGCTGCTTCCGCGCGCAGCCGGGTCATCCACTCGGCGAGCGTCGTGCGCGCCGCCTCGTACAGCCGCGCCCATTCGTCGGGAAGCAGTTTTCCCGTCTGGGCAAGCGGCGAGAGTTGTGCCGCATGCAGTATCTCGTCGCTGTAGGCGTTACCGATGCCGCTGACGACGCGCGGATCGGTGAGCGCTCGCTTCAAGGTGCGATTTTCCGCCGCGAGCGCGGCACGAAATTCCGTGAACGAACTCGAGAGTACTTCGATTCCGCCGGGATTCATTGCCACGAGCGCGTCGCGGCCCGAGACGACGTGAACGGACGCGCGGCGCTTCGTGCCGGCCTCGGTGAGCACGAGTGAACCCGTGGCGAAATCGACGGCCGCGAGTTGATTGCGTCCGGCGAGTTTCACGCCCGGCGGGCGCCAATGCAACCGGCCGGCGATCATCAGATGAATCACGATCCACAGCTCAAGCTCGAGTCCGATCGCAACCCGCTTGCCGATACGCTCGAGCGCACGCACGCGCAGACCCTCGAGAGCGGCGACCGGCGGTTCGGCCGTACGCAGCACGAAGGGACTCGCAATGCGCACCTGCGCCACGGCGCAACCGAGGATGCGCGCCTCGAGGGCGTGCAAATACGCGTTGATGTCGGGAAGCTCGGGCATGAGGACCTCGCGCGGCCTGATCCGATCATAGCGCATGCCGTAGGCCGTTGGCTTGCGGGCCACGGGTGTCGATGCGATGATCCGCGTCGATCCGCAAGGACCGGTCATTCAAGGGGAGAAATCGATGCTGCCGACTCAAGGAGCGCCATTCACGCGCGGAGCGCCATTCACGCGCGGAGCGGCGTTCATGCGCGGAGCGGCGTTCACGCACACGTGGACCTGCGCAGCGCTCACGCTATTGCTTGCGGCGGCGGCGAACCGCGGCGTGGCGGCCGACGCGGCCGGCGCGAAGCCGCGCCCGGCCGACTTCGCGTTGACCGGGGCACGCATTTACGCGGGCGCGCGCGAACCGCCTGCCGAGGCCCTCGCCGTCCGCGCGGGCCGGCTCATCTACGTCGGCAGCGATGCCGGCGTTCGGGCCTACCTGGGTCCGAAAACCCGCGTCGAACACGGCGCCGGTCGATTGGTGATTCCGGGGCTGGTCGACTCGCACGTCCATCCGGCCGACGTCGCCGACCTGGATGTCTGCGATCTCGACAGCAAGCCTCTCGGCTTGAGCGCGCTCACCGACTTCGTCAAGGCTTGCCTCGCCCATTATCGGACCGAGCCAGGTCAACGCCTGCTCGTGCACCAATGGAATTTCGGCGAGGGCAACCAACCCGACGCCCGGTCACCGACGCTGCGCGCCGCGCTCGACGCCGCGTCGACGACGCGCGAGATCCAACTGCTCGGCAACGACGGCCACCATGGCGCCTTCAACAGCCTCGCCCTCGCGCACGCCAGGACTGCAAGCGGCGACGTCGTCGGAATCTCCAAGGCGAGTCTCGCCGGGCAATTCGCGCCGTTTGCGGGCCTGATCGGCGTCGACGCGGTCGGTGAACCGAACGGCGCGGTCAACGAGGATGCCCGATACGCGATCAACAAGCACAGCATGATGTACGTCGAGTTCGACGCCATGCTCGCGCACCCGGAACTCATTCCAGAGCGCTTCAACAGTGCCGGCATCACCGCAATCCTCGACGCGATGGCCGATCCGGACGGTCTGCCGATCTGGGATAAATTGCTCGCCACCGGCCGGTTGACCGTGCGCACGACACTCGCCCAGTTCTACGACCCGAGCCATGCGCGGACTCCCGACGGACGGGTCGACTACGATGGTTTGGTCGCAAAGGCCCGGGCGGTCCGCGCGAAGTACGAGCACAACACGCTGCTGCACGCCGACTTCATCAAACTGTTCGCCGACGGCGTCATGGAGGCGAACCCATTCGCGACACCGCCGACCCTGGGCAATGCCGCGATGCTCTCGCCCTACTTGCAGCCGCAGTTCACGCGCGACCCCGAGGGACATGCGAGCGTCACGGCTTATGTCGACACCGCCGCGGCGGTCTGCGCGGCGGAGCGCGAACATCCTGAGCGCTATCAAGCGGCGGCCGACATCGACGAGTTCGTGCACGCCCATGGATTCCATCCGCGCCAATGCGTGATCTCCTTCGGTCAACTTCAGCACGAGAGAGAGATCGAACTCGAGTACGTCAGGCGCATGCACCTCGCCGGCTTCAACCTGCACATCCATGCGATCGGCGACCGCGCGGTGCGTACGGCGATCGATGCGATCGAAGCGGCCCGCGCGGCCGACGGCGTTTCGACGACGCGCGACAGTCTCGCGCACGTGCAATTGGCGAATCCGGACGACGTTCTGCGCATGGGCAAAGACCATTTGTACGTCGCCTTTACCTACTCCTGGGCCAACGTCGACCTCGACTACGATATGACCGTGATTCCCTTCCTGCAGAAAGTGAGCGGAAACTCCTACGAGAGCCGCCACGTGCCGGGCAGCTACTACGAGGAGAACAGCTACCCGTTCCGGAGCACCAAGACCGCGGGCGCGATCCTGGTCGCGGGCTCCGACGCGCCTGTGAACACGCGCGATCCGCAGCCCTTCGTCAACATGGCAACCGCCGTGACGCGGCGCATCCCGGGCGAGCCCGCCTTCAACACCAAGCAGTCCTTGACGATTCGCGAGGTGCTCGATGCCTACACGATCGACGGCGCGCGGTTTCTGGGGTGGGATCGCGAGATCGGATCGCTGGTTTCCGGCAAGTCGGCCGATTTCGTGCTGCTCGATCGGGATATTCTCGCGCTTGCCGACTCGAATCGAGCCGATGAAATTGCCGCCACCCGGGTCGTCGAGACATGGTTCCGCGGCAAACGCGTCTATCGCGCCAAGCCGGCGACTTGATGATCGGTGCGGGATACATTCGCAGCGCGCGTCATTGCGCGCGCCAGGTCGAATCGCCGAGATGCTCATCCATGGCGCGGCCCGGCGCGCATTCGTCGGAATAATAGGCGCTTTGCATGCCGCCGATTCTGCCGCGTTCCCGATAGGTCGAGTCATAGTAAGCGAGCGCATCGCGTCTCGCGATCGCATCGGGAACGCCGAGGATCCTGGCCGCCCGATAATTGCGTTGCACGGCCTCGCACTCGGTCAATGCCTCGTTCAACTCACCGCGCACATGCATCGATTCGTGCGTAAAAATGGCCAGGCTCACGATCTCCCGTTCGCTTGCGCGCTCGGGATGGGCCAAATACGACATCAAGGTTCCGCACCATGGCGCCTGAAAGACGATGTCCCCGGTTTTCGGGTTGGCGTGCCCGGATGCGAGCATCTCCGTATCGAGCATCGTATCGAAAACGGTGTTGCAGTGGACGTGGGCCCGATGACCGTCGGCGAGTTCGGTCGCACCTGCCGACAGAAACGACTGAAAGCGCCAGGTATGGACGGGCGGCCACGCGCAGCCGAGCGCGAGGACGGTCACGATCGCGAGATAACGCTTGGATATTGGGCGTGGCCGCGCAAAGCCCGGTTGCGGTCTGACGCTCCAGAGCACCTCGCGAAACGCGCACCAAGCGAAGAACGCAGCGGCGGCCGACCACAGCACGGTGCTCTCAACGCAGCGACGCGCTCGCGTCGGCAGCGAGCGCGTCACGCGCGTGGGCGATCTCGGCGCGCGCGGTGTGAGCGCCACCGTCCGTCAACCGCAGGAGTGTGGCGTAGTAGCCTGCCGCGCGCGCGCGATCGCCGGCGCCCTCCGCCGCGAGGCCGGCACTGAACAGACCGTTGAACCGGTTCGGACTCAGCTGCAGCGATCGCTCGTATTCGGCGAGCGCAGGTCCCGGCCGGCCGAGTTCGAGCAGCATGTCGCCGAGCATCTCGCGGGCCGGAATATCCACCTCGCCCTGGCCGACCCGGTCCTGCAAATCGGCGGCGGCCCCCATATGCGAGATCGCGGCGTCGTTTGCGCCCGCGGCAAACGCCGCCCAGCCGAGCATCTCCTCCCGCGTGATGCGGGCGCCCGTGGAATCCGCGTAGTAAGCATGACGTCCTTTCTTGATTTCCTCGACGAGCGCGTCATGCGCCGCAAGGTCGAGCGCAGCGCGATCGGCACGACGCAGGTGTCCGTCCGCAATCACGCGCGCCCAGTAGACCTGGGTCTGGGTCTCGGGCGGCGCGGAGGAGATAGGCTCGAGTTCGGCCGCGGTTTTCCAGTCGCGAGTCTCGAGGGCCAGGAAGATCGGCAGCTTCGATTGGTAATAAGGGAACATGCCCATCATGTAGTGGTCCGCCATACCTGTCATGGCGGAAAAATGCCGGATCAAGCCGCTCGATTCGTCGATCATCGCCCGCGCCGACTCGTCCTGGGCGCTCTGCAGATAGGCGTAGAGCAGGAAATCATCCGAATGGAACTGGTCAATCGCGCCGCTCTCGCCGTGCGCCTCCGCGAACTTCGACGCTTCCACGGAGACGCGGTTTGCCTCGATGTCCTCCTGCCACAGTCCCAAGCGCGCGAATATGTGACCAGGCATGTGTGCCGCGTGCGGAGCGGAACCCGCGATCGTCCCATAGTGGCGGGCGGCAACCAACCCGTCGGCCGCGAGCGCCGGCGTATCGCACGCATGGATGATGTAGTGCACGACGCCGGGATGATCCGGATGAGCACCGAATAAAGGCGTGAGAATGCGCACGGCAGCGTGTTCCTGGCGCAGGCTCGTGTCGTCGGGCCGTTCAGCGGCCAGCATCGACAGCGCATAGAAGGCCCCGGCATCGATGTCATTCGGATACCGTGCGAAAATCTCGCCCATCGCGGCGGAGTACGTTTCAATGCGCGTCGCATAGGAACGGCCGTCTGCATCGAAAAATCCGGAGAGCGCCGCGATAAAGGCGCGTTCGCGCGCGGTCTTGGCGGGCCTGGCGCGCGCCGCCCGCAGTTCGCGCGCAGCGGTTGCGATCGCGGGATCATCCGGGCGGTCCCATATCTGATGAAAGACGCTCATTGCAACGCCCCAATGCGCCATCGCACAGGACGGGTCGCGGGCGAGAATCCGCTCGAACTGCGGGCGTGCTTCGTCGTACCAGAAATCGTGCAGGAGTGCGACGCCGCGGCTGAATTGCTCGCGAACAGCGGATCGGCATGAGACCGCAAACGAGACCGTCCCCAGGTGCTCTGCAGCCGCGCGGTCACGCGACGCCGGGTTCGCGAATACCGCGCCCGGCACGGGTACCAGGGATCCCACAAGCGCGATCAGCATGATCCATCGGCGGAGGCTGTAATTCTGCATGACACATGACCCCTGGTCGCGGCGAACGCCCCTGGAACCGATAGTATAGGCCGACTCGCCCATCGGCGGCTGGCTCCCGGGCAGGCGTACCGCGACTCGAGTCACGCAGTGGCGCTTGCGTGGGGCGCGGTGTTTATGCCAGCGTTTGAACATGCTGGCCGTCGAACACCAAATCACACTGACGCGGAATCATCTCCTCGCGGCCGTGGGAGCGCGGGCGGCCGTGAAGGCGAACCCGGACGCATGGCAAGAGTTTTCGGCGCGCTTCGCGCGACATTTCCCGGTGCTCCTCACCGAACTCGCCGCGCTGTACGGCGAACGGGCGGACTTTCTCGACTTTCTCGAGTCCCTGTTAGCCACGGCATTCGACGCCTGGGCGACTCGTTCCGACGATCTGAAGGCGCTCGACCGGCACCGCGAAGCCGATCCGCTTTGGTTCCAGTCCGAAAAAATGCTCGGCGGCGTCTGTTACGTCGATAAATTCGGGGGCAATCTCAAGGGCATCCTGGACGCGATTCCCTACTTCCAGGAACTCGGACTCACGTACGTGCACCTCATGCCCCTGTTCCGCTGTCCGGCCGGCAACAGCGACGGGGGTTATGCCGTGAGCAGCTACCGCGACGTGAACCCAGCGCTCGGCAGCATCGAGGATCTCAAGGTCTTGTCGGCCGCGCTGCGCCGGGCCGGCATCAGCCTCGTGCTCGACTTCATTTTCAATCACACGTCCGACGAGCACGCGTGGGCTCAGGCCTGCCGGCGCGGCGATCCCGCGTTCGCCGATTTCTATCATCTATTTCCGGACCGAACGCTGCCGGATCAATACGACCGTACGCTGCGCGAGATCTTTCCGGATCAGCATCCGGGCGGCTTTTCGCAGCTGCCCGACGGCCGCCAGGTCTGGACGACGTTCAATTCGTTCCAGTGGGACCTGAATTACGGAAATCCGGCCGTCTTTACGGCGATGGCGGGGGAAATGCTGGCAATCGCCAATCTCGGGACCGAGTTCCTGCGCATGGACGCGGTGGCGTTCGTCTGGAAGCGACTCGGCACGCCGTGCGAAAATCTGCCGGAAGCGCACACACTGATCCGGGCCTTCAGTGCCCTCGTGCGCATCGCCGCACCGAGTCTGTTGTTCAAATCCGAGGCCATCGTGCACCCCGACGACGTCGTCAAGTACATCTCGGCCGCAGAATGCCAGGTGTCATATAACCCGCTGCAAATGGCGCTCCTGTGGAATTCGCTCGCGACGCGCGACGTCAACCTGCTTCAGCAAGCGCTCGAGAACCGCCACGAGCTGCCACCCGATACGGCGTGGGTCAATTACGTGCGCAGCCACGACGACATCGGCTGGACTTTCTCCGACGAGGACGCACTCAAGCTCGGCATCCGCGGATTCCAGCATCGCCAGTTCCTCAATCGCTTCTATGTCAATCGCTTCGAGGGAAGCTTCGCGCGCGGCGTGCCGTTTCAAGACAATCCGGCCACCGGGGATTGCCGCATCTGCGGGACCTCGGCATCGCTTGCCGGACTCGAGCAGAACGACCGCCACGGCGCCGAACGGGTGCTGGTCCTCTACAGCGTTGCCCTATCGAGCGGGGGCATCCCCCTCCTGTACCTGGGCGATGAGGTCGGGACGCTCAACGATCATGGCTACCTCGACGATCCGGACCGGGCGTCCGACAGCCGTTGGGTGCATCGGCCGGCGCGCGATCCCGAGCGCTACGCCCAGCGGCGGGATCCGGCAACGACACCGGGGCGTATCTACGCGGGACTTCGGCGCATGATCGAGGCACGACGCGCGACAGCGGCATTCGCCGGGGGTCGCTTGCAGGGATTTCGCGCCGGCTCACGCAGTGTTTTGGGTTACACCCGCGGCGCCGACGGCGACCATGTCCTCGTCCTGTCAAGCTTCAGCGAACTCCGGCAGCGGATCCCCGCCCATATCCTCGCGGCGCAGCCGGGCGAAGTCCGCGACTTGATCAGCGGAAGCATCCATCGCTTGCGCGAAGGACTGGTGCTCGAGCCGTATCAAGTTGTGTGGCTCGATTGCCGTCGAGCCTGAAGGTGCTCGCGCCGCGCGCGCTCGTCAAATGGATCCTCCCACCGGCAATTTGGCTGGTCATGATCGTACCGTTCGAGGCAATCCAGCACTTGGTGAGCGGGATCATGCAATGACTTTGACCCTCGATCGCGTTTCCCTGCAGACTAGGCCCCGTGTATTCAACATCACGGTTGCGCGCAGCGGCGCAGATGATCGGACCGACCGCCCGGCTTCTGCTGCTCATGCTGTGCGGCCAACTCACGATGGCGGCGTCTGCCGCCCCTGCGACGAAGTGCAAGATGACGAAGGTGGCCGACCTCGCCGTCACCATGAACAGTCTGCGTCCAATGATCGACACGATGATCAACGGCAAGGCCGCGAAGTTCCTGCTCGACAGCGGTGCGTTCTACAGCATGATCTCCGGCGCCACGGCAACCGAGTACGGCCTGAAGAGCGTGCCGGCCCCGTTTGGATTCACTGTCAGGGGCATCGGCGGCTCCGCGGATGTCCGGGTTGCGACCGTCAGGGAGTTCTCGATCGTCGGAGTCACCGTCAAGAACGTCGAGTTCTTGGTGGGCGGCAGCGACTTCGGCGCCGGTTTGATGGGACAGAATTTGTTGGAGAGATTCGATGTCGAGTACGACCTGGCGAACGGTGCGATCCGCCTCTTCCGCACCGAGGATTGCGACAATACCCTCCTCGCGTATTGGCTGACGACCGGACAAACGTACTCTTCCATGACGATCGACCACGTCGACCCAGGCCAGCCGCATACCATCGGCACGGCTTACGTCAACGGTCAGAAGATTCGCGTCGCGTTCGATACGGGGGCGTTTCAATCGGTCTTGTCGCTCAAGGCGGCGGTCCGTGCGGGAGTTACGCCGGAATCGCCTGGAGTGGTCGCTTCCGGCTACGCCGGCGGCATCGGCACAGGCAGCGTCAAGGAGTACATTGCGCCGTTCGCCAGTTTCAAGATCGGAGACAACGAGGAAATCAAGAATACGAAGCTGCGGATTGCAGACATCGACCTGTCGAGCGGCCTCTCGCACGCGGAGATGCTGGTCGGCGCGGGTTTCTTTATTTCGCATCGCATCTTCGTGGCAAACCGCGAGCACAGACTGTTCCTCTCCTACAACGGCGGCCACGTTTTCAAACTCGATCAACCCGCCGCAACAAGCGTCGCCGCAAGTCCATCGGAACGACCGAGCGAGGCCCAGCAATCCATGGCGGCCCAGCCACCCGCTGCGGCCCAGCCACCCGCCGCGGCCCAGGCCGCCGCTGCGGCCCAGTCGATCGTGGGGAACTCCTCGCCAAGCGGCGACCTGCCTGCCGCGGACACCCACGCCGACGCCAACGCTCCGAGCGACGCCATGGCTTCCGACGGACCGGGCACTCCCCTGAATGCGAGCCAATTGGCGCGTCGCGGCTCCGCCTTTGCCGCTCGGCGGGATTTCACGCAGGCATTCGCGGTTCTATCCAAGGCGATCGAACTCGATCCCAACGAACCCGAGTATTACTTCGAGCGCGCGGATGCCTACCGGACCAGCGGACGGCAGGATCAAGCCATGGCGGATTACGATCGCTTGGTTTCAATGAAACCGGATTTCATTCCGGCCTATATCCCGCGAGCCGAGATCAAGCTCGCAAGAAAGGACACGACGGGAGCCGTCTCGGACCTAGAAACCGTCGATCGAATGGCGCCGAAGTCCGCCGATTTACGCCTCAAATTGGCTGACCTGTATGCCGGCCTCGAGCATTTTCCGGCGGCCATCGGGCAATACACGTTATGGATCGAGAATCATCCGCATGATGCGCGCTTGATTAGGGCAGTCGCGGGACGTTGTCTCAGCAGGGCCCTGCAAGATCAAGATCTCGCCGCGGCGCTCGATGACTGCAATTTGGCCTTGCGCCGTGTAGACCCATACAGCCCCAACCTCTCATCGTTGTACACGGACAGGGGTCTCGTTCGACTGAGGCAGGGAGACTATGCGAGGGCAATCGCAGACTTCGCCGATGCGCTCAAGCGCACGCCGAACGACGCCGCAGCACTTTACGGCCGAGCAATCGCGGTATTTCGCACGCAGGGTCGTCTCGCCGGCGACACCGATTTGCAAGCCGCGCGGCGCATCGAACCGCAGATCGCCGCAAGGTTCGAGCGATACGGCATCGTTCCCTAGCAAGTCCCAGTCACACACTTCTTGGTCGACGCCGTCGTGGACGCCCATGTGAACTCGCTCATGTCAGATCTCGCTCCCACGCATGAAGGCCGTGCAAAGCCGTGCCGACATCATTGTGTATCTCGAGCAGTCGAGATGAACGTCAGCAGCGTGGGCTTCACCCGATCCGGCATTTCGGTTTGCGGATAGTGACCCGCCCCCTCGACGATCAGGCTCGCAGCGCCGAGCTCGCCGGCGAGCCACCGTGCTTCGGCGGCAGCATCCGCGAAGTCAGGATCGCGGGTGCCCATGACGACGAGGGCAGGCACCCGACTCTCTGCTACGATCGCTGCGGTATCGGCCTTGGACAGGTTGAGCATCGAGTGAAGTGCGGCCATGCGTCCCGGTTCGCGCAGATTGCGTCCGAGCGCCGCTTTGACCTCGGCTTGGTCCGCGGGCTTGGCACTCGGGAACAGGCTGTCCCAGTACGTGGTCCAAAACCACACTCGCCACGGCCCGGCAAAGGCCAAGTTCAACGCCAGCTTCGCGAACCAGGAGGGCTTCTGGTCGCGGACGATCGGGCCCAGAAGCACGACGCCGCTCACGCGCGCCGGCGCGTCGTGTGCCGCCCACAATGCAGATCCTGCTGCGAACGAATTGCCGAGAATGACCGCAGGACCCGCATTGAGATGGTCGAGCAGTGCCAGCGCATCACGGCCCACCGCATGCGCGGAGTAGTCGGGCCACTTCGCCGACGTCTCGCCGAAACCGCGTACGTCCATCGTAATGACGCGGTAGCCCGCGCGAGATAGCGCCGGGCGCAGCAGCCGATACTCCGAGCGCAAATCACCCATGCCGGGGATCGCGAGCACGAGCGGACCATCGCCGCCCGTGTCGTCATAGGCGACGCGGCCGCCATCGACCGCGAGGAAGCGCGTCTCCATGGCGCCCGACCCATCGGGCTGCGCAGCCGGGGCCAGAGCGCCGCCGGCCCCCAAGGCAGTACCCAGCAGCGCAGCGGACATGAGCTTCGTGGACATGCGAGTCTCCGGGTGTGAATGACGATACGCATCCTAAGCCGCGTCGATCTAAACGCCAATTGCCTAACTACGTAGTCCGTCGATACATTAATGCATGGCTGCCGAGGTACGCGATTTGCGGCGAGCTGCCTGGGCAGGGCGCTATGCGGCGTCCGAGGCGGAGGGGCTTTCCGCCGCTCCATGGTGCGCGAAGAACACGCTCGGACTGCACCCGAACTGGCGCTGGAACATGGTCGAAAACGCGGTCGGGCTGCGGTAACCGACCTCGAGCGCGATATCGACGATGCGCTCTCCCCGCGCGAGCAATTCGACCGCCCGGAGCAACCGCGCCTGCTGCCGCCACCGCGCAAACGATAGACCGGTCTCCCGTTGAAACAATCGATGGATCGTCTTCGGATCGACACCGAGCCGGCGCGCCCAACGCGCGGCGGTCGTTTGTTCATCGGGATGACGCCTGATCGCGTTCTCGATGACGCGCAGCCGCGGATCGCTCGTTGCGGGCAGGCTCAAGGGGAGCGCCCGCATCTGAACGATTTCATCGAGCAACAAGACCATCAACCGACCGTTGCGCGAACGCATGCGGTACGGCAGCGCAACCTTGGTGGCCTCCAGAATGAGTTCGCGCAAGAGCGCAGACACCGCGACCACCGCGCAGTCCCGCGGCAATTCGCGCACGGCGGACGGCTGGATATAAAGCGTGCGCATCGCAACCGGGCCCACCATGCGAATCGAATGTTCGACATCGGCCGGCACCCATATGGCGCGCGTCGCGGGAAGAATCCATTCGCCGGCCGAGGTGCTGACCACCATCACGCCGCGGATCGCATAGATGAGCTGACAGACCTCGTGGCGGTGGGGGCGGATTTCCTCGCGCGCCTCGTAGTCGATGCCGAGCGCCGTCACGGGCATCGTGCGCCCGGGATCAGAGGCAAACGGCAGGTTCGGGGCGGGTTCGCGCATCGCAATGTCCTTTTTGCGAAGTAGCGCGTCGCATCTCGTCAACGACATGATGCAATCCCTGCTCTTGTCGATTTATCCGATATTGAAAGGCGAGTTCACACTGGGATTCGCTCAACTGGGCATGATCACCCTCACCTACCAAATTACCGCTTCGCTGCCGCGGCCTTGATCGGCACCGGGTCGTCGGTGTTCCACCCGGAGAGTTCGCGGCTTGCGCGATTCGCGTCCGGTGGAAGCCATGGCCTGGCGCAGTCCCTTTTCCAGATCGGCGGCAATGCCGGCAGCGCCATCGGCCCCTTGATCGCGGCATTCCTCATCCTCCCCTACGGCCGGCAGAGCATCGGGCTGGTCGCACTGATCACGCTCATTGCGATGTTCTTGATGTTCCGCGTGGCGCTCTGGTATCGGCATCAGCACCTGTCGAGCGCCGCGCGCCGCCGCGGCCCGGAGCCGGCGGTCACCGTGCTGCCGCCGCGAGTGGTGATCCGCGCGATGGGAGTCCTTTTGATTCTGATGTTTTCGAAGTTCTTCTACCTCGCGAGCCTCAGCAGCTACTACACGTTTTACTTGATGAAAAAATTTGGCGTTGCGCCCGAAGCCGCCCAAATCTATCTCTTCGTCTTTCTGTTCGCGGCGGCGGCCGGAACGCTGCTCGGAGGACCGATCGGAGATCGCGTCGGCCGAAAGGCAGTGATTTGGGTCTCGATCCTCGGCGTCGCGCCGTTCACGATCGCCCTGCCATTCGCCGACCTGCCGTGGACCTGCGCGCTGAGCTTCGTCATCGGGTTCGTAATTTCGTCGGCGTTTTCCGCGATCGTCGTTTTTGCGCAGGAACTGGCACCGCAGCGGGTGGGCCTCGTCTCCGGTTTGTTCTTCGGCTTGGCCTTTGGGTTCGGCGGCCTGGGTGCGGCGGTCTTGGGCGGCCTCGCGGACCAGTACAGCATCGAGGCGGTCTATCGACTCTGCGCGTATTTGCCGCTGCTCGGGATCGTGACCGTGTTCCTGCCGAACGTCGGGCGACGCAGGACGGCAATTCAAGCTTGACCGCGCCGCGCCGATAGGCCGGTATGCTTGAATTCCGTCTCATGATTCTGGGCACGGCCCGGCTCGGCCGCGCCTTGAGCAAACCCATTCTACTGGTCACCGGCGTGCTCCTGTTCGCAGGCTGTCAGCGCGAATCGACGATTGTGCAACTGCACGACATCGTGAGTACCGACACCACGGCGGCCCGATCGCAGGAATTCAATCCGCGGCTCATGCGCCGCTTTGCCTCGATCCACCGGGTCATCGAATGGCAGGACCTGAAACGCATCAAGCTCGGCCGAATCCTCTATTTCGAACCCCTCTTGTCGGTCAACGGCAGATTATCCTGTAACTCCTGTCATCCCCTCGATCGCTACGGGACCACGGCGCAGCGCTTTGATCGGGGCGTGGACGGTCAGCGGGTGCGCCGCAACACTCCGTCGGTTTACAACGTCGCGGGCCAGTTTCGCCAGTTCTGGGACGGTGCGGCACGGACCCTCGATGAACAGGCCCTTCAGCATCTGATCAACCCCGCGATCCTCGGGACAACGTCTGAGCGGCTCGAACAGGCTTTGCGCGCCGTCCCCGGCTATCGCGCGGCGTTCAGGGATGCCTTTCCCGCTCAAGCCGAACCGGTCACGGTCGCGAACGTCGCCGCAGCCCTGTCGGTGTTCGAGCGCGGCCTCATCACGCCGTCTCGCTGGGACCGCTACCTCGACGGTGATCCCGCCGCCTTGACGGACTCAGAGCAAGCCGGCGCGCGACTGTTTGCGAATATCGGCTGTCTGGAATGTCACACCGGCGCCTTCGTCGGCGGAGCCATGTTTGCAAAGGTTGGCCGGGTGACGCCATGGCCCAACCAGACGGACCACGGCCGCTATGAGATCACCCGGGATCTTGCCGACGACATGATGTTCAAGGTGCCGAGTCTCCGCAATGTGGCTCGTACGGGACCCTACTTCCACGACGGCTCCGCCGCATCGCTGCAGGCCGCCGTGCGGGCGATGGCGGTTCATCAGCTCGGCATGTACCCAAGCGACGCGCAGGTGCAGTCGATCGTCGAATGGCTGAGCTCCATGACGGGTGACCTGCCGGAAGATTATATCGAGCCGCCGACACTGCCGCCGGCAACCCGGCCGCCTCAAGAGCAGCGACCATGAATCAATTTCGTCCCCGCAACCTGCCCTTGCGTGTGCAGTACATGCTGGTGTTCGCCTTGCTGTCGATTTCCACGACGGCAATCACGACGATCACCCTGACCAGCCTGTCCGGGCAACGCATGCGCGCCGTCCTGCAGGAAAAATCCGTCCAATATGCGCGGCAGCTGCAGCAGCAGCTGCAATCCGTCATCGCATTCGACGACCGCTTGACCGCGCGCGAATTGTTCGAGAGCCTCGCCGGCGACTCGGATGTCGATGGTCTCGCAGTCTACGATTCCCGCGGCAAGCTCATCGAGGGTCGGGGACTGCGGCCCGCGGAACTGCGCTCGCTCGATGGCGCGGTGGGACCGAAGACCGACCACGTCATCGCAGTCGCGGGCGTGAATTCGCGGGAGGGAAAGACGGGCCGCCTGTATGTGGGCCTGTCGACCCGCTCCATCGACCGGCTGCACCGTCGCGACAGCTGGATCGCGGCCGTCATCGCCAGCGTCGTCGTGCTGCTCGCCTTTGCACTGGGGGTGCAGACATCGAGGCGACTCGCACGACGACTCGTCCGCATCGCCGACGCGGCAAATCGCGTGGCCTCGGGGGACACCCTCCACGTGGGACTCGACGACTCCTCAAAGGACGAGATCGGCGAGCTGTCGCACGCGTTCAACGTGATGGTCGCGGAACTGTCGCGGCTGTCGGCCGAACATGAGCGCATGGTCATGACCGAGCGCGAGCGTCTCGAGAACCTGGTCGCCGAGCGTACCGCGGACCTCGAGCAGAGCCGGGAAATGTTCCGCCTCATGGCCGAAAGCACCAACGCGATCCCGTTCACCTTGAATCTCACGACGGCGTGTTTCACGTACATTGGATCCCAGGCGATCGTCGATACCGGCATCCAGGAGTCGGAGTGGCGGGAGCCCGGCGCTCTCGATAAGTTCATACCCCGCGACAAGAACGTGGAAGTACGCACCCGGTTCGACGAATGCTCGAGCGGACCGTTCGAGTTCGAGGCGACGGTCCTGCGCCGCGACGCGTCGCGCTGCGAGTTCCGCTGGACCGGCACCTGTGAACATCGCAACAACGTCAAACTCCTGCGCGGACTGATGCAGGACGTGACCGCGCTTCGCCGCCTCGAGCGCGAGCTCGCCGCCGCGCAGAAACTCGAATCGGTCGGCAGATTGGCGGCCGGCGTCGCCCATGAAATCAATACGCCCGTACAGTTCGTCTCGGACAATGTCCAGTTCGTACGAACCACGATGGAGGATCTGATACCAGTCGTTGCGGCGTATAGAACTCTTGCCCACACGGTGCTCGACGGGGGCGAAGCGCACTCAGCGGCCGAAAGCGCGCAGGCCGCCGAGGCCGCGGCCGACCTCGATTACCTCCTGGAGAACGTTCCCCTTGCGACGGGGAGCGCCATCGAGGGGCTCGACCGGATCGCGACGATCGTGCGCTCCATGAAGGAGTTTGCCCACCCCGATCAGGCGGAGATGTCCAACGCCGATCTCAACCAGGCGATTCGGAGCACCCTCGTGATCGCGCGCAACGAATACAAGTATATCGCGACCGTCGATGCCCGATTCGACGACCTGCCCCCGGTGCGCTGTTACCTCGGAGAAATCAACCAAGTGATCTTGAACCTCATCGTCAATGCCGCGCACGCCATCTCCGACGTCGTGGCGGGCACCGACACCCTGGGGTGCCTCACCATCCGCACCCGGCACGGCGGCGATTGGGTCGAGATTTCGATCGCCGACACCGGCACCGGCATTCCGGAGAACGTGCGCGACAAGCTCTTCGATCCGTTCTTCACGACCAAGGAAGTGGGCAAGGGGACCGGCCAGGGGCTCGCGATCGCCCGCAGTGTCGTGGTCAACAAACATGGCGGCAGCCTGCGCTTCGAGACCGAGGTCGGTCGTGGAACGACCTTCATCGTGCGATTGCCGGTCCAGCAGGCCGCGCTCCCGACCGATGCGTCGAAGGCGGCTGCATGATCCGGGTATTGTTCGTCGACGATGAGGTCAACGTGCTGCATGCCATGGGCCGCAGCCTGCACCACATGCGCAAAGAGTGGAGCATGGAATTCGTCGCGAGCGGCGTCGCCGCGCTCGAGGCGCTCGCTGCGCGGCCCGCGGACGTCATTGTCTCGGATATGCGCATGCCGGGAATGGACGGCTGGCAGCTGCTCGCCGAGGTCAAGCTTCGCCATCCACAAACCGTCCGGCTGATCCTGTCCGGTCACGCCGACCCCGTGTCCATCATGCGTTCGGTGGGCACGGCGCACCAATATCTGGCCAAGCCTTGCGAAAGTGCGGAGCTGAAGGCAGCGATCGCACGCACGGAAATGCTGCGACGGCATTTGAACAACGCAACACTCGCACTCCTCGTCGGGCACGTGGGAACCCTCCCGAGCGTGCCGCGGGCGTTTCAGGAGATTCTCGACTGCCTGCAGCGTCCGGAAGCCTCAGTCGCCGACGCCGCCGCGATCATCGGGCGCGACGTGGCGATGACCGCCAACGTCATGAAGCTCGTGAATTCGGCCTTTTTCGGCGCGCCTCAGCCGGTGCGTACCGTCGATCGTGCGGTCGCGTATCTCGGCCTCGAAACTCTCTGTGCACTCGTGCTCGGCCACAGTATCTTCAAGAGCGATCTGACGTCGGCGGCACAGAAACAAAAGCTGGAGCAACTGCTGACGCACAGCCTCGACACGGCGATCACCGCGCGGGTCATCGCCCGCCAGCAAGGACTATCCGTGGCCGAAAGCGAACACGCGTATCTCGCCGGGATGCTGCACGATGTCGGCCGCGTCGTCATCACGATGCATCCCGCGCTGAGCGCCGCCGGCCCGCGCGACTCCGCGTTTGAAGGAGTCATGGACAACGAACGGCATCACGCCGAGATCGGCGCATATCTGCTCGGACTGTGGGCATTCCCAAGCCCCATCGTGGAGGCGACCGCATTTCATCACCGGCCGAGCGAAATGCCGCAGCAAGGTTTGACTCTGACGCGCCTCGTGCACTTTGCCGACCGGATGTCGCACGAACGGCATCCCGGCGGCAGCGATCAGGTCGAGGGGGAACTCGAGCCCGAGCTGCTCGAGCGACTGGGACTCGCCGACCGCTGGCCCGTCTGGCGGCAGACGCTCGACGAGCTCGAGTCGCCCGGCTCGCTTCCGTGACGACGAAGCGGGTCTTGTTCGTCGACGACGAACCTCAGGTTCTCGAGGGTATTGCGCGGGCCCTGCGCAAACAGGTGGACCTCACCACGGCTGGGAGCGGCGCGGAGGCCCTGCGCCAATTGGCGGAGTGCGGCCCCTTTGCGCTGGTGGTGTCCGATATGCGCATGCCGGGCATGGGCGGCGTACAATTCCTGGCCAAAGTGCGCGAGATTGCGCCGCACACGATCCGCATGGTGCTGAGCGGCCAGGCCGACCTCGCTTCGACGATCGCCGCGGTCAACGAGGGCCATATTTACCGCTTTTTGAGCAAGCCCTGCGGCTCCGCTCAGCTGCTTGCCGCCATCGAGGACGGGATGGAGCAGTATCGGCTGAGGACCCTGGAAAAGGTGCTCTTGGAGCAGACCCTGAGCGGCTCGTTCAAGATGCTGATCGAGATACTCGGGATGGTGAGCCCGACGGCCTCGAGCCGGGCTATTCGGCTGCGCGATTACACGACGGGATTGGTCAAGGCGCTCGGGCTGCCGCCTCGGTGGCAGTGGAGCCTCGCGGCGTTCGTCTCGCAACTCGGTTGCGTGTCGCTGCCGGCCGAGATGCTCGCCAAACTCGCCGCCGATCAGACCCTGACCGACGAGGAGGCGCACCTGTATCTTTCTCACCCGAAGGTGGCGGGGCGGCTGCTCGCCGGGATCCCGCGCCTCGAGGACGTCGCGGCGATCGTCACGGCGCAAATGGAGATGCCCGACCTCAAGGACGCGCCGCCCGCGCTGCGGGATTGGAAGCTTCGCAACCTCGGTCAGCTTCTTCTCTATGCGTCGCTCGAATTCGATCGACGGGTCACCCGCGGTTTGGGACGCGATGCCGCCGTGGCGGCGCTGCAGGGTTCAGCCCCGAGACTCCCGCAAGAGCTATTGAAGGCACTGGAGACGCTCGAGGCGATCGGGCCGGAACACGTGCTGCGGCAGGTCACGGTCAGCGGCCTCTGTCAGGGAATGATGCTCGAAGACGACGTCGTCAGTCTCAAAGGTATTCGGCTCGTGTCCTCGGGCACTGAGGTCACCGGCACGCTGATCGTCCGGCTGCAGACGATCGCTGCGGGGGTCGGCATCAAGGAGCCGCTTCGCGTGCGGGTGCGCACGTGACCGCGCCGGCGTCGGGCGCCGCCTCGCTCAGCGCATCGGCGATCGCATGTCGAGCGCCGGCGAACCAGGTCTCGAAGGCCGCGGGCGTGAGGGGCCGGGCGATCGAGTAGCCTTGTGCGACGTCGCACCCGGCGCTGCGCAGCCAGGGCGATAGTGCCAGCGATTCGACGCCTTCGATGACGACGGTCATCTGCATGGCATGCCCGAGGCCGCAAATACCGCGCAGCAGGTCTGCCCGACGGCCCGTGGTCTCAATGCTGCGGATGAAGGCGCGATCGATCTTCAAGCTGGTTGCCGGCTGCGACGCGAGATAGCTCAAGGAGGAGAATCCGGTGCCGAAGTCATCGATCGAGACGGCGATTCCCTCGCGCTGCAAAGCCTGCAGGAGTGCATCCGACCGCGCGAGATCGGCAATCGCGGCGGATTCGGTGATCTCGATTTCCAGCAGCCGGGCGGGCAGTCCTGTCGACTTCAGGCTGCGCATGACCTTGTCGAACAGGGTTCCAGAGCACAACTCGGTGGCGGAGATGTTGACGGCGATTCGGACATGGTCGGCGATGAGTTCCCGCCAAGCGAACCGTTGCCGGCAGGCCGTCATCAACACCCACTCACCGAACCACTCGGCACTGTCCGCATCGGCCTCGACCAGGGGGATGAATTCCACCGGTGAGATCGCCCCCAGCAGCGGATCCTGCCAGCGTGCGAGCGCTTCGATACCGGCGAGGCGGTTCGCCGCCAGATCCCACTGAGGCTGGTAGACAAGGCTCAAGTGGTCGACGACGCGCGGCTGGCGCAGGAGCTGTGAGAGCTTGAGGCGGCGATGCTCGAGGTCGTTTGCGGAGGTGGAAAAGTGGGCGTACCGCGGCGTACCGCCCGACAGGGCCGCCATGCAGGCGCCCTCGGCATTGCGCAACGCCACCAGGGCATCGACATCGAGCACGCTCACGATTCCGGCATGGCCCCGCAGCCGTAAACTCTGACCCTCGATCGGGACATCCGACTCCAGGGTTCTCAGCAGATGTGCGGCGACCATCTCGGCGGAGGCAACGCCCGTCGCTTGCCAGAGCAGCGCGAATCGATCATCGACGCGAAAAAGCATGGCGCTCTGCAGGCCGTGGCGCGGATCGCAAGTCGCGACCTGCAGGCGCTGGACGGCGGCGAGCAGCATCTGGTCGACCGCGGCGAAGCCGAGAGTGGTGCGGACCAATTCCAGATCATCGACGGCCAGCACCACGAGCGACAAGGTTCCACCGTCTGACCCCTCCAGGATTTCATCGACGGCCCGCGCAAAGCGGCGCCGATCGGGCAGACCGGTCAAGGGATCCTGATCCACCGCCCGGGAAATGAGCAGGCGTTCAGCGCGTTTCTGTTCGGAGCGCTCATGCGCGCCGTGGATGGCGCCGATGAGGTCCGCCGGCGGACAAGGCTTGGTGAGGAAGCGGAACACGAAGCCGGCATTGACGGCCGCGATGGCCGTCGACAAATTGGCATTGCCGGTCAACAGGATTCCACTCGTGTCGGGCGCATTGTCAGCGACCCAACGCAGAAATTCGATACCGTCCATCGCCGGCATCTGCAAGTCGGAGACGACCACGGCGAAATCCCGCCCCGTCTTGATCAGGCGCATCGCGGCCTCGGCGCCGAGCGCCGTCGTCACCGCGAAATGGCGTCGCAGGCTGCGGGTCAGCCCCTCGAGAATCTGCGCTTCATCGTCGACGCAGAGCACCTCCGGCAGGCTGCTGCCGCCTCTCCGAGCGCTCGGCGCGGTCTGATCCGACATAATCCTCATTACCTCTCTCCGGCTTCGCCGGAAGTTAGCGGCACGGCGCGAAAAGTCTAAAGCGCCTGGAATGACTCTCCCGTCGGCGCCCGCTATCGGCTCGGGCACGCGACTGATGCACTGCGGCGCCGATTCTCGAGG
>Ga0302320_10008220_pt1 | contig 22756 bp, 20 predicted proteins | sample Bog_T0_3_FD_202130 | JGI IMG/M metagenome (GOLD analysis project Ga0302320, IMG submission 202130) | Peat permafrost microbial communities from Stordalen Mire near Abisko, Sweden - Bog_T0_3 | ecosystem: Environmental > Terrestrial > Soil > Wetlands > Peat | place: Sweden: Abisko, Stordalen Mire... | reverse complement strand
CGCGCCGGCCTATTCGGAGCAGAACGATCCCGACGCGCAGCGGGCGATGTTCGAGCACCAGGCCGGGGAGGAGAAGCAGAGCATCGACCAGGATTTCCTGACCGCCCTGGAGCACGGGATGCCGCCGACCGGCGGCATGGGGGTCGGCATCGACCGGCTCTGCATCCTGCTCACCGGCGCCGAGAGCATCCGCGATGTGATCTTGTTTCCGCAGCTGCGCCCCGGGGCGACCTAAGGCCGCGCCGCCTTGTCCATGCCCTGGTACCTCTACCTTGCGCTCAAGCAGCTCTTTGCGAGCGGGCAGCGGATCTTCTTCACGGCGATCTCGATCCTGAGCGTCGCCCTCGGCGTCTGGCTGATGATCGTGGTCCTCAGCGTGATGGGCGGCTTCCGCGCGGGCATTCATGGCATGATGGTGAGCACGCAGGGCGACATCGTCGTGCGGGCCAACGAGCCGTTCGACCACCCGGAGGCCGTGCAGAAGCTGATCGAGAAGGTCCCGGGCGTCGTGGCCACCACCGATTTCGCGCAGGGCGTGGCGATGGTCGAATACGAGCACCGGCCGGAGTTTCCCGCCATCCAGGGCTTCAACGTCAATTCGGTCGACCGGGTGATGGCGATCGACGAGCACCTGCTGCGGGGCTCGCTGGCCGACCTGGACGACGATTCGATCATCCTCAGCTCGGAGCTGGCGACCTCGATCGGCGCCGACTTAGGGAGCAAGGTCGAGGTCTATTCGCCCCTGATGCTCGAGCGGCTGCAAAGCGACGAGATCCTGCTGCCGAAGGAGCTGACGGTGGTCGGCATTTTCCAGATCGGCCACCAGCAGCTCGACAGCTCGACCGTGATCGTGACCCTGCGGGAAATGCAGGATCTCTACGGCCTCGGCCGGGCCGTCCACGGGATCGCGGTCAAGACCGCCTCCGAGCTCGACGCCGACGACGTGGCCGACCGGATCAACGCCACGCTCGCGGCGGCGCAGGGCGGGCTCATTCCGGCGATTCCCGGCCTGTGGGCCCTTTCCTGGGAGGAGATCAACCGCAGCATTCTCTATGCGATCCAGCTGGAAAAGCACCTGATGACTTTCATCCTGCTCTTCGTCGTCCTGGTCGCGGGCTTTCTCACCATGAGCCTGTTGCTGGTCATGGTGCTGAAGAAGACCCGCGAGATCGGGCTGCTGGGCGCCCTCGGCGCGAGCCGGCGCCAGATCGCGCTCTGCTTCAGCCTCCAGGGGGTCACGATCGGCGTGGCGGGCACGGCCGGCGGCCTGCTGCTGGGCTTCACCTCGCTGCATTTTCGCAACACGATTGTCCACGCCCTGACCCGGATGACCGAAAGCCAGAAGACCCTGGAGAGCGTCTACCAGTTCAGCGATCTGCCCTCCCACACGGCCGCCAGCGACGTGGTGGTCATTGTCGTTTCGGCGATCGTGCTGTCCACGCTGGCCGGCATCATCCCGGCGATCGTGGCGGCGCGGCTCAAACCGGCGGAGGCCCTGCGCAATGAGTGAGCCGATCCTGACCGCGCGCGGCTTGCGCAAAGGCTACCTCAGCGGCGATCGCCGCATCGAGGTGCTGCAGGGCATCGACTTCGAGATCGCCGCCCGGGAGACCGTGAGCATCCGCGGGGAATCGGGCTCCGGCAAGTCCACGCTCCTGCACCTCCTGGCCGGCCTCGACAGCCCGGACCAGGGAACGGTGACCTGGGCCGGCCTGGGCGGCACCGGATCCGGGCCCCGGGGCCGCTTTCTGGGCATGGTCTTCCAGGCGTTCTATCTCATCCCCGAATTGACCGCGCGGGAAAATGTCCTGATGGCGCGCCGGATCCTGGGCCCGGTCGACCGGGCGGCGGCGGCGCGAGCCGACGAGCTCCTGGCTCAGGTCGGGCTCACCCCGCGGGCCGATCACCTTCCGGCGCAGCTTTCCGGCGGGGAGCGCCAGCGGGTCGCGCTCGCCCGCGCCCTGGTGAACGCCCCGCGCCTGGTCCTGGCCGACGAGCCCACCGGCAATCTGGACGAGGCGACGGGGGACGCCATGATCGAACTGCTCCTGCGCCTGTGCGCGGACACCGGCACCGCCCTCGTCCTGGTGACCCACAATCCCGCCTACGCCGCCCGGGCCGCCCGGCCGCTGGTCCTGCATGGCGGGAGGCTGCAGTAAGGCGGGGTTGCGCCGCGGCCCAGTTCAGCCCAGGCTCGCCGGTCCCATGGCTTCCCCGAAGATCCGTTGCGGCGTCGTTGGCGTCGGCTCCCTCGGCCAGCACCACGCGCGCATCTACGCGGAATTGCCCGGCGCCGAGCTGGTCGGCGTCCACGAAGTGGACAATGCCCGGGCCAAGGAGATCTGCGAGCGCCACCATTGCCGCCGGTTCGCCACGCTCGAGGAGCTCGGCTCGGCCTGCGACGCCGTCTCGGTGGTCGTGCCGACCGACCGCCACGCCGAGGTCGCCCTGCCGCTGCTCGCGCAGGGCTGCCATCTCCTGATCGAAAAGCCCCTGTGCGCCTCGCTGGAGGAGGCCGAGCAGGTCCTGGCCGCGGCCCGGCAGCACGGCGGCCTGGTCCAGGTCGGCCACGTCGAGCACTTCAATCCGGTGATGGCCTTCCTCGAGAAGGAGGTCAGCCACCCGCAGTTCATCACCTCCGAACGGCTGGCGCCCTACCAGCTGCGCGGCACGGAAGTCGGCGTCGTGCTGGACCTCATGATCCACGACATCGGGATCGTGCTGGCGCTGGTGAAGTCGCCGATCAAGCGGATCGACAGCGTGGGCGTGAAGGTGCTCTCGAAGACCGAGGACATCGCCAACGCGCGGATCGAATTTGAGAACGGCTGCGTCGCCAACCTGAGCGCCAGCCGGATGAGCCTCAAGAAGGCCCGCGAAATCCGCATCTTCCAGGACAACGCCTACCTCTCGCTCGATTTCATGAACCAGGCGGGCCACCTGGTGCGCAAGAGCGACATCCTCGCCTTCGGGCTCAAGATGAAGATCGGCCTGGTGAAGGCCGGCGACTTCAGCTCGGTGCCGGTGCACCAGATCCCGATCGAGAAGGGCGAGCCCCTGGCCCTGGAGCTCGCTCATTTTGTGGACAGCGTCGCGCGCGCCAAGCAGCCCAAGGTGAACGCGGCCCTCGGCAAGTCGGCCCTCGAGGTCGCGATCGCGATCACCGACCAGATCCGGGCCGCGCCGCGCGCATGAGCCTGCCCCTGCCGCCGGCCTTCCCGCCGCCCGCCGGCGGCCGGGCCGATCTGCTGCTCATCGCCGGGGAGCATTCCGGCGACGAGCAGGCGGCGCGCATGCTGCGGGGCCTGCTCGCCCGGCGGCCGGAGCTGAAGGTGGCGGCGCTCGGCGGACCCGCCGTGCAGGCGGCCGGGGCGCAGCTCCTGTACGACCTCACCGCCTCCTCGGTCGTGGGCCTGGTCGAGGTGCTGCGCAATTTCCGGTTTTTCCGCGGCCTGCACGCCCGGATCCTTAGTTGGATCGCCGCCCACCAGCCGCGCGCCGTCTGCTTCGTGGACTACCCGGGCCTCAACCTGCGCCTGGCGGAGGCGATGCGGCGCCGGGGCCTCAGCGTCCAGGGCTGGGGGCGCACCCGGGCGCTGTTTTACATCGGACCCCAGATCTGGGCCTGGAAGCCGGACCGGCGCTTCACGATGGCGCGGGACCTGGACGCGCTGGCCGTGATCTTTCCCTTTGAGGTTGAAAGCTACGCCGACACGGCGCTGCCGGTCGACTTTGTCGGCCACCCGTTCGCCGCGCCGGATTTTCGCCTGCCGGTGCGCTACGACCCGGCCGGCCCCATCCTGCTCCTGCCGGGCAGCCGCAAGCAGGCGGTCGCGCGGATCTTTCCGGCGCTCCTGGCCGGCCACCGCGCCTTTGGCGAGCGGCCGGCGGTGGTCCTTTATCCGAGCACTGAGATCGCCGCGGTGCTGCGCGCCCATCTGCCCGATCCGGCGTCGGCCGGGGTGACTCTCCGCCCGATCGACGAGATCGCCCGGGAGGGTGCTCCACTGGGCGCCAGCGCGGTTTTGACCAGCAGCGGGACCATGTCGCTGCAATGCGCCCTGGCCGGGATCCCGGGGGCCATCGCCTACCGGGCAAATCCCGGCACCTACGCGTTGGGCCGCTGGCTGGTGAGCGTGGAATACCTGGGGATCGCCAACTTGCTGCTGCGCGAGGCGATGTATCCGGAGTATATCCAGGGAGCGGCGACGGGGGCGGCCCTCGCCCGGGAGCTGGCCGCGTGCGTCCACCAGCCCGCACGCCGGGAGCGCGCCGCCGCGCAGGCGATCCGCCTGCGGGCGGCCCTGGGCCAGCCGGCGGCCGGGACCGCCGCCGACTGGCTCGCCCGGCAGCTGGCCCTTTAATTCAGGCTTGGGCCGGGAGGCGGCCAGCGGCCGGGCACGTGCGCAGACCGGGGCTTAAGCCCCGAACTTCGGAGCCGCCGCAGCCAAGGCCGCGAGCTGAGCCTCCACCTGGGGCCAGAGGAGATCGGCCCGGTCGCTCAGGATCAGGCGGCACTTGGCGACCTCCGCCTCGCGCGCGCGCCGGTTCTCGTCGGCGATCTTGGCCAGGTCGTCGAGATTGTAGACGAAGACGTTTTGGCGCTTGGCGGCCGCCGCCTCGACGTTGCGGGGCAGGCAGAGGTCGATCAGGAGCAGGGGCCGCACCGGCCGCTTCTTCATCGCGGCCCCCACCAATTCGTCGGTGACCACCGCCTCGGTCGCCGCGGTGGCGCAGACGACGATGTCGAACTCCCCCAGCCGGGTGAGGCGCTGCTCGAAGGGCAGGGCGCGCGCGCCCAGGCTCACGGCCAGCTCCATCGCGCGCTCGAGCCGGCGGCTGGAAATCGTCAGGGTCCCGGCGCCGCGGTTCTGGAAGGCCCGCGCGGTCTTTTCCCCGATGTCGCCCGCGCCGAGCAGCAGCACCTGGGCCGTGGCGAGGTTGCCGAAGATGTTCCGGGCGAGCTCCACGGCGACGTTGGCGATGCTCACCTGCCCCAGGTTGATCGCGGTGTGGCTGCGCACGTGCTTGGCCGCTTGAAAGACCTTTTGGAACACCCGGTTAAGCACGGGCCCGGCCGCATGGTGCGCCTGGGCCGCGGCGTACGCTTCCTTCACCTGGCCGAAGATCTCGGTTTCGCCGATCATCTGGGAGTCGAGTCCGGCGGCGACTTCGAGCAGGTGCTGCAGGGCCGAACGGCCGTGCAGGTCGAGGCGGAAGCGCTCGAACTCGTCCACGGCGAAGCGCTGATGGGCGCAGAAGGCGTCCTGGATCCGCGCGGGCGCGGTCGGATGGGCCGCCACCCCGTAGAACTCGACCCGGTTGCAGGTGTTGAGCAGGGCCAGTTCGCGGACTTCCGGCAGGGCGATCAATTCCTGGTGCAGCCGGCCCGCGGCCTCGCCGGGCAGGGCGAGGCGCTCGCGGATGGCGATGGGCGCCAACTGGTGGCTGGCGCCGATGACGAAAAACGCCCCGTTCATGGCTCGGCGCGCGCCGCCGCCGGCGGGGCCAGCGGGCGGCGGCTCTCATCGACGATGTAAAGCGACAGGAGCGCGGCCCCGAAAAGGGCGACACAGGCCCAGGCAAAGCGTTTCGCGACCAGCCAGCCGCGCAGGCGCAGGCCGAGCATCGCCGCCGCGGCAAGCAAGACAAGGACGGAGGCCAGGAGCTTGGCCACGCTGACCGAGGCCGTGTCCCGCAGCCAGTAGACCGAGCCGATCGCCAGGGAGGCCGCCAGCAGGGCGGCTCCGACTAGGAGCAAGCGCAGGCCGATCTGGTCGAGATCCAGCATCGAGGGCAGGAGGGCGAACCAGCCGCCCAGGCTCTTGGACTGGAGGGAGTGCAGGCGCATCAGGAACAGGAGCGAGGTCAGGGCCAAGAGGGCGAAGACCCCGTAGCTGAAAACCGCGAGCGCGGCGTGGAACTCGAGCCAGGGGTTGTTGCCGAAAATATGGGCCCGGCGCGTCGCGTCCCAGGAGGGCTGGGAAAGCGACACTACTGTGATCACCGCCGCCAGGCAGGCCATGAGGTAGCCGAGGAGGCCGGAACGGAAGGTGACGCCGGCCACGAGGTAGACTGAAAGGGCCGACCAGGCCGTGAACTGGCAGATTTCGAAGGTATTTCCGAGGGGGCAGCCGCCGACGGCCTGCCCCCGCACGCCCAGGCCGCAGATCTGGAGGGCATAACCCGCCGCCAGCAGGGCGTAGACGGCGAACCCCGAGGGGCGGCCGCGGGACGACCACGACCAGGTGCCGAGCAGCCAGCCGGCGAGGTAGAACATGGCGGCGCCCCACAGCCATTGGCGATCCGTGAATAGGGCGAGCATGGGAGGGCCCAGGGTAGGGTTTTCCGGGCGGCTGGCAAGCTCCCGGGCCGGCGGCAGGGCCTGCGCCCCCCCTGGCTGCGGGAGCCGCTGGGGGCCGGGCGAACTTCCGTGTTCCCACCGGGCCTGGGATCGGATTGAATGATCCGCCGCCTTCGTCCTTGAAAAAGATTTCCGCCGAAACCGTTCGCGCTGACTTCAACGACCTCCTCGCGGTGGTCCATTACACCCGAGCGGCGCATGACCTGGGCCTGTGGGAATCCGAGCGGATCCTGATCGGGCGGCATTTTCCGGACCGCGGGGCCCGGCTTCTGGAGGCTGGCTGCGGGGCCGGCCGCGTCACGCTCGGGCTGTGGGAACAGGGCTACCGCGACCTGACGGCCTTCGATTTCGCCGAGGAGCTGGTCGACCAGGCGCGCAGCTTGGCGGCCGAGCGCCGGGCCGAGGCGATCCGCTTCCTCGTCGCCGATGCGACCAACCTCGCGCCGCAGCGGGCCGACCTGGCGCCAGCCTTCGGCGGGGTGCTGTTCATGTTCAACGGCCTGATGCAGATTCCGGGGCGGGAGAATCGGCGCCGGGCGCTGCGGGAGCTGCACCGCCTCGCCGCGGCGGGCGCGCCGCTGCTCTTCACGACCCACGACCGGGAGCACTCCCCGCTGGAGCGGGCGCTCTGGCGCGCGGAGGCCGAGCGCTGGGAGCGGGACGAACAGGACCCGCGCCTGGTGGAGTTCGGCGACCGCTATTTCGAGGACGACGCCGGCCGCACCTTCATGCACCTGCCGGTCCGCGCGGAGATCCTGGCCGACCTCGGCGCCACGGGGTGGGCGCACGAGTTCGACGCGATGCGCGGGCGGATTGCCAGCGAATCCCGGCCCGTCACCTCGTTTTCCGACGAGTGCCGCTTCTGGGTGGCGCGCCGCGCCTAGCGCCGACGCCAGGCGGCGATGAACATGCCATTGGCCCCCAGCGCCTGGGGCCAGAGCAGCGCCGCGGACGTCTCCGGGCCGGCCGGGTCGGGCCGGGCCGCGGCGGGGAGCGCGGCCGGCTCAAAGTCCGGATGGGCCGCCGCGAAGGCCGTGGCCACGGCCTCGGTCTCGCTGCGGGTGAGCGTGCAAACCGCGTAGATGAGCCGGCCGCCGGGCTTCACCGAGCCGGCCACGGCCGAGAGGAGGGCGCCCTGGGTGGCCGCGAGTTCCCGCACATCGCGCGGAACGGCCGTCCAGCGGGCGTGCGGGTTGCGCTGCCAGGTGCCGACGCCGCTGCAGGGGGCGTCGACGAGGACGCCGTCGAACTTGGTTTTGGTGGGCAGCGCCGGGCGTCCTCCCGGCCCGGCGGCGGCGCCGGCCCAGGGGGCGGCCCGGTAGTTGAAGAGCTTGGCCCGGGCGGCGCGGCGCTTCAGGACCTCCAGCCGCCGCTCGGAACGGTCGGTCGCCCAGATGAGCCCCTTGTTGTGCATCAGGTCGGCCAGGTGCAGGGTCTTGCCGCCCTCGCCCGCGCAGGCATCCCACCAGGTTTCGCCCGGATTGGGCGCGGCGGCGAGTCCGACCAGCTGCGAGGCGAGGTCCTGGATCTCGAAGGCGCCGGCGTGGAACTGGGGCGTGAGAAAGAGATCCTGCCGGCCTTCGTAGCGGAGGGCGTCCGCCGAACGGGGGGAAGCCGTGGAGTCGCCGAGCGCGGCCGCCAGGCGGCCGCCGGTGCCGGGCCGGGCCCGCAGCCAAAGCGGGGGCTCGCGCTGCAGCTGGCGCAGGAAATCGGCCGGAGTCTCCATTTCCTCGCGGAGCCATTCCGGCACCGCGCGGGCGGCCAGGGTCTCCACCTTGACGGCGGCCGGATCGCGCTCGAAGCGCTCCTGGAGCGCGGCCGCCGCGGCCACCTGCCTTTGCCCCGATTCGCCGCCTTCCAGCCATTGGCGCCAGCGAAAATAGGTGAAGACCGCCCGGCTGATCGCGCGCTTCTCCCTCGGCCCCAGCCGCGGGTTGTCCACGAAATAGCGCCGGAGGGCCGCGTCGGCGGGGATCTCCCGGCCGAGGCCGGCGAGGACGCGGGCGGCGTGGTTAAGTGTAGGCGAGTCGGGCATGCTGGCTTGGTTCAATTCCAGCGGCGGTCCGACTTCAGCTCCAGGCGCTTGGTTTCCAGCTGGACGCCGGCCACCGCCGGATGGGAGCGTAAGCGCTGGAACACGGGTGCGGTCAACTTCCAGGCGAGCGCATGGCTGGCCTCGGCCACCGGCGCCACCCGGTCGGCGAAGAGGAAGGCGAACTCGATCTTGGTGTCGCCGGGTTGCCCGGTGACCGTCTCGCGCAGGAGCCGCAGGAACGCCCCGGTCTCCGGATGCGCGGGCTCGAGCAGCCAGGTCACCTTGCGCACGAGCGCGGTCACCGCCTGGTCCAGGGTGTACGCCTCCTTGACGTTGATCCGCGGACCCTCGGTGCCCACCAGGATGTTGCCGAGGACCAGGAGCGCCGCGTTTTCGGCCAGCGGCGCGCTGTACGCGGCGTAGGCGTCCGCGAACAGATTGAGCGGCACGGCCGCCTCGCGGGTGGCGAGCGTGAACGCGGCCCAGGGGCGGTTGTCCTTCTTCGCCAGTTTCTTGGCAATGTTGCCGGCGATGCCGCACAGCCGGAACTCCGTCCGCGCCGGCTGCTGCAGAAGGGCGGCGACCGGGAAGGTGTCCAGCGCCTCGGCCAGTCCCTCGAAAACGTCGAGCGGATGGCCCGAGATGTAGAAGCCGAGGAGCTCCTTCTCGAAGGTCAGGCGGTCGGCCAGGCTGAAATCGCCGGCGGCGGCGGCCGGCCGCCGCTCGGGGGCGGGCTCAGAATCCCCGGGCGCCGGGCCGCCCAGCAGCTCCAGAAAACTGTGCTGGCCGGCGGCCTTGTCGCGGGCCTGGGCCGCCACGGTGGCCATCGCGGCGTCGATGCCCTCGAACAGGCCCTGGCGGGCGGCGCCGGTGTAGTCGAAGGCCCCGGTCTTCACCAGGTGCTCGAGGACGCGCTTGTTGATCGCCCGGCCGTCCACCCGGCGGACGAAATCGGCGAAGTCGGCGAACGGCCCGTGCTGTTCGCGCTCCTCGATGATCCGCGTGGCGGCGAGCTCGCCGACGCCCTTGATTCCTCCCAGGCCGAAGCGGATCTGCGCCGCCTCGCGCAAAACCGGCGTGAAGTTCTCCCGCGACTCGTTCACGTCCGGGCCCAGGACCCGGATCCCCATCGCCCCGCACTCGGCGATGAAGTGAGCCACCTTGTCGGCGTTGCCCAGCTCGGTGCTGAGCATCGCCGCCATGAACTGCACCGGGTAATTGGCTTTTAGATACCCAGTCTGGTAGCTGAGGATCGCGTAGGCGGCCGAATGCGACTTGTTGAAGCCGTACCCGGCGAACTTGTCCAGGATGCCGAAGATGGCGTTCGAGGTCTTCTCGTCGATCCCGTGCAGGCGCGCCGCCCCGGCGACGAACTTCGAGCGCTCCTCGGCCATCGCCTCGGCGTCCTTCTTGCCCATCGCGCGGCGGAGCATGTCCGCCCCGCCGAGCGTGTAGCCGGCGATGACCTTCGCCGCCTCCATCACCTGCTCCTGGTAGACCATGACCCCGTAGGTCTCGTGGCAGACCTCCTCGAGCAGCCGGTGGGGGAACGTCACCGTGCTCGGGTCCTTCTTGCCCCGGATGTAGTCGGGGATCCAGTCCATCGGGCCGGGGCGGTACAGCGCGATCAGGGCGATGATCTCGTCGATCGAGGAGACCTGGAGCTGCCGGCAGAGATTCTGCATCCCGGCCGACTCCAGCTGGAAGACCCCGGTGGTGTGGCCGGTGTTGAGCAGGGCGAAGGTCTTCGCGTCGTCGAAGGGCAGCCGGTCGATGTCGAAGGCGGCGTCGGCGGTGCGCCGGATGTTGTCCACGGCGTCCGCGATCACGGTCAGGGTCTTCAGGCCGAGGAAGTCCATCTTCAGGAGGCCCAGCTTGCCGACCGCGTTCATGTCGAACTGCACAGTCACGTCGCCTTCCTGGAGGGTGAGGGGGACGAACTCCTCCAGCGGCCGGTCCGAGATGATGATCCCGGCGGCGTGCTTGCCGGTGTTGCGCACCATGCCCTCGAGGACCAGCGCCTCGTCGAAGATTTTCTTGGCGACCGGATTGTGCGCCAGCTCCTCGCGCAGCTCCGCGGACTTGGCGGCCGCCTGCTCGAGCGAGATGTTGAGTTCGTCCGGGACCATCTTGGCCAGCCGGTCGGCGTCGGCGTAGGCGAGGTTGTGCACCCGCGCGACGTCGCGGATCACCATCTTGGCGCCGAGCGTGCCGTAGGTGATGATGTTGGCCACGCAGGCCTCGCCGTACTTGCGCCGCACATAGTCGATCACCTCGCCCCGGCGGCGCATGCAAAAGTCGATGTCGAAGTCGGGCGGGGAAACCCGCTCGGGGTTGAGGAAGCGCTCGAAGAGCAGCTTGAAGCGGATCGGGTCGAGGTTGGTGATCCGCAGGAGGTAGGCGACCAGGCAGCCCGCGCCGGAGCCGCGCCCCGGTCCCACGGGGATGCCCTGGCGGCGCGCCCAGTCGATGAAATCCCAGACGACGAGGAAATAGTCGACGAAGCCGGTCTTGGCGATGACCTCCAGCTCGTAGGCGAGACGCTCGCAGAGCACGGCGGCCGGGTCGTCCGGCGGGGCCTTGGCGCCGGCGGCCGGCGGGCGGTAGGCGACGCCGTAGCGTTCCTGCAGGCCGCGCACGCACAGGTCGAAGAGGTAGCCGGCGCGGTCGGTCTTCACCTCCGGCGGCAGGGGATACTTCGGGTAGCGTTCGCTGCCCTTGGGCAGCGGGATCTTCAGGTCGCACATCTCGGCCACGGCATGGGTGTTGACGACCGCCTCCGGCACCTCCGCAAAGGTCCGCTCCATTTCGGCCCGGGACTTCAGGTAAAACTCCTGGCTGTCGAAGCGCATGCGCTTCTCGTCCTCGAGCTTGGCCCCGGTCTGGATGCAGAGCATGGCGTCATGCGGCCCGGCGTCGCGCGCGTTCACGTAGTGGACGTCGTTGGTGCAGATCACCGTCAGCCGGAATTCCTCGGCCAGCTTGAGGAGCCCGGGAATGATCTTCCGCTGCTCGGGCAGGCCGTGGTCCTGCAGCTCGACGAAGTAGTTCTCACGGCCGAAGATCTCCACGAACCGGGCGCAGGCCTTCCGCGCGTCCTCGAAGCGCTCGTGCAGGAGGTGCTGGGGCACCAGCGAGGCCAGGCAACCGGTGAAGCCGATCAGCCCGGAGGAATGCTTGGCCAGGGTTTCGAAGTCGGTCCGGGGCTTGTAGTAGAAGCCCTTCAGATGGGCGTCGGACACCAATTTGAGCAGGTTCTGGTAGCCTGCCAGGTTGGCGGCGAGCAGGCCCAGGTGGTAGTGGCCCTTGCCCTCCTCAGGCCGGCCATTGCGATCCAGGCGCGAGCCTTCGGCCAGGTACAACTCGCAGCCCAGCAAGGGCTTGATCCCCTTGGCCTTGGCCGTGTTGTAGAACTCGATCGCCCCGAAGAGATTCCCATGGTCGGTGACCGCCAGGGCCTTCATGCCCAGCTCGGCCGCACGGTCGATCAGCCGGTCGATCCGGCAGGCGCCGTCGAGCAGGCTGTAGTCAGTATGGACGTGAAGGTGGACGAAACTCGGGTCAGCGGTCGGCACGGGCAAAGGGTTAACACAAACGGTGTGGGGACAGTCGCAAGAGTGAAAGCGAGACCGCCCCCATCCCCTTCGCCGAACAACGCCTTGCAAATTCCGGTTGACGCACGCGCGCCGGACCGGCCTACTGCTCCTTTTTCCCTTACCGACCCGCCTGCATTTGCCATGTCCATAGAAATCAAGATCCGCAAAAACGAGCCGATCGACCGCGCGCTGCGGCGCATGAAGAAGAAGCTCGACCGCGAGAACATCATCAAAGGTGTTCGGGCGAAACGCTACTTCGAGAAGCCGTGCGAGAAGCGCCGCCGCAAGGAGAAGGTCCAGGCCTTCACCGCGATGCTGCGCCGCCGGTACGACAGCTAAGTCCCGCCGCCAGCCAATTTTTTCCGACCGCGGTCCGGGCTACGCCGGGCCGCGGTCGTTTTTTTCGTGCAACCCCTGCGCGGCCTGCTTCGTTAGATGCGAGTGAAACCCATCCTGGCCCTGTCCACTTCGTGGTGCTCGAACCGGCATAAGGATGGTTACGCCATGCTGCAGGAGATCGCCGGGTTCGGCTTCGAGTACGTCGAGCTGAGCCACGGAATCCGCATTACCCTGGTTCCGGGCATCCTCCAGGCCCTGGAGGACCGGGTGATCAAGGTCTCCTCCACCCACAATTTCTGCCCGCTGCCGGCGGGAGTTCTGCAGGCAGCGCCCAATCTGTTCGAGCCCTCGGCCCGGGAGCCGCGCGAGCACTACCAGTGGGTGCGCCACACGAAGCGCTCGCTCGACTTCGCCGCCCAGGTGCACTCGAAGATCCTCGTCTGCCACCTGGGCAGCGTGATTTTTTTCTGGTTCAATCCGGGGGCGAAGATCCGCCGGTACGTCGAAAAGCATCCCGGCTTGGTGCCGGCCCAGGACCAGAAATACCAGGCGCTGCTCGCCAAATCGACGACCAAGCTCCGCGAGCGCCTGCCCCCGTATTGGGAGCAGACCCAGGCGAGCGTGAAGGAAATCCTGGATTACGCGGGCCAGAAGGGCGTCACCCTGGCGCTCGAGAACCGGGAAAAGTTCGAGGAGCTGCCCGTCGACGCCGACTTTCCCGCCTTCCTGGCCGGGCTGCCGGCGGGCGCGCCCGCCGGCTACTGGCACGACACCGGCCACGCGCACATCAAGGAGCAGGAGGGGCTGCTGCAGCACCGGGAATTCCTGGAGCAGAACGCGCCCCGTCTGATCGGCTTCCACCTGCACGATGTCAGCGCCGAGGGCCGGGATCACCAGGCGGTTGGATCCGGCAAGATCGACTTTAAGATGGTGAGCGGCTTCTGGCGCCCCGAGCAGACGCTGGTCATCGAGCTGAGCCCGCGCGCCACGGCGGACGATGTCCGCGCCTCGAAGGCGCGGATCGAGGACCTGCTACCGGCCGGCTGAGCGGCGGCCGGGCCGGGCGGCTCCTGCCGGGTCGGACTCGGCGCGGCGGGCGAGGATTTCCCGCACCCAGCGTCGATGCGGTCCGGACAGGGCCACGGTGTCCAGCAGGGCCAGGGGCACCCACACCAGTCCGGGCGCTCGGTCTCGCACGGGCCGGGCGAGGGCATGGATCGATTCGGAAATCTGAAAGCGCGTGATCGCGCGGGTCCTCTTTGCAAGCAGGGTCCCCGCCTCGGCGGCGGCTGCCTCCAGACCCGCCTGCTCGGCGGTTGGCAATTCATGCAGATCGGCGAGCCGCCGGGCGTCGGCCGCGCCGCGATGGAGCAGCAGGGCGCCGCGCTGCTCGCACCAAACGCGGACAACGGCCCGCCGCTCCCGCCGTTTGGGAAGGAATCTCGGGTAGGCGGCCGGCTCGGCGGTCTTGGCCGCAGCGCAGAATCTCCGCACCGGGCAGGCGCCGCACCGAGGCTGCTGGCGCAGGCAGACGGTCGCTCCCAGCTCCATCATCGCCTGGTTGTGGTCGCCGGGGGCGGCCGCCGGCACCAGGGAGTCGGCGAGGCTGGTGAAGGCCTTGGCCGCTGCTCCGCCGTCCCGGTAGAGCGCCGGGTCGGCGGTCAGCCGGGCCAGAATCCGGACCACGTTGCCGTCAACGCAGGCCACCGGCGCGCCAAAGGCGATGCTGGTGATGGCGGCGGCGGTGTACGGTCCGATGCCCGGGAGCTCCCGCCACGCCTCCGGAGTCGGGGCGACCGGCGGCCCGGCGACGAGCGCTTTGGCCAGGCGGTGGAGGTTCCGGGCCCGCGAGTAGTAGCCCAGTCCCTCCCACAGCTTCAGCACTTGCTCGGCGGGCGCGGCGGCGAGGGCGGCAAAATCCGGCAGGGCGGCCAGCCACCGCGCGAAGTACGGCAGCACCGCCTTCACCTGGGTCTGCTGCAGCATGAATTCGCTGACGACTGTCTTATAGAGGGTCGGCGCTTCGCGCCAGGGAAGCGGCCGGGCGTGGCGGCGGTACCAGGCGCGCAAAGCGCGTTGGAAGTGATCCGGCCGCGCGAGGAGCGAAACTGGGGCGGGCTTGGGCACCCGGGCATTGCCCGCCGCGTTCGCCGGCGGGGGCAAGGAAATTTGCTGGGCACCGGCCGGTCCGCCCGCTTTTTCCTTTTGCGCTTTGCGCGCGTTTTTGCGGCCATCGTCGGCGATGCCGAAGCCCCCTGCCGACGAGGAAGCCCCCAAGAAGCTGTCCTCCTACACCGTCAAGCTCGACGACGCCCAGATGGAGAAACTGCGGACGATTCTGGAGGGCCGGGGCTGGGAGGCTTTCGAGGTCGCCTACTCCCGCTTCGCTTTCCGGGGGCCGGATTGCAACGTCACGGCCTACACGAGCGGCAAGGCGGTGATCGCCGGCAAGGGGACGGAGGACTTCGTCCTGCACACCCTGGAGGGCGAGATCACCCAGGCGCCTCAGCTCGGGTACGACCGCGTGCTGCATCCGGATTGGTTCGAGGCCCACGCCGGCTTGGATGAGAGCGGCAAGGGCGACTTTTTCGGGCCGGTCGTCGCCGCGACCGTGATCGCTCAGCCGACGATGATCGAGACCTGGATCGCGGCGGGCGTCAAAGATTCGAAGAAGATTGCCGAATCCCAGATCATCAAGCTGGACAAGCTGATCCGGGAGACGCACGGGGCGGTGGTGCAGACCTGCTACTGCGGCATGCCCAAATACAACGAGCTGATGGGCCGCCCCCGGGCCAACCTGAACCGCCTGCTGGCCTGGCAGCACGCGACGGCGCTCGCCAAGGCGCTCACCCAAAAGCGGGTTTCCTGGGGTCTGCTGGACCAGTTCACGGAACAGCCCCTGGTCCAGCGCGAACTGGCGCTCCAGGGGGTGAAGGACTTCGAACTGAAGATGCGCACCAAGGCCGAGGAGGACCCGGTCGTCGCCGCGGCCTCGGTCGTCGCCCGGGCCGAGTTCGTGCGGCTGATGCACGGCCTGTCGAAGCAGTTCGGAGCCAAGCTGCAGAAAGGGGCGGGTCCCCTGGTGAAGGAGCAGGCGGCCGACATCATCCGGCGCTTCGGCGCCCGCAGCCTGGGCGATTTCGCCAAACTTCATTTTCGCACGGCCTACGAGGTGGTGTCGGCCGCCGGCAAGCTGGACGAGCTCCCGCTGCCCGAGCCCAAGGCGAAGCTCGAATGGTGAAGAATCCCCCATGCCCAAGCGCCGCCAACTCCGCGCGTTCGACCTGAAGCGGATCGAGACCCATGCCAGCCTGCTCGGCGTGGACGAGGCGGGGCGCGGGGCGCTGGCCGGGCCGGTGGTCGCGGGCGCGGTGCTGGTCACCCGCGAGTTCCTCGACGGCCGCTGGGCCGTGACGCGCTCGGGGCGGGTCAACGACTCGAAGCTGCTCACCGCGGCGGAGCGCGAGGAGCTCTGGCAGGAGTTCGAGGCGCTCGCGGCGGCCGGGCAGATCCACGCCCACTTCGGCGTCGCCTCGGTCGAGGAGATCGAGCGCTTCAACATCCTGGGCGCCACCAAGCTCGCGATGCGGCGGGCCCTGGAGGGGATCTACCCGCCGTCCGCCTTCGAGCGCAAGACCGAGCCGGACCTCTTCTCCTCGTTCGAGGAGCGGACGGCCTTTTCGCCGACGGTCTCCTGCCGCGTCCTGATCGACGGCCTGGCGCTGCGCCAGTTTCCCTATCCCCACGAGGGGATCGTGAACGGCGATGCCCGCTCGCTTTGCATCGCCATGGCCTCGGTCGTGGCGAAAGTGAGCCGGGACCGGCTGATGCGGGAATTGGACGGGCGGATTCCCGGCTACGGCTTTGCGCAGAACAAGGGCTACGGCACCGACGAGCATCGCGAGGCGCTGCTGCGGCTGGGCCGAACCGCGGAGCACCGCGATCTGTTCCTGCGCAAGCTCCTGGCCGGGCGGGTCGACCCCGGGCAGATCGATTTCCTGGCCGAGGCCGGGCCGGGCACGGCGCTCCCTTGACCGGCCGGCCATTGCCCCCCAGTACCTTGCCTACGCATGGCCGGCAAAAAGAACAACTCGCTCGACCGGGTCCTGGGGCGGCTCGATGCGCTCGACTCGGTCAGCCTGACCCATCTGGTGCAGCGCCTGGCGCGGGAGCGCGGGCTGTTTGAGGAGATCTTCAACACCCTGCAGGAAGGGCTGCTCGTCATCACTCCGGAAGGGGTGATCGACTATGCCAACGACGCGGCCCGCCACCTGGTCGGGCCGGGCGAGGAGGATCTGGCGGGCCGGACCCTCTGGCGGCTCGTGCCGGGGCTGCGGCCTTTTCTCGAGTCGACACTCGAGGACCCCGACACGGCGGCGGCGCTCCCGGTCCAGGCGCGGGATTTCGAGCTCACCTACCCGGAGTCGCGGACCGTGCGCCTGTACATGGTCCCGTTCCGGGCCGAGGGCCGGGGCGGCGACCGGCGCTTCGCGGTCATCCTGACGGATGTCACCAGCGAGAAGCGGGCGGCGGGCCAGCGGCTCGAGGACGAGCGCACCTCGTCCATCCTCTTTCTGGCGGCCGGCGTGGCCCACGAACTGGGCAATCCGCTCAACTCGCTCACGATCCACCTCCAGCTGATCGCGCGCAAACTCAAGAAACTGAAGCGGTCGGCGGATCTGGCCTCGGTGGCCGAATCGGTCGGCGTGTGCCGCGACGAGGTCCAACGGCTCGACGGCATCATCCGGCATTTTCTCGAGGCGATCCGGCCGCGGCCGCCGGACCTGCGGGAGATCCAGCTGCCCGACGTGCTGGCGGAGGTCCTCCGGGTGCAGCAGCGGGAATTCGCCGACCGCGGGATCGCGATCGAGGCGGAGACGCCGGCTTCGCTCCCCGCGGTGCTGGCGGACCGCGACCAGCTCAAGCAGGTCTTCTTCAACCTGACCAAGAACGCCCTTGAGGCGATGCAGCCCGGCGGCCGGCTGAAGATCAAGTCCCGCGCCGACGACGAATCGGTTTACCTGCTGTTTGGCGACAGCGGCAGCGGGATCAAGCAGGAGGACCTGCTGAAGCTGTTCCAGCCGTACTACACCACCAAGGCGGGCGGCCACGGACTGGGCCTCATGATCGTCCAGCGCATCATGCGGGACCACGGCGGCCAGGTCGGCATCGAAAGCAAGGAGGGGATCGGCACCCTGGTCACCCTCCAGTTTCCGCGCAAGGATCGGCGGGTGCGCCTGCTGGGCAGCGGCGCGCCACCCTGATCATTTTCCGCCGGTCGCCGGGGCGTCGGGCGGCGCCACGTTCGCCACCAACACGGTCTGGGTTTCGGTCTTGGAGCCGAGCTTCAAGGTCACCTTCACGGGCAGCTTGGCGGAGGTGACGCCCATCTGGGAGATCATCGCGTCGGGCTCGGCCGCCTGGTCGGGCGCCAGCGCGAGGACCTCCGGATGCACGGCGAAGTTGCCCAGGTCCGATTCGAAGTCGTCGATCTCGACGGAGACGGTGGACTTGGTCTGGTTGGTGAGCCTCAGGTGCAGGGTCACCGGGGGCATGGGGCTGCCCAGGGCGCCCTTGCTGCGCAGGTAGGCGTCGGTCTGCTCCGCGTCCATGTCCTTGATGTCGTCGTCGGATCGGCGGGAGAAGCTGCCGTCGGCATTGCTGCCGCCCCCGCGGCCGCCCATGCCCCGGCCGATGCCGCGGCCGATGGTCACCACCGCCGCCACCTGACCGTCAAAGAACGTGGCCCGGCCCTCCATGGCCAGGTGTTCACCCTGGTCGACCGCCCGCGAGAGTTCGTCGCCGTGGTGGGTTTCGCAGCCGGCCAGGCCGGTGAGCAACGCGGCGCAAGCCAAGCGGATGGGGAAGGAAGGCGGGGAGGACAGGCGGAACAGCATGGAGGGGAAGCGGAAGCACGGGGACAATCCCGTGCGGGAAAGGTTGCATCAGACCTTGCCTTGCGCCAATGGAAAAAGCGCACCTTTCCGACCAGACGGTCGTCTAGCCGGGAATAGCAATGCCACACGCATGGATTCAAGTTCAACGACCGCGTTGGTCGATCTCGTCCGACGGGCGCAACGCGGCGACGAGGCCGCGCAGCGCGAACTCATCGTCAGTTATCAGCACCGCGTGGCGGGATTCGTTTATGCCATGACGAGCCGAAGCGATTCCGTGGAAGACATTGCCCAGCAAGTCTTCATAAAAATGGTGCGGGCCTTGGACCGCCTCCAGGCCCCCGCGCAGTTCGAATCCTGGCTGTTTCGCCTGGCCCGCAACACCTGCATCGACCATCTGCGCCGCCAGAAGCTGCGGCGGATCTTCACGGCCTTCGGGCCCGAACACGAGGACGTGCCGGAGCCGCCCGGCGCCGTCGACACCGAGGAGTTGGACGCCCTGCGCCATGCCTTGGAGCAGCTCCGGCCGCAGGACCGGGCCCTTTTGGCCTTGGTCCAGGAGGGCCGCAGCCATGCGGAGATCGCCGAAACCCTGAATTCCAGCGTTGCCGCCGTCAAAGCGCGCCTGCACCGTGCCCGGGAGCAGCTGCGCCAACATTACCAACCGCACCATGAATCCTGAACCACATGTTTGGCAACAATTGCAGAGCCACGCGGCCCAGCGGCTGCGTCCCGGCTTCGCCGACCGCGTGCTGCGCGCCGCCCGCGCCGGAATCGAGGCGGCCCCCTCGCTCCTGAGCCAGTTCCTCCTGTGCGCCGCCACGGCCGCCGCCTGCTTTGTCGGCATCGCCCTCTATCAGGCCCATAATTCCAACAGCGACAACGCGCGCAATCTGGCCGATTGGCAGGACTTCGCCTCGGCGACGAGCGATTCCGGCTTGGGCCAATGAAGCAACGGTTTTTCGTCGCGATCGCAACGGCGCTGGTCTTCTGCGCCGGTTACCTGGCCGGGCTTTACACCGAGCAGCACCGGCCGCTGCCCGGCCCGCCGGTGCAGTTTCTGGGCGAATTCAACCGGCCCAATGGGCAGACGGACACCAAGAGCCACAAGCCGGTCAACCGGGCCGACGTCGTCGCCCAGGTCAAGTCGCTCCTGCCGATGCTGGAGGACTTCCAGCGCCAATCGCAGGCGATCGACGCGCAGTTTGAGCAGGATCTCAATCCGATCCTGACCGCGGACCAGCGCGGCGTGCAGGCCAAGGAGCTCGCCGACGAGCAGAAGCGCCACCGCGACAAGACCCAGCGGGACGAAAACCGGCCGGTCACCGACGACGAACTCACCTACCTGCTCCGCGAGCAGCCCTCGCGCACCATTTCCAACTACGTGGTGATTCCCTTCGTCCTCGACCAGCAGACCAAGCGTTACAATCTCGACGCCGACCAGCGCGAAAAGGTGCGGGCGCTGCTCAAGGTGCGGCGGGATCGTTTTCTCGGCCTGGTGGACAGCTCGCCGCCGCCCAGCGTGGTGCTAAGCCGCCTGGCGCCGCTCATGACCCGGCTGGCGCAGCCCGTGCCGGGCGCGCCGGCCCCGGCCGCGCCCGCGCCTTAGGCGCCGGAGCGAAGCTTGACCGCCGGGGTTGCCGGCGTGTGAATGGGCCCCATGGTGCCGAGCGTGCTGATCGTCGATGACGAGAAACACACCCGCGAGGGGCTGCAACAAGCGCTCGCGGACAGCTATGACGTGACCCTGGCGGCCAACGCGGACGAGGCTTACAACCTGATGGCCGAGCACGCCTACGACGTGATCGTGACCGACTTGCGGATGCCGGGGAAGTCCGGCCTGAAGATCATCGACCACGCCCTCGCCCAGGCGAACCGCCCCGCCGTGCTGATGATGACGGCCTACGGCACGATTGAGACGGCGGTCGAGGCGATGAAGCGGGGGGCGGTCGACTTCCTGACCAAGCCGGTCAACATCGAGCGCCTGGAGGTGCTGATCCAGCGGGCGCTGAAGACCAAGGTGCTCGAGGTGCAGGTTCGGCAGCTCAACGAGCGCCTGGACGAGAAATTCAGCTTCGAGGGGATCGTGGGCCATTCGGTTCCGCTCCAGGCGGTCATCGACCAGGTGAAGCTGGTCGCCCCCTCCAAGGCGACGATCCTGATCGAGGGGGAGTCGGGCACCGGCAAGGAGTTGATCGCGCAGGCGATCCACCAGGCCAGTCCCCGGGCGCGCGCCCCCTTCGTCGCGGTGCACTGCGCGGCGCTGTCGGAGACCCTGCTGGAAAGCGAGATCTTCGGCCACGAGCGCGGCGCCTTCACCGGCGCGACCGAACGGCGGATTGGACGATTCGAGGCCGCCGACGGCGGCACGCTTTTTCTGGACGAGATCAGCGAGATCTCGCCGGCGACCCAGGTGAAGCTGCTGCGCTTCCTGGAGACCAAGTCGATCGAGCGGGTGGGGGGCCAGAAGCCCATCGAACTCGACGTGCGCCTGGTCGCGGCCACCAACCGGGACCTGCAGGCCATGGTGAAGGCGGGGAAGTTCCGCGAGGACCTGTTTTTCCGGCTCAACATCGTGCTGATCGTGCTGCCGCCCTTGCGGACGCGGGTGGACGACATTCCGCTGCTCCTGGCCCATTACCTGAAAGTCTTTTCCGAGGAAAACGCTTCGCCCCCGGTCACGCTCGAGCCGGGCGCCCTGCGGACTCTGCAGGCCTACCCCTGGCCGGGCAACATCCGGGAGTTGCGGAATTTTTGCGAGAACCTGGTCGTCACCCGGCGCGGCGGCAGCGTGTCGGAGTACGATCTGGATCCGAAATACCGGGACCTGACCGGCGGCGGAGCGGCGGCGGCGCCCGGGGCGCCGGCGGGCAACCAGCTTTCGATCGAGGAGAACGAAAAGCGGCTGCTGCGGGAAGCCCTGATCAAGGTGCGGGGCAACCGCACCCGGGCGGCCGAATTGATGGGGATCAGCCGGCGGACCCTCCACCGGAAGCTGGCGCAGTGGCCGGAGCTGGACGTCACCGACAAGTGACAGTTGGGCCGCGGCGGGCAGGAGAGGGGAAAATGGGCGCCCAAAATTACGGTTGACGGGCGGAGCCAAGACTTTACTTGTAGCCCCCTACATTGCGGGCGTAGCTCAGTTGGTAGAGCACCACCTTGCCAAGGTGGACGTCGAGAGTTCGAGTCTCTTCGCCCGCTCCATTTTATAGGCCTCCTTTTGGAGGCCTATTTTATTTCATACCAGTGGGTTCGAACCCCCGTGGGTACCCGGCTTAATCGCCGGAATGCGAGCGGGCCCACACGATCAAGGTCAGCAACGCGCCGGCTGCGACCGCCACTCCAACCATGAGGAAGGCAGCGGAGTATCCGTGCGTCGCGACTAGCTCACCCATAATTGGTCCGGTGAAGCCGAGCGAAAAATCGAGAAAGGCGGAATAGGCTCCAAGTGCCGCACCGCGGCTTTGGGCTGGCACATGAGCGATTGCCTCGACTCCCAACGACGGGAAGATCAGAGCGAATCCACCCCCGGTCAGGGCGGCAGCAACCAAGGCGAGCTGCTCGGTTTGGGTTCGATAGAGGAGGACAAGGCCAGCGAATTCCACGGAAAATGAAATTATGGCGACTCGAAACCCGCCGAAACGCTCAATCGCCCAGGCAAAAATCAGACGCACGCCGACGAAGCATAAGCCGAAGGCCGTAAGGGCCTCAGCCGCGTTCACCCAGCGACGGCTCGCGAAAAATAGGGTGATGAACGCCACAATGGCGCCAAAGCCCGCCGAGCCGAGAGCAAGCCCCAACCCATAGGGCAGGATGCGAGTCAACACTCGGCCAAACGGGAGGCGCGTCCCTTTGACCACACTGACCGGCCGACGGGTGGAGGCAAAAAGCCAGCCGGCGGCCGGAATCACGATGGTTGCGGCTCCAGCGGCAGCAAAGCCTCCCAGTCGTTCTGCTGCCACTCCAAGCGGCGCCCCGACCGCGATGGCACCGTAAGTAGCGATCCCGTTCCACGACATAACCTGAGCCGCGCGATCTGGGCCGACCCGTCCAATACCCCAAGCCATTGCGCCAGTGGCAACACAGCTTTCGCCGCAACCGAGCGTGAGGCGGCTAGCCAAGATAAAAAGCAGGCTGAGCCAGGCGATGTGGCTGGCAAATGCTGCGCCGACTAGCAAAACGCCGCTCGCCGAGCAGCCCGCAAGCCCATAGAGCACCGTGGTTTTAGCGCCGATGCCATCAGCCATCAGCCCAGCTCGCGGCCGGGTCAGCAAGGTCGCAATATATTGCACGCTGATGGCGAGCCCAGCCACGACCGGACCAAAGCCGAGTTGAAGATGAATGAAACCGGGGAGCGTCGCGAAGGGGATGCCGATGACCAGGTAGCAAGCAAAGGTGGCGGCGACGATCGTCACGATCTGGAGAGTCACATCGCTTTGAGCCTGGCTGGTCGCCGGATCCAAGTTATCCATGACGCGTGCGGCACCCCCCGAGGTCGCCGGTATTTGGCTGGCCCATTGAGCGATGGGCG
>Ga0302320_10008219_pt1 | contig 22758 bp, 21 predicted proteins | sample Bog_T0_3_FD_202130 | JGI IMG/M metagenome (GOLD analysis project Ga0302320, IMG submission 202130) | Peat permafrost microbial communities from Stordalen Mire near Abisko, Sweden - Bog_T0_3 | ecosystem: Environmental > Terrestrial > Soil > Wetlands > Peat | place: Sweden: Abisko, Stordalen Mire... | reverse complement strand
TGGGAACAGTTTGTCTGCCATGGCGATAAATTTGGGGTGCTTTTTCACGGCTTCAATTTCGCTGTCAAGAATCAACCCGCGTCGGCGGCCTTTACTGGCGATGGGTTGGCAATCCGCCAGGACGACCGGTGTTTACTGCGGAAACCGTAATTAAAAATTCAGATTTTTAACGTCTTGCCCTTCCCTTTCATTACGCCAACACCCGAAGTGGCTTGAGAGCTTCGGTTTCACTGCTCGTTTTCGGATTGCGTTCGCGGTATTGGTCCTTTGCCGTGATATTGCGCCAGCCGGATTTTCCAAGCTTGTAAAGCCCACCGTGATTGGTAAATTGCCAGCCGTGCATGGTTCGGAGTTGACCGCAACTAGTCCCATTCCGTCGGTGGAACATTTGGGGTAGTCAAAGTCAACCTCGCAAAACCATGGCCAACACAGGCTGGAAGGGTGGCTGAGTGGTTAAAGGCACCTGACTCGAAATCAGGAGTACGGGCAACTGTACCGTGGGTTCGAATCCCACCCCTTCCGCCAATTATTAACAAAACCCCAATAAACATTGGGGTTTTTTAGTGCCTAAGCTCTGTGTTGTTCTGCTCGGTTTTCGGCGACAGGTACCGAATTTGCGGCAATGCTGGGGTTTTAGGTATCCACACCTGGTATCCACCGTGGGAATGTGCAGTTAGGGCTTAATGCCAGAGCCAGGACTCCGATTAGATGTTCAGTCATATGCCCGCACCGCTTGATGACGATCCGGGCTTGGAGGCGGAGCCTACCAGCTTTAGCATTCCGGCATGAGAATCAACTTTGTGGGGAAACACACTAAATCGCTCCTAGCCGATTTTGACGCGGCTGGGATCAACTACGAAATAATCCGGCCGGCGCCCGGGGTCATCATGAATTCTGGGGAACTGGTTGACTTCGCGAAATTCGCATCGGCAAATGCAGAGTGGGCTGGTGCCATCGCCTTGGTTTTGCGCGTCTGGTTGCATGCCCGCGCAAGCCGCCGCGTCTCTGTGACGCTACCGGATGGGACGATAGTCCAAACAGATGGTTTTTCTGAGGAGGTTTTCGCCAAGGCAGTTTCGGTGGCAAAAAATATCACCGCACTCGATACCGGTGGGACTAGCTTAAAGGTTGGTAAGCCGCACAGCAATGCATCACCTGAGTGACGCGGCGGGCGCTGGGGTAACCGAGTGGGGTCATATACGCCCAGAAGGCTTCGCTACGTACATCGATATTTTGAACAACGTGCTGGTGTGGGTATTGCTTCACGCCGAAAAAAAGGTACAGCCAAAAAAGCGACGTTAGATCTCAAAATCAAGCCGGTTGGCCAGTGCCTCCGCCCTGGCGACGTTTGCGCTTAGCTGTGTGTACGTCCCGGCCCATTTCGCGCTCATGACCAAATTGCAAGCGGCGTCGAAAGCGCAGTGCAGGCGGAAAAGTTGGTGCATTTCCGGGTGCTGTTCTGCCAATGCCGCGGCGATGAAGCGGGCACAACGGAAGACTAGGTCTTTTTCAGTGGTGCTCATTGTTCAGTTCCTCAACAAGTTTGGTTCCCAATTCGAACGCCGTGGTAAGCAGTCCGGCTTTGTAGGGCCCGACGTTCTGCAGGTCCATTAATTCGTAGAATGGTGCTCGGAAAAGCGATTTGAGATCCGGGTATTTCTGGCTGATGTTCCCTGCGGCTCTTTTGTCCAACAGCCGTGTGATCAATTCTGTGTTAACTGTGTTCATGCGCAAAAGTACCCCAGTTCCCGGAGCGACGAATAGTCTTTGGGCCGCTCCGTCGTGGCCGTGCCCAGGATGACGTGGTCAACGACCTCGATTTTCAACAAGTGCCCGGCGCGGATCAGATCCCGCGTCACCTTTATGTCCGCCTCGCTCGGAGTCGGATCGCCGCTCGGGTGGTTGTGAACCAGGACGATCGAAGCCGCGTTGCTCTCGATTGCCGCCCGGAAAACCTCGCGTGGGTGGACAAGCAAGGTGGCGAGCGTACCGGAGGCTAGGTCAACGACACGAATCAGAGCGCGCCTGGTGTTGAGCAGGATCACTTTAAAAGCTTCGGTCCGATAGGGCCGTACGTCCTCCCGGAGGAACTGCGAAATCTTTTCGGGGCAATCCATGATGGGATTGGGGCCAAGCACTTCTTTGGAGACGCGACGTCCAAGTTCCAGGCCGGCGGCGATCGCGTCGGCTCGTACGGGCCCGACGGATTCCAGTTGCAGAATCTTGTCGTACGACGCTTGCGCAAGCTCCGTCAAGGTGGGAAATGCTGTGACGACGCTTTTGGCGGCTTTGGGGCGGGCCAGCAATGTGAGAATTTGCTCGTTCGGGAGGTGAATTAAATGTTCAGTCATGCCATAACCGCTTAAAATTTGACAAGTGGGAGAAAGGCGAAGCCTTGACGGCAGGTGGTCATTGTGGTTGGCTTGGGCAATGCGAACAGGAAACCAGGCATTGGATTATCTACGGAAGACCCACGCACCATGGAATGAGAATACTCAAAAGGCTGTCAACTTGCTTCCCCGTACGGCTAGCGAGCTTTACTTTCTAGCCCAGGAAGAGGCGAAGGTAATCGTAAGCGCGTATGTCCCGGGCCTGCTCAATCTTTTCAGGCGTAAAAACTGACAGCGCACTTGGCATTAAGCGTCTTGGATCTGGAACTAGCTGTGGCGTTTGACGTTTATAGCAAATTCGTCGGGAGTGGTGATATAGCGGGGCTCTTGGTTGATTCGCTTGTTTATGAGGCAACTGGGCAACAGGCTGGGTCTCCAAGTGAAGTCGACATGCTCGTCGGAAGCACAAACAAAATCCGTGGCATCCACAAGTACATTCTGGCCGGGGAGAGGCACCCCCACATTAAAGACTCCGATGCGTGGCTGTTTGGCAAAGAGTTCGCGCAGGTTATGTCGGGCGGTCCGGATATAGCCTACATTGCTAGCGTTGCCAGCTCCACTTTGTCCATTCGCGCACCCGCGCTTTGGACGGTGCGACTTGATCTGTACGGTGTTCAACCAACGGAGGCTGAAAAGTCGAAACTGACTGAACTGCTCACCAAAACAAAAAAACCGGCGGAAACTCCGCCGGATGTGGTGAAGACACTTTGATCACTATTTTCTGGCACGCATCTTCGCCGTCGCGGCCTGATCTGCGAAGTGGGCGGCGATTAAGCGTAGCCGTATTTCGTAGAAATAATCTGATTCCCAGCCTTGCGGGAACTCCGCGGCCAGCTGTTTAGGAGGCATTTCTGCGTAGTTTTTTTCGTTCATATTTTTATCGGTTTAATATCTGGTTGTGGTTGTCCAGAAGATTGTAAATTTTCCAGTTGGGCGGGCAGAGCGCCTGCCAGTGTTTGTTTTGGTGTACAATTCCAGTCGGCGAGAGTACCCCACGACGTCGATCCAACGCGTGCCGCAACGAGCCTTTGCCCCTCTTCGTTGCGGCGTTCGTCTTGGTTGGTTTTTCGCGACCATTTGGCGAAGCGGCTGATCCGCACCGATTCGTTGCCCTGCGGGTCGTAGCCCAGAGCCAGCGCCACGGCTTGCGCCGGCGTTTGATCTGTGCCTAAAGTTTTCACGACGGTGTTGTTTACTCCGCAGACCCGAACCAGGTAGATGGGTGCTTCGAAGCTTTTCGCTTTCGCGACCGGCCAGCTCGATCCGTTTCGGATAGCTGTGTACGGTGCGGCACCCGCGCAGAAATGTTGGATATACCGGGTGCGACCGTCGTATTTTCGTATGGCCTCTTGGTAGGTTAGTTTTGTTAGGTTCAAATTTTAAGGTAGTTTCCGGGGCCTCTTATTACCAACACCTCCACTGACCGGCGCTTTTTGTTTGGGTAGTCATGGTGATCTGGTCGCTGAGCCTGTCACCATTAACGACGCGCCATGCCGTGTCGGGAGTCAGCCATGCTGTAATCCACTCTCCGGTGGTGGGATTGTGGCCAGAGGCTTGGGCTCGTTGATGGGGAAATTTTGCCATTTTCATATTATTTGTCATTTAGGCTTACGACTTCGGTTGTTTTCCAGCGTCGGTTGGTTTTCTCCTGCGTTGTGATGGTGATCTTGTCGCTGTTCGGGGAACGCTTAGTCCATTATGTTTTTAGCCAGCTGAGCTGGATCACAATCACTTGGTCCCTGACCCACACGGATCCGAAGGCCGAGACGGCGGCGCTGGCGGTCGTCGAGGCGGTGGCTTTGTCCGTTGGGCAAAGCAGTTGGGCCGAGGTGTGGCTATCTAATCTGCCCAGCCTCGGTGGTGATGATCAATGGAAACAGATTTGCCGGAAGCTGACCGCAGCGCGGGTGCGAGGAGTTCGGTGGCTGAATTCGCCGACGAGTTGGGGTTGCGGCGCGGCGTCACCGGCTATGCGTATCACTCGGTGCCGGTCGCTCTTCATGCTTGGCTGCGTCACGCCGGTGATTACCGCTCTGCTTTGACCACAGCGCTTGATTGCGGCGGGGATGCCGATACAGTGGGGCGATTGTTGGCGCGCTGATGGGTGCACAATTGGGATATAGGGCGATCCCGCAGGAATGGGTCGAAGGGATCTGCGATCAGCCACGTTCCGTCGGCTGTCTGGCCAAGGTTGCGGAAAGTCTGAGCCAGCAAAAAGCCACGACGCAGGCGCATGGACCGGTGTGCTATTTTTGGCCGGGGCTGCTTGTCCGCAACCCAGTCTTTCATGTTACGGTTTTGATTCATGGTTTCAGGCGATTCCTGCGACCTTATTGAAAATCGCCCATCACGCCACTACTTTTTCACCGTGACGACTGTGGGCTTTGGCTGGCCGATCAACGCGTTTAAATTTTAATGCGTTAAACCTCAAACACGAACAGCTTCGGATCCAAGCGCAGGCGTGGACCGTAGATACCCTCAGCATCCTCACGGCCCACAGAAATGACCATCACAACATTCGCAGCGCCGCCCAAACCTAAGATTTTTTTGATGCGCGCTTCGTCGAATCCTTCCATTGGACAAGTGGCGTAGCCCTGCGCCGTGATGGCCAGCATAAAATTCTCGCAGGCTAACGCGACGGTTTTGCTCAACGTAGCTCTTAACCCGGATTTGGAAAAAGGCCCGCGCGGCACGGGTCGAAACAAGCCGACAACAGCAAAGACAGCCGATTTCAACCACCCAAGCAAACTGAACCAGCCGGGGGTGTAAAACAGCGGCACAATTTTCTGGTAATAATCCAGTTGTTGCTTCGGAACCGTGCCGCGTTGACCAAGGGTTTCGAGAATGAGTTGCCGGTTACGACGCCAGGTGTCGGTTCTCGCCACGAACACAACGAGCTCCGCCGCCGTTGCGGCGGCAGCCTGATCAAGGCAGGCGGTGACCAGTTGCTTCTTCTTTTGGGGATCAGTCACCCAATAAAATTCCCATGGCTGGAGGTTGGAGGAGTTGGGTGCGAGCAGGGCTGCTTCAATGGCTTTCTCCATCGCCGGACGGGGCACGGGTTCGTTCAAATATTTGCGGACCGAACGGCGTTTTTCGATGGTTTCAAAAAAATTCATATCGGTATTCGCAACCGTAACAAGGGAAGTCGTTTTCACGATGCTGTTTTCAGGGTTGTGCATAGGTTTTGGATTTAAAACAAGGAAAGTTTCTGAGTCATAACGCCTTTCGCGGCGGAAGCGTCTCTCCTGCCTGATTCAAAAGTGTTTTTTGCTTTAACATAGTGAGCTTTGCTTGAAATTATCGAGCGCCATCAGTCTGGCCAGGAGGCGATCCAGCCACAAGTGCGAGAGTGATGCTGGCAGCGTCCAATTTAAAAATCGGCCGCGCACAAAGGCGTAACGGGCCTTTGGCTTTGGGGTTTCAAACACCTTGACCATAATCCCAGTGCTGGCGCCGGTGATGAGGATGGTCTTTTTCGAGGAGTTGTGTCGCGAATTATTCATTGTTTTTAAGTTTGAGAAAGCCGCCGGGGACTAGGCCATTGGCATTAAAATCGCCGCTAACACCGCACGGGCGATGCGCGAAGCCGGGTGGGAAAACAAAATGTGCCAGGGGAGTCCGCCATTGGGATAAGGCCTGAGACAGGGCGACGCCAAAACCCTGGTGCGTGGCAATACCAGTCCCGCTGCCCCAGGCAGCTCGTTGATTCCAATGAAGAGCTTCCATGTTCCGTTGAAATGCAGTTCGTTGAGGCGTGCCACCATTGCCGGCGCTGCTGTGACTTTCATCAACCCGGCCGCGCCATAGATTAGGGCGATGAAGCCAAGGCGGAAATAAAAGAGCCAACCGGGATTTTTCGTGGCTTTCGGCGAAACGTGTGATACCATAATGAATAATTCACTTTGAAATAGTTTAATATGGAACTACAGGTTGTCAAGTCATGAAAACAGACGCGTGGGAACTGATTCAGCAAAATCTGCAATTTTATCAAACCGTCATGGGTCGGGCTGAGGCCGGGTTGGTCGGCCTGAATTTGGAGGCCAAAAGTTTTTTCCTGCTCGCCGCGGTTGAAGAACTGAAGTATCCCGCTGAATTGGCAAGGCATTGCCTGCTGCCTCGGCCCACCGTCAGCTTTTTGCTCAAGCGGTTGGAGAAAAAGGGGTTCATTCAGCGCAAATCGGTCGCCGGCGATCTGCGTCGGTTTGAACTGGTGCTCACCAAATCAGGTCGTCAGACGATGGAAAAAGCCCAGGCCATAGTGACGGAGGTCTTTGCGAAGAGCTTTTCGAATTTAACCGCCAAAGAGCAGGTAACTTACGCAGCGCTCCTCGCCAAAATGCAAACGTGAAGTTTAACCAGGCAAAGAATTGCAAAAGGAGGCGAAGTTTATCGGCTCTTTGCCGGGCAGTCTGACCGAACGTGGGCGGGTCAGCGATGAGGACGTGACCGGCTTGCGCGCGCGGCTATACCGGCGGCGACAGCGCCGAGATCGTCGCCAACACGGCGCGTCGCGCTCACGCTCGTTATCGGCCAGTGTGCGATAGAATGGCATCCCGGCCCCCGGCCGGACGCGACGCCCAGGGCCGGAGCGATAAACTCGCGGTTTCAAAATAAATGCTGGATTTCCAAATAATGGTCGGATCAAGATAAGCATCATGACTGATTCAGAAAACGAGTTCCTCACCCGGGTCGGTCCCGGCACACCGATGGGCAAACTCATGCGCCAGTATTGGATTCCGGTTTTGCAGTCGGCGGATTTGCCCCTCAAGGATGGTCCCCCTTTGCGTGTGCGCCTGCTCGGCGAAAACCTGGTCGCCTTCCGCAATACGGACGGGAAGATCGGATTGATCGACCAGGTTTGCCCGCATCGTTGCGCATCCCTGTTCTTTGGCCGTAACGAAGCGAATGGTTTGCGCTGTCTTTATCATGGCTGGAAATTTGACGTGGACGGCCGGTGCCAGGATGTTCCGAATGAACCGTTCGGCAGCAAAATGCACGAGTCGATTCGGGCAACCGCCTATCCGTGCGTGGAAAAAAACGGCATTGTGTGGACCTACCTGGGACCCGCCCGCGATAATCCGCCCCCGTTACCGCAATTGGGATGGGCACTGGTGGACGCGCGGCGCCGGGGGGCCTTGCGGTATCAGCGGGCTTGCAACTGGCTGCAGGCAATGGAAGGCGATTTTGACTCTTCCCATCTGAGCTTCTTGCACCTGACTTTTGACCCCAACCGGCAGGGCACGCCCGGCGACCAGCAGGCCGGCATCGATTATTACCGCAACCTGGCGCGCATGGACAAGCAGCCTTTGCTGGAGGTCCAGGACACTGACGTGGGTGTCATGTATGGCGCGCGGCGGGGCGCCGATGCGGGAACGTTTTACTGGCGCATCACCCAATTCTTGCTGCCCTTCTACACCAGTGTTCCAGGTTTCGGTGGCAAGAATCGCGATAAAATCTGGGTGCCGCTGGACGACGAGCACACGATGGTCTGGGAGCCACATTGGTCTTCCACCCAGGAATTATCCGCCGAAGAACAGCAGGGATGGAAAGATCGCGTCGCTCCCAGCGGATTTCTGCCCGATACCGAAGACGGGTTGGGACGACGCCGTTTCACCGCGCGCGCGGAAAACGATTATCTCATGGATCGCGACCGGCAGAAGCATATCAATTTCAGCGGCTTGGAAAATGCCACCCCCATCCAGGATGGCGCCATGCAGGAGAGCATGGGGCCAATCTGCGACCGTTCAAAAGAACACTTGGGCGCGTCGGACGAAGCGATTATCAGAATGCGCCGCCGATTGATGAACGCCGCCAAAGACCTGGCCAGCCAGCGCATTCCGCCCGGCGCGGAGGATCCTGCGCTCTATCATAAACACGGAGACCAACTGCTGTTGGGTGAAAAGGATTCCTGGCTTGAGCATTACTTGGCAAAAATGAAACTGGATTACGCGCCGCTCATTGGAACTGACCCCAAGGGTTTGGGAGTTGTCTGAAGTTGCTGCAAGTCATTTATCGAACGCCTCTTATACGCGTGTCGCTTGAGAATGAAATCGAACCCTCATATTCGAGCCAACTTTAAGAACCTTGGTTTAGGAATTTCCTCACATAACTTCAAGGCTTGGCAACCAGCCGCGGTTTTCCTGCCCGTAAGACTCGTAGCGTAAACCCATTTCCATTTTCGAACGCCTCCACTTTGGCCTCCACTTCCAAGACTGGGTAACGCACCGTTGCCAAGCCGTAGGTTTTGTAGGTTTGAGCAAAAAGTTCCGTTTCAACCATGCCAGTCCAATCGGCGAGTGTGAGGAATTTCATCGGTTCGCCGGTGATTTGGTGATGCGTTCGTTGTTCAACAATGAGTCCGCAGGTGACGACGATTTCGCCGACGTGCCGGCTCAGTTCATTCACGGGACAATAGGTGTTCCAGGCGACGTCGGGGAATAATTCCAGTGGATGCCCGCTGACGGCATAGCCGTACAGCTCGACCTCGGCTTCCAAACGCTCCCGGCGAGTGGGTTCACTTAATTGAACCTGCGGAAACCGGTCGAGGGAGGGCGGAGGCAAAAGCCAACCCTGTCCGGCTTGCTCAGCGGTGGTTTGACGGTGGAATTGAGCCGCCCAGAATTGTTTGGTGCGGGGTTCTCCGAATTCATCCAACGCGCCGGCCCGGATGATGATCTCCATTTCTTCTGGCAGCGGGTGCGCGCGGCGATGAAAATCGGCAATCGAGTTGAACGGGTTCTGAGCCCGTTCGGCAAAAATCCGCTTCGTCGTTTTGTCGCTGAGACCTTTGGCCAGCGACAGCGGTACGCGGATGGCGTCGCCGTGGACCGTGAATTTGGGTCCCGGCTCGTTGACGCTGGGTGGCATAAATCTCAGGCCGAGGCGATAGGATTCAAGCACGTATACCAGTGGATGGTAAAACCCTTTGCCGTTGGACAAGACGGCGGCCATGAATTCGGCGGGGTAATTGCATTTGAGCCATGCGGACTGATAAGCCTCGACACCGTACGCGGTCGAATGCGCTTTGCAGAACGCATACCCGGCAAATCCGGTCACCAATCCCCAAACTTCCTCGGTCTTTTCGGGTGAGTGCCCGCGAGCTTCCGCGCTGGCGAAGAATTCTTGCTGGATTTCAGTGATCGTCTCGCGTCTCTGTTTGTTGAGGGCGCGGCGGAGGACGTCGGCGCGTCCCGGCGGCAGGCCGGCATAAGCCTCGCAGATTTGGAGAATGTGTTCCTCATAGACCACCAGGCCAAATGTGTCAGATAGGACCGATTCCAACGACGGGTGCGGATACGTGATGGGCTCCAAACCTTGGTAACGCCGGGTGAAGGCAAGTTTTTTGCCTTCATTGGCGGCCCCTGGCCGGATGACGCTGACGATGGCGATGAGGGTGTCGATGTCTTGTACGTTGCATTGGCGGCAGAGACTGGTCATGGCCGGGCTTTCGATATGATGGACCGCCCTGGCACCGCCGGAGATTAAATCCCATACCTTTGGATCGCGCCATGGCTCCAGTGCATTGAAGTCCACCGCGATGTTCCTGGTGGCGAGGGATTCCGATGCGTCCCGCATCGCCGCCAAGCCGCCTTGGGCCAGGACGTCGATTTTGACCAACCCAATGGCTTCGACCGCATCCATGTCAAAGTGGGTGGTGGGATAACCTTTGTTGGCGATGAAGGTCGGGGTGAGTTCGTGCACCGGCTGGCGCGACAACACGACCCCGCACGGATGCATTTTTGGGTAACGCGGGAACCCATCCAGGAATTCCGCCATCTCCAAGGCGGTCTTGAACGGTTCTTCGTTAATGGGCAGGTCCCGATTTTCCGGGCTGGCTGAAAGAAGTTCACGGAGTTTTGATCCGCCTTGGGGGGCGGGTTCGTCCGGAACCCAGCCGCCCCCGAAACCCCAGGGAAAGTGGTCGGTGAAACGGCGCACTTCGCGTTCGGCGACTCCCAGCACTTTGGCTACATCGGCGAAAGCGCTCCGGGCTTGGAACGTCGAGAAGCCCCCAACCACCGCGCAATGTTCCTGGCCGTATTTGGCAAAGATCAGATTAACGACGTCATCTTTCCGGTCATGCGGGAAGTCGATGTCGATGTCCGGAAGTTTATTTAAGGCCATGCGTTCTTCATTCAGGAAGCGGCGGAAGTAGAGGCCGAACCGGATGGGGCAGACGTCCGAGATGCCGAGGCAATAGCAGACGAGTGAATCGGCGGCACTCCCCCGGGTGATCCACGTGATGCCGTGTTGCCGGCAATCCTGCAGAATGTTCCAAACCACCAGAAAATATTCTTCGTATCCGACGGCGGTGATAATGCGAAGTTCCTGTTCGATTTGGGATCGATGCTGCTCGGCGCGGTCACGATACCGTCGCCGGAGACCCTCCATCACCAGGCGGCGCAAGAACTCATGAGCGCATGAGCCGTCGGGGGGAATGAAGGGAGGAAACTGGGGTTTGCCGAAGGGGATCTCAAAGTTGCACCGGTCGGCGATTTCCCGGGAGTGCGCGAGCCAGTCCGGGTGTTCGCGACACGCGGCGAGCATTTCCGCCGGGGTCCGGAAGTGGAGTTTTCCGCTAATGCGCTTTTCGGGGTGGGCTTGCCGAAGCAACGTCAACGTACGGATCGATTGCAGAATGTCATATTTGAGACTGTCTTCGCTGGTTCCATAATGAACAGAAGGTGCGGCGACGACCGGATAGATGGTCGGGCGGGTATTCTTCGTGGCCATTTCATAGAACCGTCTTGGAAAGATTTTCGCCAATGTTGTGTCAGGGCTGACGGCAATCAGTCCCTCATTGCGGAGCCCGAGTGATTCGCGCGGCATCGGGCGCCGCTGTTGGTCGGCAACCGCGCCCGCGTCGACCGCGGTGTTGGCTTGGTGGGAGAGCAGTCGATTTAGGTTGTGGTAGCCAGTGGCATTCTGAACGTAAAGAAGGACTGGTCGTCCCTCGACTTGCAGTTCCGCGCCGAAGATGGGTTTAATGCCAGCCGACTTCGCGGCCTGCGAAAATTCCACGGCGCCATGCAGGTTTCCAACGTCCGTCAGCGCGACGGACGTCATCCCGTGCTGTTTTCCCAGATTGACGATGGCGGTGGGGGACAGGGTTGAGTCCAAAAACGTGTAATAGCTGTGAACACGCAGCGCCGTAAAGGATTTAACCGTGATCGCCGGTTTTTGAACGTTGACGCGGATGGTTAGCTTGTTGGCCTGCGTCTCCTTGACGGGGTCACGGGGCGACTGGCGTAAGCGCAGGTCGTGGCCGCGCATGACCACCGCCCATCCCTTTTTGCGCCGCAATTCGTCGATGGTGGTGGCCAGCCGCTCCTGGGCGCCAAGGTTCCGCGCATTCCCGGCCAGGGCGAGTTCGCTGCGGAAATGGCCGTTGTACACATTGGACAGTTTTAGCGAAGCCATGCGCAGGCTGACTCGCCGCGTCCACGCCTGTTTCAGAAGTTTGCGCAGACGGCCATAGACATCGGTTTCCAGGTCGCTGGGTTCGCGGAGACTTTCCGAGCATTGCCCCTCGTCCCGATCGTTGTATCTCACCCTCACCGTAAGAGTGCGGATGGTTCGGTTTTCTTCGCGCACCTGAACGAACAGTTTATCGGCCATGCTGCGGAGGACGGCTTCAATGTAGTCCTCATCCGTGACGTCTTCGGCGAAGGTTTCCTGTTTGCTGTAGGTTTTCTGCGGTTCGCTGGCGACCACAATGGAGCGTTCGTCAATGCCATTGGCAAATTGCCGAATGAGCGGCGCCTGACCGCCGAGCATGAGCGCCAGCAGTTCCAGCGGAGTATCGGCGATCTGGCCGATCCGGGCGAGGCCGGCAGAATTGAGCCGCTGGCTGGTTTTCGTTCCGATCCCCGGCAGCCATTGGTTGGGAAGGGGATGCAGGAAGGCTAGTTCCCGGCCTGGTTCAACCTGGAGGAAGGCGGCCGGTTTATTGAGCTTCGAGGCGATCTGGCTGACGAGCTTGTTGGGCCCGACACCTTCGCTCACAGAGATTTTCAGGCGTTGGGAGATGGCCTTCCGAATGATATCAGCAATTTCGACTGGCGATTTTTTTCGGTTGGCCGTGAGATCGAAGTATCCCTCATCGATGGACGTCCTTTCCACATCAGGCGTGAAATCGTACACGTACCCGAACATCCAAGTGGAAAATTCTTCGTACCGGTCGTAATCACCGGGTAGCACGATGAGCTTGGGACAGAGTTTTCGTGCCCGGGCGGTGGGCATGGGGGTGTAAACGCCGAATTTTCGGGCCTCATAGGAGGCCGAAGCAATGATCCCCCGGCTTTCGCCGCCCACGGCGATCGCTTTGCCTCGCAAGCGCGCATCCGCTGCCTGTTCCACCGAGGCGAAGAAGGCGTCGGCGTCTAAATGGACGATGGTTCGCACGGACATGCGCGTAAGATGTACGTCTCCGCCATGGACATTTGCCGTCCAAGCGTCGGTTTATGCCCGGACGGGACGGATCAGGGAGCGAAAGACCCCTTGGATGACCAGTTCCTGCGCCGGGATCAAATTGGGATACTTCGGGTTTTCGGCCTTGAGATAAGGTTTGCCCGCTTTGAGCACGTAGGTCTTAAGCGTGCAATCTCCGTCGATCAAGGCGGCGACGATGTCCCCGTTTCGAGGTTCGGGACCGTGTTCGAGGATGACGTAATCACCATCGAGGATGTGCCGCCCGACCATTGATTCGCCGGTGACGCGTAGGGCGAAGGCGTTTTTGGTGGGTTTGTAGCCGATGGAATTGATGTCCACGGAAACACATCCTTCCGCATCCTGTTCCCGGCGGTCGGCAAAACCGGCCGGAATCGTCCCGTACAATGGAATGTCGCGTACGACGGCACGAAACTTTTGCAACGGCGTGGTCACCCGCAGGGAACGCGCCTTCCGTGGTTCGCTGGAAATTGCCCCTTTTTTTCGCATCAGCCGCAGGTGGGTGGTGACGGCATTCGGACTCCGAAAGCCAAAATGGGCCGCAATTTCCCGCGTGGACGGCATGGAGCCGCCGGTTTCCTTGGATTTTTGAATAAAATCAAGAATCTGCTGCTGACGTCGGGTTAATTCACTCATACTGTACACAGATACAGTAACCATCCGATCCACAGAGTCAACCGGAAGTTGTCCACAACGATGATCAACGCGGAGTCCCCAAGTCATTGCCCGGACCAACCGCATTTCAGAGGCGGGGAAATTAACAACTGCCGCTGATGATGGATCACGGATGCAACAGGCGGAAAAAGGCGTTCCCGCGGGCGGCCGAAATGACCAGGCTTTTGTTCGTTCCATCGTCCGTGATGCCATAACCGTCATAGCCGCTGGGCAGCCAGTTTGAGGAGGTCAGGCTGGCATTCTGCTGCAGCGACCACCCGGCGGAACCGGAGGGCCTCTCCCACAAATGTGGGGCTACCGTTGTTGCCGGGGTTGGATCATAATGGCGCTTCATTCAATCTAAATGCGGGGGTTAATCGCGAGAATCCGGTTGCTTATGTGCACGTCAAAAAATTATTCGTCGGCGAACCGGGATGGTGACTTTCCGCCCCGCCTTCACACCTGCGGGCCTTGCGGCGGGCAGTCAGGAAATCCAGGTTGAGATGAATCACCTTTTCCGCCTCACGGGCCCGGGGTTCGTCCTGCTTTTCACCCTGGCGGTACTGTTGCCAGCGACCGGCCGGGCTTCCTATCATTTCTTCAATGTGGCCAGCGGTTCGGTCTGCATCCTCCAGGATTACCGTTCGCCGGATGTCCCGCCGGGGATTTATGATGCCGAACACGAGGAAAATGTGACCAGCTCCGATGGGGGATCGGCCTATTTCTACGGCGGGTTTACCCACCAAAACCTGGTCAACAGCTCGACCAATTCCCTGGTGCAATATGTTTGCTGGCCGGCGAGCGGCTGGTACCCGCCCTACTGCCAGCAGATCCCGATCTTTGCCGGAACGAACATGGTGGGATATCCGCAGATTGGCGAGGGCAGCAGTTGTGCGATCAAGGGATATTGGCCGCAGTTCAGGACCAATCTGTGGACGCGGGAAGCAACCCGTTACTGGCCGCCGGCCAATGGTCTGGCGCATGTGGGCTACCAGGGGGAGTGGATCAAGGAGCCGGTGAGCGGGAACTGGTATCACGTCGGCACCTTTTTATATCCGTTTGCCGTGAAGGGAGTGCAGGGGATGAGCGGCTGGCAGGAGGATTTTGACGGCTATGCCGGCGTTTACATCGCGGATTATGCCAACGGCTATTATTATTACGGCGGGCAGTGGCGGGCCGCCAACCAGATCCAGTTTACGCCGGAGGGACCCAGCGATTGTTATTTGATTAATAACGGTGCGGGCGCGGAAAGCCAGGTGAGCAATCCGAACCTGACCGCCAACGCCCCCATCACCCTGACGCTGACGAACCAGCCGGCGGCCCCGGCTTTCGACCCCATTCTGATCACGAATTACCGCGCCAGCCTGCTGAACACGCAGTTGCTGGTGCAATGGCAGGTGCCGCTGCCGGGTTCGCCGCAGCTTTCGTATCTGGTACAGGTGTTCACCAATCCCAATTACACGGGGTCGCCGGCGGTTTCGTTTTTCGACAATGCGCCGGATACGCGGCAGACTCTGCTGACGGTTCCGGCCGGGATCGCGCTTTACGTGAGTCTGACGATTACGGATATTTTCTTTAACGCGAGCTCGCCGCTCCCATTCACGGCCACCAATGTCGCGGCCGGCCCGGCGACCAGCGTGGCGGGCACGGCGGGCGGCCTGGGATTTCAATACTACGAGTCGAGTTACACCAACTGGACCAGCCTGCCGGATTTTAGCACGCTCACGCCGGTTTACCGGGGCGCGGTGAATTACCCGGATCAAACACCACGGCGGGTGCGGACGAATTATGGTTTCACTTACAATGGCTACCTCACCGTGCCGGCGACGGGAATGTATGCCTTCACGCTGTACTCGGGGGACGGCGCCGGGCTGACCATTGACGGGACGACCGTGATTGACTTTGACGGGCTGCACGATTGGACACAGTTCATGGGCGGGGGCATGGCCTTGGCGGCGGGGCAACATACCTTCCGGGTGCAATATTTCAAGGGCGCCGCCAATCCGGTCAACCCGACCGCGTACAACGACGGCATGGGGCTATTCTGGCAGGGGCCGGGATTCGCGTATGGAAACATTCCGGCCTCGGCATTTTCCCGGATACCCGGCGCGAGTGAACCCGCCATTGCAATGCTGACGCCGGCCAACGGGGCGACCGTCGGAAGTTTGGATGCCGCGCTGACGGCCAGTATTACGGCCAACGGGAACACTATTAACAAGGTGATGTACTATCTTACCGACTATGATTCCTATTATTTCCGCCCTACATCGGGGGTGGACTATTATGTGGGGCAAAGCACTGCGGCGCCGTTCGCGGTGAACTGTCCGGTCTGGTCGGCGCTGACGAATGGGGTGCGCGCACGGGTCTATTACAACTCGACCAATATCCTTGATTCGGCCGTCAGTTACTTTGCAACCACCAACGTGACGGCCGGAGCCTGGCAACTGTTGGGGAATGCGCCGCAGAATTATCCGGCGGGCGGCGGAATTCAGGCGGGCCATTACACCTTGACCGGCGACAATGTGACCCTCCAAGTCCTGCCCGTGAAAGGCGATTGCACGCTGATCGCGCATCTCGCCACCCAAACGGGTGCGCCCGGGGCGCCGGACCTGGCGCCGCCGGCTTCCTGGATGGCGGGAATCATCATGCGCGGCACTACCAATACCAATCCCGGGCAACCGCTGGGTGATGCCACGAGCCCCTTTTGTTACACTTCAGTCTTTTCCGATTCGTCCGGTGGCGGCACTTTTTATGAGGATGATACGATGCTGGGAGGCAACGCCGCGGCCGATGCCACGTCGCCAAACCTCGGCGCATATCAATGGTTTGAGATCCAGCGGTCGAACAACCTTTTTACCCTCTCCGTTTCACCCGACGGGAATACCTGGTCGGTCGTTCAAACCAATACGCTGACCGGCATGCCCAATGAACTGTATGCCGGGCTGTTTCTGAATTCGATTCCGTCACAAAATCCCAACCTGAACTTCGCGACCTTTGATTACGTAAGCCTGACCGGCACGAATGTGATGGCGCCGGCGGGCATCACGGTGAGTCCCGGGACCAACGCGGTGGTCGGGGGATTGCCAGCAAGGTTCACCGCCGCCGTCATCGGCCCGTCGCCGGCCGGCTATCAGTGGCAGTTGAACGGGACAAACATTCCCGGCGCCACCAATGAGAGTTACTCGATTGCGAGCGTGAGCGCTGGCAGCGCCGGAGATTATACCGTCCTCGCCAACAGCGTCACCAGCGCGCCGGCCATCCTGCTGCTGGCCGCTGCCGCGGGTTCGGGGATCTGGACCAACCCGGCGGGAGGTTCGTGGGCCAGTAGCAACAACTGGAGTGGCGGAATCATCGCTGCTGGGACGGACGCGGTCGCCAACTTCAGCACACTCAGCCTCAACCGAGATATCGCCGTGACGCTCGACGGCACGAATTCGGTGGGCTGGTTGCTGTTGGACGATCTGAACCAGGCGACGCCGCATACTTGGACGCTCAATTCCGGAACCGGGGGGCCGTTGACGTTGGCGGTCAGCGCGGGCACTCCCGGCATCGCCGTCCTGAACCCGTATGATAGCATCACCGCCGTGGTGGCGGGCGCCCAGGGATTCACAAAAACCGGGCCGGGTTACCTGACCCTCAGTGGTAACAGTACCGTCACGGGCGGCTTGACGGTTGCGGCCGGTACGCTGGAAATGCAGGGCAAGTCCGGCGACACGACATACGCGGTCGGGCCGGGGGCCACGTTGAAAATTGGCTACAGCACGGGCGGCGGTTATGCGAATACCGCCATGACGGTGAACGGCAGCGGAGTTTCCTCGACCAACGGATTTTATCTTCTGGGCGGCCGGTTATACAATACGGCCGGCACGATTACCCTGCTGAGCCAGCCGACGACCGTCCGGCAATATGGCTCCGGCTATGCCGAACTCGGCACGTTCGATATCAATAGCGGACAGGGTTTGTATTGCGCTGCCAGCGCGTCCGGTTCGATCGTCAGCTCGAACATCGAGCTGGTCAGCGACGGCTACGGCATGATTGGAGATAGTGACCCAGGCACGAACACGGCGGCGGGCGACCTGGCGATTGACGGTCCGCTGAATGTCGGCGGCCTGGGATTTTACAAGCGGGGCAAGGGCTCGATCCTGCTTAACGGCGTGGCCGCCGCCGGGAATACAGCGGTGCAAATCGAAGAGGGGACGATCATTTGCGGTGTGACGAATTGCCTGGGGATGAATGCTTCGGTGCCGATCGCGAGCGGGGGCAGCCTGGAATTGAATGGATTTAATGAAACGGTTGCTTCGCTCAGCACGGCCACCGGCGGCACCGTGAGTTTTGGGGGGACCAACACGCTGATGGTGGCCAGCGCCACGCTCGGCGGCACGTTACAATTTGGGCTGAACCAGGGCGGGATCCCCGGCAGCAGCGAGTTGGTGTCGAGCAATCCGCTGGTTTTTGGCGGCACCCTGGCCGCGACGAATATCGGCACGGAACTTTTTGCGGCGGGTGACACCTTCACCCTGTTCAACGCGCCGGAGTATTCCGGGACATTCAGCAGCTTCAATTTGCCCGCCTTGCCGGTGGGTTTGATGTGGAACACTATTAGTCTGCCGGTGAACGGGACGCTGAAGATTGTGACGAATGGTTTGAGCGTGTGGAATGGCGGCGGCGCGAACAGCGACTGGAGCACCGCGGCGAATTGGAGCGGGACGCCACCGACCAACGGGCAGTTGCTGACCTTTGCCGGGACGACGCGTCAGAATAATACCAACAATTTTCTTTCCGGCGCGGGCCAGGTGATTTTTGCGAATGGCGGATTTCAGATCGCAGGCAATCCGTTGAGCCTTCAATGGGGTTTGGTCAATGAGGCCGGGACGAACCTGTGGGGCATCGGCACGACCCTGTTTGCCTCGCAATCCTTTTATAATAGCAACGGCGTATTGATCATCGCGGGGGCCGTGACAAACTCCGGTTTCACGTTCACGCTCGATGGTGCGGGCAGCAATTCTCTGGCGGCCACGGTTTCCGGGGCGGGCGGGTTGGTGAAAAACGGGCCGGGGAACGCAGCCATTTCCGTGCAGCAGACTTACACCGGCAACACCACGATCAGTAATGGGATGATCGATCTTACCGGGGGTGGGGGGAGTGCCAGCGTGATTTATGGCACCGTGAACATCTTCACCGGTGGCGCGCTGCGAATCAGCACCGGCGACGGTTTTGGCTACAACGGCGGCGCGACCGCCCTGACGGTTCTCAATGTGACGGGGGGCACGCTGGCTGTGAATTCGACCGCAAACCAGACCCTGGGCAATGCCGTGATCACCCTTGCGGGCGGCAACCTTACCGGCCCCGCCGGCGGCAACCTTGATTTCTTCCTGGGCGGCTCGGCGCTTAATTCGCTGGCTTCCAGCAATACCTCGGTCATCAGCGGTATTCCGCTCTCGCCGTTGCGGCAGGGCAGCACCACCTTCACGGTTGACTCAGGCACCACGGCGTCGGGCATTGACCTGGACATTCAATCGGTGCTGCGCACATCCCCCAGTGGCGATGCCAGTGGAGCCGTGTTTTACAAATCCGGCCCCGGGACAATGCGCCTGGGCGCGAGGAATACCTTTGCCCGGCCCACCACCGTGAATGGCGGCACCTTGCTGGTGGATGGCTGGCTGACAGCGAGCAGCAACCTGACCGTGCTGGCGGGCGCAACCTTGGGAGGCAACGGCGTGGTCGCCGGCCCCACGACGGTGTCCCCGGGCGGAACGCTGGCGCCGGGGTTTGGCACGATCGGCACTTTGACGGTCGGCAACGCGCTGACGCTCGCGGGCAATGCGCTGCTGAAAATTAGCAGGAACGGCGGCCAATTGAGCAATGACATGGCGTCTGTTGCCGGCGCGCTCACGCTGGGTGGCAGCCTGATCGTGACGAACATCGGGATTAATGCGGTTGCGGCGGGCGACCATTTCACATTTTTTACTGCCGGCAGTTTTTTTGGCAACTTCACCAACTTTAGTTTGCCGCCCTTAAGTCCGGGGTTGCTGTGGTACACCAACACCGTGGCGGTTAATGGGACGATCGCGGTGAGCAATCTCACATTGACGCTGTTGTATACGGCGGGTCCCGACGGCACGCTCGGCGGCGTCACGACGCAAACGGTCGGCTACGGGGCGGATGGCACGACGGTAACAGCGGTGGCGGATAGCGGCTACTATTTTTTGAACTGGAGCGATGGCAGCGTGGCGAATCCCCGCACGGAAACCGATGTGACAAACAATGTGAGCGTGACGGCGAATTTTGCGGCGGGGGCGGCCGGGGCGCCGGTATGGTCGGGCAATCCGGTCTTCCGCGGCGACCAGTTGCTGTTTACGTTCACCGGCACCGATGGTCAGAGTTATAAAATTTTGACCACCACGAACCTGGCGCTGCCGATGACGAACTGGGCCAGCCTGGCGACGGGCACCTTTGGCGGCCACCCGATTACCTTCACCAACCTGATCACGCCTGGCTCAGCCACCGGATTCTTTCGCATCACTTCGCCCTAGCGCGGTTCGAAAAAATTTTAGCCACTATATACTGTACATATATCCAGTAACTGTCCGATCCGCCGAATCAAACGAAAATTGTCCGCAACGATAATCAAGGCGGAGTGCCCAAGTCATCGTTCGGATCAATCGCATCTCCGACCATGGCGGCAATGGTCTCCAAGGCATTTCCTTCCAGCCTGTTGTTGATGTAGATCAGCGTCTTCTTTTTGGCTGCTTTGCCCGCCGCAATGAGCTTCCGTCCGGCGGCTCGGGCCTCCTGGTTCCTTTCTTTAACGGCACGGTATGGCTGAAACGCTTGGACAGCTTCTTCATACTTGCGGCCTGGTTTGAGCAAGAAGCGGGCGGCGGCAAGATCGGGATTCGTTCCGCTTCCCGGCAGGAGCATCTGTTCGCCAACGGACGGCATGGCATCCCAATTATTGTATATATGAGTGACGCCATGTCGTGACAAGCAGTTGAAATAATCCGGCACCAGCCATGGCCGGTTCCGCATTTCAACCCCGTATGGCCAGCCTTTGGGCAGAGCGCTCAGAAATTTGTCCAGATCGGCAATAAAATCCCGGCCATGCTCGTAATCGCTGGAATAAAACCGGGAGAATTCAAACATGAGCAAGCCGACATTTTGCCGGAACGGGTCACAAGGTCGTAAAAAGGCATCGGCGAAAAGCTGGGCGTTCAAGAAATGTTCATTTACGCCACCCGCCCGTTTGCCGTGCCGCGGCAAATTGGGAAACCTCTTGATCGTGATTTCATCGGTGACCTTGAAGGCAAATTGGAAATCCGCCGGCACTTGGGAGACGAGGCCACCCAAATACTGGTTGTCGGGGAACCGATAATATGCGGCGTCGACACAGACGGTTTTGAAGACTTCCGCATATTCAGCCAGACAAGCCTTCTCAAAGCGAGATTCGGCGAATTTACCCCGGTAAACATATCGCGATTCATCGTAAAGCATTCCCCGCCAACCGGCATATTTCCAGGATGATGTGCCGATAAAAATCCCACGGGCGGCCAGGTCAGCCACCTTGGCCTTTACGTGCTCGCGATCAAACGGCATCCCTGAACCTGTATTTTCGCCGGCACTATGTCAAATCTATGATTGCACCGCCATTGAGCTAATGAAAAGCCGGGATTTCATGTGAGTTTAGATGACCATCAAATCATCCGACGAACCACCCGGGGTTCTTCGGGAAATCCATCTTTCGCTTGGCGTAACGCAAGGCGGCCTCAAGCTGTCGCAGGTCTTTGGGCCATTCAGCGGTCCAAAACCTGCGCTGGCCGGTTTTTTCCGGGTGTTCGAGGGTAAGGACTGCGGCGTGCAGAGCTTGACGCGGGAAATCAAAGGGTCGGTTGGCGGGATCCTGTCCGCGCCACGCCGGATTATACGTGCGGTCACCAATCAAGGGGTGCCCGGCGTGGGCCGCTTGGACGCGAATCTGATGTTTTCGACCGGTCTCCAGCTGGAGCCGCAATTGGGTGACGAACCTTTTGCCATCGGCGAGTGGATACTCCGCAATGACTTCGTAATGCGTGATGGCTTCCTGAGCCTCGCCGCCCGGGGCGTTCGCGTTTGTTGCCGAAAGCACATGCTGACGCATTTCGTCCCGGCTCAATTGCAGCCATTGCCGCCAGGTGCCCGTGGTTGCGCCCAGACGCCCTTCCACGAACGCCACATATTCCCGCCGCATAGTGTGCGCCTTTAATTGTTCGATCAGGTGGTTGCGCGCGGCGGAGTTTGTGGCGATGCAAAAGACGCCGCTGGTATCCCGGTCGAGGCGATGAACCGGCAGGGCGTGCAGCTTGCGGTAGTTGGATGGCAATGACTTTCCGGCGAGGCCGCGGTTCTGGGCTTTTAGTCGTCCCGCCAGAAAATCGGCGAGAATGCTGAGCGCAGAAAGACCGCAATTTGGCGCCGGCACCGAGAGGATGCCGGCTCCCTTGTTGACGATGGCAACGGATGAATCCAGGTAAAGCAATGAAACCCGCGGATGAATCTGCCAGCCGGAACCGCAATCCATGATGGTGGCATGGCAACCGTCCAGTTCCAGCCTATCGCCTGGGTCGGCGAGGAGTTGATGCGGTTTGCGGATGACGCTGCCGCTGACGCTGACCCGCCCCGCGACGATCCATTGCTTCGCACGGCCTTTCGGCGTGTCGGGATGCTTTCGCAACAACCAATCCAACAGCGGGCTGACCTTGGGTATATCCATGTTTCAAATAGCTGCGGAGTTTTCAGGAAGCGAGGCCGCCCCCATATTAGCCTTCCGGGAACCGGATGTATGCGGCGTCGACGCAGACGGTCTTGAAGACTTTCGCATATTCGGCCAAATAACCCTTCTCAAGGCCCGCTCCGGCAAATTTGCCACGATACACGCACCACGATTCATCGTACAACAATCCCCGCCAGCCGGGCTATTTTCACGAGGATGTGCCATTAAATACCCCTTCGGCAGCGCGTTGGCCGATTTTCAACTTGACCTGTCCACGATCGCAAGACATGAGGGAAAATAGCAGGGTTAAGATTTATTACCAGCTGGTTGAGCGATTGTTGGTAAACTGGTTAACAGTAATTCCGTTCTTTTTCTGTCAATCTCCGAAGATTCAACAGCGCAAGCCAGCCGCGGGGACGGCACCAGCCGAACGTAGGGGAGATCCAGCCTTTCCGGCAGTCGTGAGTCAGCCAGATAAAATAAAGAAATTGGGAACGCAAACGTTTTTGTCGGTTG
>Ga0302320_10008218_pt1 | contig 22758 bp, 16 predicted proteins | sample Bog_T0_3_FD_202130 | JGI IMG/M metagenome (GOLD analysis project Ga0302320, IMG submission 202130) | Peat permafrost microbial communities from Stordalen Mire near Abisko, Sweden - Bog_T0_3 | ecosystem: Environmental > Terrestrial > Soil > Wetlands > Peat | place: Sweden: Abisko, Stordalen Mire... | reverse complement strand
CGAGCACGATCACTGCGCAGGACCACATGGAGACATTGAAATTCCAGCCGAGCAGCAGGTTCAACAACAGCCCCATTGCATACATCGAGATGCCGGAGGAGACCACCGTCATGATCGCGAACGAGATAGCGTTGAAGCCGCGGGTCTTCTCGTCGAAGCGCAGGCGCAAATATTCCGGCACTGAACGGGCTCGCGAGCCGTAATAGAACGGCATCATGAAAATTGCGAGAAAAACCATCGCCGGAATCGCGCCGATCCAGTAGAACTGGCTGGTGATCATGCCGTACTTTGCGCCCGAGGCAGCCATACCGATGACCTCCTGGGCGCCGAGATTCGCGGACATGAAGGCGAGGCCGGCGACCCAGGCGGGAATCGAACGGCCGGAGAGGAAGAAATCCTCCGCAGTCTTGACGCTGCGTCGGAGCACGAAGCCGACGCCGAGCACGAAAGCGAAATACGCGGCCATGATCGACCAGTCGATCGCGCCGAGATGCAAACTGCCGTTCATGCCCCATCCTCGCGCAAGCGTTGTGTCCCGGCCGGATGGCTCAGCGTCGACCCGGGCGCGCGGGCACGACTTTCAACAGCACCACGGCGTGCGGCGCGACCCCGACGGCGAGACTTCCGGTCGCGCGCGCCAAGTCCTTCGCGGCCCATAGATCGCGAACCGCGAGCGGGACGTAGTCCGGCAAGTCGAGCGCCGACCAATCGAGGCGGATGCTGCGCGGCGAGTTGCCGCGGTTGAGCAGCGCGACCGCTTGGGCGCCGCCGGCGAGCGGTCTCACCCAAATCTCGGCGTCGCCGTCCTTGCCGGCGCGGTGCGCCGCGGCGCCGAGCGGGTCCTGGTCGATGGCGATGACCTCACGGTTCGTGAGGATCGCGGCGGTCTCCGCCGTCATGCTCGACAGATCGTTGCCTGCGATCAGAGGCGCCGCGAGCATGGCCCAAAGGCTGAAATGCGCCCGATATTCGACGGCGGTCATGCCGCCGTTGCCGACCTCCAGCATGTCGGGGTCGTTCCAGTGACCGGGACCCGCATAACTCGCGAGGTCCGCTTCCGCGTCGAGAATCTCGACCACGCCGTTCCACTTGGGCTCATGGCCGGCACCCTCCCAGATGTCCGAGATATCACCGGTCGTGCGCCACAGGTTGCCCCCGACCGACGCGGCCCAAACCCAGGGCTGGTGCGTCCCCCATTCACAGATGCTGAAGACGATCGGCCGCGCGCCAGCCCGCAGGGCATCGGACATCGTCTCGTAGGCGGCCCGGGCGTCGAGGAATTCGCCGTAACAAAAATCGTACTTGAGGTAATCGACTCCCCAGGCCGCGTATTGCGCGGCGTCTTGATATTCGTGCCCGCGGCTGCCGGGGCGCTTCTCGCAGGTCATGGCGCCGGCATCCGAATAGATGCCGAATTTCAGTCCCTTGGCGTGCACGTAGTCGGCCAGCACCTTGATGCCGCCGGGGAAGCGCCCGGGATCGGGCTGGATGTTGCCGGCGCCATCGCGGGTGCCTTGCCAGCAGTCGTCGATGACGACGTAGCGGTAACCGGCCGCCTGCATACCCGACTCGGTCATCGCGTCCGCTTCCCGGCGAATGATCGCTTCGCTGATGTCGCAGCCGAACTTGTTCCAGCTATTCCAGCCCATCGGGGGCGTCAATGCGAGCCCATTGGGCGCGTGCGGAGTGAAAACCGTCTCCGCGGGCGCAGTTCGCGCGACGGCAAGCATCAAGCCCGCGGCGAGCAAAATTCCGGCGACGGATTGCATACGCTTGGTCTTCACGACTCCTCCCCCCGTCATGGACGGCTCCCCTCTCCCGCTCGAGCCGGCTCGACGCGGGCGCAGCGGGTGCGGCGGGTGCGGCGGGTGCGGCGGGTGCGGCGGGCGCATCGTCGCACGCGCCCGCGCGACGAAGCGCTTGATGCAATCGATTGTAGACGGTGTAAAGCGCGCACGCGAGCGCGCCGGGCGGGCCTGATTGCCCGTCCGGTGCGCTCTGACACCTCGTTGGCGGGGTTTAGTTGCTGGCAGCGATGCGGGCTTCACCGGCGGACAGAGGCTGCGCGGAGAGCGACAGCACCGTTCCGTTGCGGGTGACCAAGCACGTTGCCTTCGCGAGCGTCGCACCGGTCTTCGGCGCGCGCGCGATCATATCGATCGTGTAGTCGGTCGCGTAGAACTTTTCCAAAGAACCGGCGTCGATGAACGCCAGGTTGGTCAGCTTGTAGTTCTGCGTTTCGCCGCCCGCCAAACCCAGTTTGGCCGCGAACGCGTGGCCACAGGCTTGCGCCATGGACTCATGTTCCGCGGCATTGGCGAGAGCGGGAAGGACTGCCGAGAGGGCGGCAACAGAGATCAACATCTTACGAATCGTCATGGTGGTATTCCTTAATTACTAAAGATACCAACGCCCCGGATGACACACTAAAGCCGACGGTCCCGGTAAACAAACGACAAAAGTTGCGTGCCCATGTGATTTATCTCACGTGTCGCGTTACGACGAACACGGACCGCACCGGGCCTTGATGCACCTCTCACTGCGCGCCGCCGGCCGCGCGGTGCCCGAGGCGTCAGAGCGGATAGTCAGGCTGCGGCGGTGCGGACTGGAACGTGAAGTGTTTGACCACGCCCGAAGAGGTGTAACTCACATCGTATCGGGCGCTCGCGAGGTTGACATGCAGTTCGGCGCACTCGTCCTCCTCGTGCCAGCGCAGCGCGAGGGTCGCGTCGTCTGAATCGAGCATTTCGAACGAGCCCGCAAACGCCGGATGCACGTTGCGCAGACGGATCAACGCGAGCAAATCCTTGACGACCGGCCGGGCCAAGGCGGCGCCGATCTCGGCGAGCGTGTAATGGTGGCGATTGATGTCGCGCCCGACACCGCTGCGCGACAAGAGTTCCATGTCGTTGCGGCCGGCGAGCAATCCCACGTAATAGACCTGCGGAATTCCGGGCAGGAAGAATTGGATCGCACGGGCCAGCAGGTAGCGCCGTTCGTCGGCGCCCATTGCATCGAAAAATGTGCAATTCACCTGGTAGAGATCGACGTTCGAGGCGGCCGCGCCGGTGGCCCGGCGGCTCTCGCCTCCACTGCGTTCGTGGATGCTCTGCACGAGGCGATCGAGTTCACCCGGCGGTACGAGGCCGGGCCGCGCCTCGCGGTCGGTCGGATCGGCGGCGATATCGATGATACCGATGCCGTCGTGCGTATCGAGCACCGTGATCGCGTTGACGGGGCGTATGCCTATCCACGCTTTCAGCCGCCGCGCGGTCGCAAACGCGAAGGCGTGCAGCACGAGGGGCGGAAGCGCGAAGTCGTAGACCCAGTCCACCCGCCTCGCGATCTCGATCTGGCGACGATAAGGCGCATGCACCTCGACGAGCACCTCGACGTCGAGCTCGCGCGCGTGCGCGGCGAAGCGATCGATGAACTCGAACGTCTCGGGCAGCATGAAGCAGCTCGTGCCCCTCTTCTTGATCGCATAGCCGACCGCGTCGAGCCGGACCATGCGCACACCATTGCGCGCGAGGACCGTGAGAATGCGCTCGAGGTAGGCGCGCCCTTCCGGATGAGTGACGTCGATGTCGATCTGCTCCGGTGTGAAGGTCGTCCACAGCGTGACGCGCTCGCCGTCCGCGAGCGTGACCTCGCGAAACGGCGGTCCAGGCCGCGGCCGATAAATCCTCTGCAGGTCTGCCTGATCGACGCCGTCCGGGAACACGCGCTCGCGCGTCAGAAACAAGCCCGCGTAAGCCGAAGAGGAGCCAAGCCGCAGGAAATCGAGGTATTGCGGCGAACGATCCGACATGTGATTCACGATGACGTCGGCCATGACGGAGGTGCGGCGCGCGAGCGCGGCGATATCGCTCCAGGCGCCCAGGCGAGGATCGACACGCGTGTGATCGATGGGATCGAAGCCGGCGTCCGAACCGTCGATCGGGTCGTAGAACGGCAGCAGATGCACTCCCCCGAATGCGCCGCGCAGCGGCCCCTCGAGCGCCGCGCCGAGTTCGGCGATGCCCCCGCCGCCGAAGCGGTCGACGTAGGTGATGAGCTGGACCGAGTTTGCCCGGGTGTCGATGCGATGTACTCCCTTGTTCGAAGGCGTTAGTATATGCAATCGATTGCCGTTTGCGGAGTCAGCGATCGTTGCGGGATCGAGTGGACCTCGTTGTTATGATGGGGACGAAACCGCCACCACCCCCGATTCCATTATGTCAAGCCGAACGCACCGCAATGGAAGAAGCCGCCCCGAAAGCCCCAAGGCCTCGGGCCAGCGAGCCGCGGCCGGGACGGACCGCCGCCTCCAGATGCAGGACATTGCACGACTCGCGGGCGTCTCGACGGCGACCGTGTCGCGTGCGCTCAATCACAGCTCGCTCGTCAATGACGAGACGCGCATCCGGATCGAAGAACTCGCGCGCTCCCTGAACTACCAGATCAACGTCGGCGCGCGGAATTTGCGCATGCAGCGCAATCGAACGGTGGCGGTCGTCGTGCCCTACGACGCGGCCACGCGCCAGCACATCTCGGATCCCTTCTTCGTGAGCATGCTCGGCAGTCTCGCCGATGCCTTGACCGACCGCGGTCATGACATGCTGCTGTCGCGCGTCGACGCCGAGCGCTTGGACCTGGCCGCGGATCTGGAGGCGTCGGGGCGCGCGATCGGCGTGATTCTGATCGGACAATGGCATCATCATGATCAACTCAACGAACTCGCCGCGCGCCGCGTGCCGATCGTCGTGTGGGGCGCACGCCTGGCTCAGCAGATCTATTGTACGATCGGCAGCGACAATTTCACCGGCGGAATGCTGGCGACGCAGCATCTGATCGAGACGGGCCGGCGCCGCATCGCCTTCTTCGGCGATCCCCAGCTGCCGGAAGTGAATCAGCGCTTCGAGGGGTATTGCAAGGCCCTCGATTGCCATGGAATTGATTTCGACGAGGACCTGTCGCTGCCTGCCGCCTTTGCCGAAGGCAGCGCACGGGCCGCCGTCGACACCCTGCTGGCGCGAAAAACGCGCTTCGACGCCATCTTCGCGAGCAGCGATCTGCTCGCAATGCGTACGATCGGCACGCTGCGCGAACGCGGCATCCGCGTCCCGGACGACGTCGCGATCGTCGGCTACGATGACATTGAACTCGCGCAGCACGTCCAACCCTCGCTCACGACAATCCGCCAACCGATCGACAAGGGGGGCGAGGCCCTCGTCGATGCGCTGTTCGCGGTCATCGAGGGCAAGCATCCGGAACCCAAGATTCTGCCCACGGAGCTCATCGTGCGCGCGAGCAGCGTGGCCGGCTAAGGTCGTGGCGGCTCGAGGGTCGGGCCGACGCGGGCCACGAATGGCACGGCTCGATCGGCGAAGCGCTGTGCGACGATTTTTGCCTCCCCACCCGGCCCGAGGTCGGCGGCGGACTCGCCGAGTCGCACGCGATAAATCCCCTCGGGCACGCGCCACTGGCGTGCCGGTTCGTCATAGCTCGCGAGCAGGCGCGGATCGGCGCGCAGGGTGACGTGTCGCATCTCGCCGGGTTCGAGCGTGACGCGCTCGAACCCGATGAGCCTGAGTACCGCACGGTCCGCCGCCGCCGTCAGATAGACCTGGGCGACGTCGGCGCCGAAGCGAGCACCCACGTTCTTGACGTCGAAACTGACCTCCAGGGTCTTGCCGCCCTTGACCTCGAGGTGGGACTGCTCGAAGCGCGTATACGACAGCCCATGGCCGAAGGCGAACGCGGGCGCCGTGCCCTTGGCGGCGTACCACCGATACCCAACGAGGGCACCCTCGGTGTAATCGACGCTGCCGTCCGCGCCGGTCTCGGCGCCTAAGTTCGGGAGCCGCGGCCGGACGAGGTCGCTCTCGGCGCGGGGAAAGCTCATGGCCAAGCGACCCGAGGGATTGATCTTGCCGAACAGAATATCCGCGATCGCTTCGCCGCCGGCCTCTCCGGGATACCAGGCGGCGAGCACCGCGGGGACCTGCCCGAGCCAGGGCATCGTCACCGGATTGCCGGTCTCGAGCACGACGATAGTGTGTGCATTCGCGGCGGCAACCGCGGCGATCAGCGCATCCTGGCCGTGCGGCAGCTGCATCGTCGGCGCGTCGAACCCTTCGACGACGTGCTGCGTGACGAACACGATCGCCAGGTCCGAACGCGCCGCGAGCGCGGCGGCGTCGGCCGGGAAATCGCCGGAGTCGTAGAGCACCTCGCTCGTCGGCGTCGCCTCGCGAATAGCGGCGAGCGGCGACGACGGATCATAGAGCTCGGTACGGAATGCGGCCATCCCACCGTTGCCGCCGATGGGGATCCGCAGCGCCGGTGCGCCCGCCGGATTGACCTGGGATGAGCCGCCGCCCGACAGCACTCCCACGTTTGCATGGCCCCCGATCACGGCGATGCGCTTGAGCGGCGCCGACACGGGTAAAAGAGTGCCTTCGTTCTTGAGGAGTGCGATGCCTTGCCGCGCCACGTCGCCCGCTACGAGTCGATGCGCGGCATAGTCGATCGGACCGCGCCGCGGGGGGTGCTCGACGACCCCGACGGCGAATAGCGCGCGCAGTATGCGTTCGACCATGTCGTCGATGCGCGCAACGGACAGGCGGCCGTCGCGAACGGCCTGCTTGAGCGGCGCGTCGAACCACACGGCGGCATCGAGTTGTTCGCCGGACTCCTGGTCGAGGCCGTTTGCGCCGTCGGCGGCCCCGTGGACGGCACCCCAATCCGACATCACCCAGCCGGGAAAGGACCAATCCCGCTTGAGCACCTCGTCGAGGAGCCAGGCATTGCCGCAGGAATAGCTGCCGTTGACCTTGTTGTAGGCACACATGACCGAGCCGGGATGGCCGCGCTCGATGGCGATCTGAAACGCCAGCAAGTCCGATTCGCGCAAGCTCGCCGGATCGGCGCGTGCGTCGAGCGTGTTGCGATTCGTCTCATTGGCATTCAGGGCAAAATGCTTGACCGTCGAAATGACGTGTTCCGCTTGCGTGCCCCGGACCGCCTCAGCCGCCATCACGCCCGCGAGCCACGGATCCTCGCCGAGATATTCGAAATTGCGCCCGTTGCGCGGATCGCGCGTCAAGTTCATGCCGCCGCCCAGGAGGACGTTGAAGCCTTTGGCGCGGGCCTCACGGCCCACCAGTGCGCCGGCACGATACGCGAGGTCCGGGTCGAACGTGCCTGCGAGCACCAAGCCCGATGGCAGGGCCGTCGCCACGTCGCCGCCGCGCACGAGCATCGGGTTCGCGACGCCGAGACTCGCATCGGTCTCGTAGAGCGCCGGAATCCCGAGCCGCGGAACGCCGGGAACAAATCCCGCGGAGTCGCGAATCGCCTCCAGCGGCAGCGGCGTCTCGGTACCGTCCGGACCCTTGTAATCGAAGGCCATCGGACCGTGCAGCATGCCGATCTTCTCGTCGAGCGTCATCGCGGCGACCGCGAGACGCGCGCGGACATCTGGAGACCTGCCGGCGTCGAGCCATGCCTGATCGTTCGCGCTCGCGCCGGCGGCAAGCCCGGCCGCCAACGCGAGCCACAGCGAAGCGACGGCACCCCGACGGATCACGATCGATGATTTGCTGCGCACGAGTGGATCGACTCCCCGGTTTTATACATATTGCGAACTCCGCGCACGCCGCGGGCCACTCAGGATAGCAGGCTCGCGACGACGCCCGTCGCCAGTCGGACCACGAGCCACCGCGCGGTGGCAAATATGCGGTCCTCGGCGCATATTAGCGTTCGTCGGAAAAGAGTCGCTCGAATAGCGGCACGCGCACAGACAACGGGGGATCAAAGACGATGTCGACGACAATGCCAGAGCGATTCGGCCGTGGTGAAACCGGCGCCAACGGATTCCTCGATCGCAGTCGGTCGATCGCTCCGCGTAATTTCAACCGCTTCCTGGTGCCGCCCGCCGCCTTGGCCGTGCATTTGTCGATAGGCCAGGCGTACGCGTTTTCGACATTCAACCTGCCGCTCACCAGGCTTCTCGGCCTGTCGGCCTCTGCGAGCGGCGACTGGACGCTCAAAGAAGTCGGCTGGACATTCTCCGTCGCAATCGCCTTCCTCGGACTCTCGGCAGCGGTGTTCGGTCGCTGGGTCGAACACGCCGGGCCGCGCAAGGCCATGTTCGTCGCCGCCACCCTGTTCGGCGGCGGATTTTTCGTGGCAGCGCTCGGGATCCACCTGCACGCAATCGCCCTGCTGTTCCTCGGATATGGCGTGCTCGGCGGCTGCGGACTCGGGATCGGTTACATCTCACCCGTGTCCACGTTGATCAAATGGTTTCCCGATCGTCCGGGCATGGCGACCGGCATGGCGATCATGGGTTTCGGCGGCGGCGCGCTGATCGCGGCGCCCCTCTCGGTACTGCTCATGGAGCATTACAAGACGCCCGTCTCGAACGGCGTGGTCGAAACCTTCGTCACCATGGGCATTCTGTATTTCGTGTTCATGATGATCGGCGCCTTCACGGTGCGCGTCCCGCCCCAGGACTGGAAGCCGCCCGGTTGGACGCCGCCGGCAATGCCCCGGAAACTCGTGACGAGCGCCAATGTGCACGTCGATACTGCGTGGAAAACGCGCCAGTTTTGGCTGCTGTGGGTCGTGCTATGCATGAACGTCACGGCCGGCATCGGGGTTCTCGGCCAGGCCTCGCCGATGATCCAGGAAATGTTCGTGGGGCGTGTCTCTCCGGCCGCCGCCGCGGGCTTCGTCGGCCTGCTGAGTCTGTTCAACATGGGAGGCCGGTTCTTCTGGGCGACCATTTCCGACTATATCGGCCGACGCAACACCTATCTGATCTTCTTCTCGCTCGGCATCGTGCTGTATGCGCTCGTGCCGTCGATCGGATTGATGGGATCGGTGCCCTTGTTCGTCGCCGCCTTCGCCGTCATTTTGTCGATGTACGGGGGCGGCTTCGCGACGATCCCGGCCTATTTGCGCGATATATTCGGTTCGATGAACGTCGGTGCGATCCACGGACGGTTGTTGACCGCCTGGGCGGTCGCGGGAGTGCTGGGTCCCGTGCTCGTGAATTATCTACGCGAATATCAGATCAACAGCGGCGTGCCGAAGGCCCAGGCGTATTCGGTGACCATGTACATCATGTGCGGACTGCTCTTGATCGGCCTCGCCTGTAACGTCGCGGTCCGCGAAGTCCACGCCCGCCACCATCACACGGGAAGCTGACCCATGGCCAAACTCCGATTTGCCGTCGTCTGGCTCATTGTAGCGCTGCCGCTGCTATGGGGCGTTTACCGGACATCCTTGAACGCCCTCAAGCTCTTTCAGTGAGAACGGGGTGAGTGAGAACCCCGCCGGTGATAACCCCGCCGGTGAGAACCGGGGCTACGGTTGAACCGTGACTTCCACGCGCCGCGCGTCGCGCGGATCGCCGGATCCCGTCGTTTCCACGGGTTTCTCGAGCAGCAGACGGTCGGCGGAAATGCCGCCCGCGATCAAGGCATCGCGTACGACGAAAGCGCGCGCCTTGGCGAGTTCCTGGTTGTGCGCCTTGTTGCCGGACGGGTCGTGGAAACCGGAAATCGCCGCCTTGGTGCCATCGTTCGCCTTGAGGTAGGCAGTCACTGCCGCGATCGAATCGTCGCCCTCGACCCACTTGTCCGCCTTGTCGACCGCGAAGTACACACGCCCGACGGGCGCCACCGCGGGGGCGGCCGCCGGTTCCGGTGTCGCAACGGGCGCGGCGACCGGGGCCGTTGCGACCGCGACCGGAGGCGCTTCGACGGGCGCCTTCGCGCCGCCGTTCCAATAGGTCGAGAACCAGTCCGTGTGGGTCAGGATGGATGCATGCACGAGCAATGCGATCACGGCGACCGATCCGAGAAACAACGGCAAGCCGACGGTGGGTTTGACGACGAGCCAAATCTTAGCCTGGTTCATGCGAGGACTCCTTTTCTTATTCCCGGCAGTCTACGCTGACACTCCGTCATGTCAACGCGGGCTGACGCGCTTTCGGTACGCAAACGCACAGTCGGGATCGATCTGCCTCGGGCATCCTCGTCGTTCGCTGAAGCCCGGAGTGTGCCCGTGAACCTACACCTTACGATTGCCCCCGTCGTCGCACTGATTGCCGGCGTGCTGATACTGCTCGTACCACGCCTGCTCTCCTACACGGTTGCGATCTATCTGATCGTCATCGGGCTAGTCGAACTGTTCGGCGCCGGCAGCTATCGTTTTGTCTGAACGGGGGTCGTCCGAACGGGGTGCGTCCGAGCGGCGCGAACGCTTCGCCCAGAAATAATACACGGGTGACGTGATGGCGAGGCCCGCGACCCAGGACAGATCGACGCCTCCCATCTCCCGGGCGATCGGACCGGTCCAAAGCGACGTGGCCACGAACGGCATTTGCACGATGATGCCCAATCCATAACAGGCGACGGCGACCGCATTCACACGTCCGTAGACACCGCCGTCCGGCAGGAAGAATGCGGCGACGTCGTAGTCGCCATGCCGCAGGCAATAGTAATCGACGAGATTGATCGCGGTCCACGGGACGAGCACGTAGAGCAACAGCAGGATGAACTGCTCGTAGGCGCCCATGAACGAATCCTTGCCGAGCAGGGCTGCACCGAGCGCGAAGCCGAAGAGCACGACCGTCACGACGGTGCGCGCGCGCGCCTCCGGTGCCCATTGCGGCCGCAAGGTCTGTCCGAACGTGAGTGCGGACAGGGCTCCGCAGTAGAGATTCATGGCGGTCGCCGCCGCGATGCCCACCGTGAATACGACGAGAACGACGGGCGCGAGCGCGCCTGTCAGTCCCGCGAGTCCGACCACGAGACTGCCGCGGGGCGCGGCGAGACCCACCATGGCGCCCAGGATCATCGGCAGCAGGGAACCCAGCACGCAGCCCCAATAGCTCGCCCAGAACGCCGGGCGCGCGCCCGTGTCCTCGGGCATGTAGCGCGAGTAATCCGACACGTACGGCGCATAGGCGATCTGCCAAAGCGCCGCCGTCGAGAGCGTCCCCAGGAAGCCGGCGAGACTGAACGCATTCTTGTCGAGGAAGTCGCCGGGCAGACCGTGCACCCATACGATCCAAACGGCGGCCCCGAACAGGACCGCGCCGGACAGGTAGCTCATGACGCGCGTGTACGCGTGGATCAGGTCATAGCCGTAGATCGCCGCGACGACGCTCAGAACCCCCACGAGCAGGATGCCCGGCATCTCGCCCATGCCGCCCGCGAGCACTGCCAGTGATTCGCCGCCGACCACCAGGTTGGACGCGAGGAAACCCAGGTACATGACGATCACGATGCCGACCACCAACAGAGAGCCGACCGACCCGAACTGCCCGCGCGTTTGCACCATCTGCGGCACGCCCAGGGTCGGACCTTGTGCCGCGTGCAGGGCCATGAACACGCCGCCGATCAGATTGCCGAGCACGAGGGCGCCGACGGCCCAGCCGAACGGCAGGGCGAACACGGTGACGGCGAGACCCCCGGTGACCACCGTCAGCAGCATGAGGTTCGAGCCGAACCATACCGTGAACAGATCCGCGGCCTTGCCGTGGCGTTGGTCGGCGGGGATGGGTTCGATCGTGCTCGTCTCGAGCCGGTTCGGTCGCTCGGTGTTGCTCATGTCGAATCACTGTGCGGGCGCGGCGGATCGGCGTCCAGTCCGGCGATACCGGCGATCTTCAACTGCTCGTACAGACCCGCGAGTTGCCGTTCGTAGTGGCGCCATTGTGCGAGCGAGCGGCCGTGCACGGGCTCGCGCACCTGGGCGGCGCTCGCGGTCGTCGTCGGCGCGGGATTGAGGTGAAACGACGCGCAGGCCTCCTCCCACTCGAGCCCGCAAAATGCCAGCAGGCGGCGGGTCTCGACGTCTTGGTTCGCGACGAGCGCCTCGTAGTGCAACGTGTGGATGCGTCCCGGCAGCGTACGCTCCCAATGGTCCATGAGGCGGCGGTAGGCCGCGTAATAACGTGCGATTTCCGACAGATCGTAGGAGAACGGATAGCCGTCGCGGAACAGGGTCTTGTACATCGCGTAGCACGCGGCCATGGGGTGCCTGGCGAGGTGCACGATCTTCGCCTGGGGCAAGGCGCGTGCGATCAGACCGCAATACAGGTAATTGAGCGGCATCTTGTCGATGAGGCGGCTGGCCTCCGGGCGCCCCGGAATGCGCAAGCTGCGCGCAATGTAATCGCGGCCGAGCGCGGCGAAATCCAGCTTTGCGGAGCGCGCGACCAGTTCGCGGCGCGGCAGCGGCGCGCCCCCGTCCCGCCGCACGACGGCGGCGACGAGGGCCAGCGCGAAGTCGTTGAGCTCGCCCGCCGAGAACAGCCGGGAGTGACTCCCGAGGATGCGGTCGACGAGCGTGGTGCCGCTGCGCGGCAGGCCGAGTACGAAGATCGGCGCACCGGCCGGCGCGGTTGCCGCCGCGTCCCGCGCGGCCGGAACCGAATCGCCGGGATCGGCCGGAAACGCGGCGATGATCCAGTCTACGGTCGCCACGTCCGCCGCCACGTCGTATCGCAGGTGAGCGCGGCGCAGCCGCGATCCCTGCTCGAGTTCGGCGAAGGACTGCGCATAGTTGCCGAGATCTTCGTGCTCTTTCGCGAGCGCGTAGCGCAGCTGCACGGCCGCCCGCCAGTCGGGCGCCGTCGCGAGCACGGCGCCGAGTTCGGCGAGATGATTGCGCAGGCCCGTTTGCCGGCGCAGATCGCTGCGATTCTTGTAGGCCTCGAAATCGTCGGGCTTCAACGCGATCACCCGGTCATAGTCCGCTTCCGCGTCGTCCAGCCGGCCGACGAAACGCAGGATGGTGGCACGATTGAACAGCGGGCGAGGATCGTCGGGGGCGAGTTGCACCGCCCGATCGTAAGCGGCGAGGGCGCGCACTTGCGCGTCGGCGAAGCTGAACACCCCGCCGAGGGCGTCGAAGAACGCTGCGTCGGCGGGGGCCTGGCCCAAAGCGAGCGTGGCCGCCGCAACGGCGTCGTCCTTGCGACCGAGTGCGAGCAGGCACTGGGCATGTTGCAGATGCAAGCGCGGATTATCCGGATCGCGTGCCAGGGCCTGCTCGATGAGCGGCAGAGCCTGTAGCGCGCGTGCGAGCGGCGACTCCGGCGACGCGGCGCTCATCGGCGCTTGACCCTGCGCCGCTGCACGGGCGGAGTCATGCCCGGGATGCTGCTCTCCGAGATCGCTGCCTGGCAATGCCGCTCGAAGGTCTCCACGAGACGGGTTTTCTTGAGCTGCCGCAAGCTCGCGATGCCGATGCGCACCGGCGCCGGGTCTCCGGCGAGCGGCACCGGATAGAGGCGCCGGCCGTCGAGCGCCACGTGCGAGCGCGGCCGCACGTTCGCGAGCGCATACCCCAGACCGTTCGCGACCATGCTGCGCACCACCTCTTGCTGTGCCGAGATCCACGCGATCTGCGGCTCGAGGCGCTCGCGGCTGAACAGCGCCCGGAAATACTCGCGGCTCATCGGCAGATCGAGCAGCACCATCGGCAGAGACGCAAGCTGGGCGAGCTTCACGCTGCGCTCGCGCGCGAGCGGATGCGAAGCGCCGAACAGTGCATAAGGCGCAAGGCTCGCGAGCGGCGCAAAGGCGATGTCGTCGCCGATCTGCAGGTCATAGGTGATGGCCACGTCGGTTTCGGCGCGCCGCAGGCTCTGCAGCAATTGCTCTTGATGGCTCTCGAGCGAGCGTATGCGGGTCTCCGGGTAGGCCTTGAGGAATGCGTGCACGATCTCCGGCATCATCAGAGGGGCGAGCGTCGAGAACCATCCGACGGCGAGTTCGCCGCGCAGCTGGTGGCTCAAGGCGGCGGTCGCCGAGTACAGGCCTTCCGCCTGTTTCAGCAGTTGCTTCGCTTCGCGCAGCAGTGCACGGCCCGCCGGCGTCAGCGACAGCCCCTGGGCATGGTGGCGCAGGAACAGCTGAACATCGAGTTCGCGTTCGATGTGCGCGATCGCCGTCGAAACCGCGGGTTGCGAAATGCTCGCTCGCTTCGACGCGAGCGTGATGCTGCCGGTCTCCGCCGCCGCGATGAAATACGCGAGCTGCCGGAACGTGAATTTCACGGATCGCCGGGCACACCGTAGCGGGGCGCCGCGCGCGGGTCGAGCGCGCGCTGCACGTAGGCGTCGATCTGGGGCGCATAGAGGCCCCACAGGACGCCGAGCGGGCCGAGTGGATCCTGCACGGCCCAATCGACGCGCAGATCGACGATCGGCCACGCGACGTCGCGGACGACCAGAAGACCGGCCGAGTGAATCGGGCCCGCCTCGCCGCCCCGTGCGAGTCCTGCCTCGAGTGCGGCGACCAAACGCCCGCCCAGCTGCCCCGGCGCGGTCTCGAAGGCGGCGAGCATCGCGGCCGGCACGTCGTCGTGCGCGAGCAGATTGCCGGCCGCCGCCGCATGCGCGCCCACGGCGGCGGCGACGATGCCCAAACCCTGCGCCCCGGAGTGGACCGCCGGGGGCCCGGTTGCGCCGAGCGCCACCAGCTGTCGGTAGGCGGCGAACGGCGTCGCGGCAAGCACCTCGGCGAGCGCCGCGGAAGCAATCAGGCCACGTCCGAGTGCGTCGAGGGTGCGGGCGCCCAGCGACGGGTCGGTGATGTTCTGGCTCGCGACGACACCGACTCCGGCGCGCGCGTGGGCACAGCGCGCGGCGACCGCCGGCGAGGACGAGGCGATCGCCATGCCGAACATGGCCGGGTCTCCGGATCGCGCGACGATCGAGAAGGTCATGGCTCAATCATCCTCCGGGATCACCGCGATGACGTCGACTTCGACGAGCCATTCCGGCCGCGCGAGGCCTGCGACGACGATGCCTGTCGAGACGGGGAAGACGCCCTCGAGCCAGCGGCCGATCGTGCGATAAACCGGCTCACGAAAGCGCGGATCGGTCAGGTAGATCGTCACCTTGCAGATGTGCTCGAGGCGGCCGCCCGCTTCGGTCAATAGTTGTTGGATGTTCGACATCGCCTGCTCGGCCTGCACGGCGGGATCGCCGACGCCGACGTTTTGCGCGGTGTCCAGGTCCTGGCCGACTTGACCGCGCACGAACACCGTGCGGCCGCGGGCCACGACGGCCTGGCAGAGATCGTTGGCGAGCTTTTGCTCGGGATAGGTATCGCGCGTATTGAACTTGCGGATGCGGGTGTGCATGCGGGGCTCCTTTGAATAACGAAAGCGGACGCCTAGCTCAGCCGGACGAGCAGCGCGTCGAGCATCGCGTCGCAGCGGTCGAGCTGGTCCGAGGTCACGAATTCGTCCGGCTTGTGGGCTTGATCGATCGATCCGGGACCGCAGACGACGCTCGGAATACCGAGGCGCCCGCTGAACAGGCCCCCTTCGCTGCCGAACCCCACCTTGATGCAGTCGCCCTGCCCGGTGAGGGCGGCGACGAACGCGACGATCTCGGCGTCGGGCGGCGTGTCCAGGCCCGGATAGTCGTTGCTGACCTCGAGATCGATGCGCACGGGCGAGTGCTCCGCGCTATCCCCAGCCGCCGCATCGGCGCGCCGCGCGTCTGCCACGACGGCGTCGGCATCGGCCCGCAAGGCGTTCACGAGCAGGGCCGGATCGTCGGCGGCGAGGTTGCGGAACTCCAGTTCGAGCTCGCAGCGGTCCGGAACGATATTGAGGGCCGTACCGCCCTGAATCACGCCGACGTGCAGAGTCGTAAAGGGCACCTGATATGCCGGATCGCGCGCACCGCTGCGCTCGATGACGGCCTGGCGCGCGCGCACGGCGCCGATGAAGTCGGTCGCGAGATGAATCGCATTGACGCCGTCGGCGGGCCGCGCAGAATGCGCCGCGCGCCCCTGACATCGGGCCCGCATCGCGGTCTTGCCCTTGTGGCCGATGGCGATGCGCAGCAGCGTAGGTTCTCCCACGATGCAGAAGCGCGGCCGCACCGACCAGTTCGCCATGTCCTCGATCAGCGAGCGCACGCCGAGACAGCCCACTTCCTCGTCGTAGGAGAAAGCGAGCTGCAGCGGCACCTCCAGCCGCCGCCGGCTCGCCCGATCCGCCGCGCCGAGCGCACAGGCGATGAAGCCCTTCATATCGGCGGCGCCGCGCGCGTAAAGCCGGCCGCCGCTCTCGCGCAGCGCGAAGGGGTCGGCGGTCCAGACCTGACCGTCGACGGGAACGACGTCGGTATGGCCGGACAGCAGCACGCCGCCCAGGCCTGACGGGCCGACCGAGGCATGGAGGTTCGCCTTGCGCCCGCTCGCGTCGCGGTACAAACGGGACCCGATACCCCGGGCCGCGAGGAACTCCCGCACGTAGCCTATGAGCTCGAGATTCGAATCCCGACTCACGGTTGGGAACGCGACGAGTCGCTCGAGGATCTCCCGGCTGTTCATGCCGCTACGATACGCCCATCGCGCCGCCCGCTCACCGCTCCTTGAACGAATATGCGAGCGAGACACCGACCGTGCGCGGCCGCGAGACCAGGGCTTGATAGTACTTGCCGTAGTTCGAGGGATCGGAGTAGGAGTTGATGCCCAGATTGTTGGTCAGATTCTCGACGTACACGGACGCCAGCCAATGCGAAATCGCGAAACTCGCCCGGGTGTCGAGCATCGCGTATCCGGCCGCCGTTGGAATCGTCGCCGACAGGGCAGGTACGACCGCGCTCTGGTAGCGGCCGTTCAGCGAGTAGCGGAACTCACCGCCCGCGATCTCGACGTGGCCGTATTCTAGCCCCGCCGCAAGGCTGGTCTTGGGCGTGCCCGGCAGCACCGAGCCCACCGGCGGCGGCGGCACGGACAGGCCGTTGAGCGCGTCGCTGTTGAACGAGGTGATCGCGGTGATGTCGTAGGTGAATTCGAGCTGCCCCGAAAGGTGATCGGTCAGGTTCGCGAAGAACTCCGATTCGAATCCGCGGCTGTAGGCATTGCCGACATTGATCGCGCCGGGCAGCACGAGCGGCGTGAGCTGCGCGCCTTCCTGGACGTTGTGCCACTGGATGTCGAACAGTGCGGCGGAGTAGCGGAAGCGATTCGCGATGGTTCCCTTGACGCCGACCTCGTAGTTGTCCGCGGTGTCCGGTTGTACCTTGAAGAGGGCCGGATTGGTCTGCACACCGAATTCCGACGGCGGCAGCGCGTTGACGCCGCCGCGCCGGAAGCCCTGCGACCAGGTGGCATACACGAGGTTGGTCTTGTCGATTTGATACGCCGTGTTCACCTTCCAGAGCGCCTTGCTCCAGGTGGCGCTCAGGCCGGAGTTCGCGATGAATCCCGGCCCGTCGAACAAGAGGCCGGTCTGCTGGGCCTGCTGCAGCGTCTGCTTGAACACGCGCGTGCCGCCGGTCAAGGTCCAGTCGGGCGCAATGTGCCAGGTCAGTTCGCCGAACACCGCCGTATCCTTGAAGTGGGTCTCGAAATCCCCGATGTAGGCCTGGTCCTTGATGATCGGCACGCCCTCGACGGTGTTGGGCGGATTGCCGGGCGTGTAGACGGTCTCGCCGATGCCGCATTGGGACGGCGTGACGCCGTCGCCGTTGCTCTGCCCGTAGACCGGCACGCAGGCGTTGTAGTAATCGAGGTAGCCGGGATAGAACTCGTGCTCGTCGATGTTGGTGTTTTCGTTCTTGAAGAACGCGCCCGCCACCCAGTCGAAAGTCCCGCCGGCTTTCGAGGCGAGCCGCAATTCCTGGGACCACGGACGGTCGTCGAGTTCGTCGTGGCCCGTCACGAGCACGCGCGGGTTCGCGCCGTAGAGCGAAGAATAGAACGAGAAGTCGCTGTACAGGTGGGTGAGGTCGCTGCTCGACTGATTGACGTGGTGCGCGACCGACGTGTTCGAGGTGAGCGTCGCGAAGCCGAGATCGCCCTCGAGCGTGAGCGCGACGAGGTCGACGTCGTCCTTGGTCGTCGCCTGGGTGTAGTCCGTCGACGACAAATTCTCCAGACCATAGGTGGGCGACGCCTGGGGGAAGCCGTTGGCGGTCGAGTCCTGATAGTAATAGCTGAGTTGCGCGTGGAATGCGTCGCTGGGTTTCCAGAGCGCGGAGATCCGCGCGTTGCGATAGGCGTAGGAGTTCGTGCCGTTCTTCCCATACTGCACCGGCGGGCTCGAGAGGCTGCCGGGATTGGCGGAGATCGGCGCGCCGCTCGAGTCGAGCTTGTAGAGATTCGGCTGATTGATGAAGCCGGCATCGTCGCTCCAACCCGCGTTGACGCGCACGGCGAACGTATCCGTGACCGGCAGATTGATCATGCCGTTGATGTCCTCGTTGAGCGCGTGGGTGTGCTGTGTATCACTCAGGCCCGCTTCGGCCTTGGCGTCGAAGGCGGACGGATCCGGCGCGTTCTGCACGAAGCGGATCGTACCGCCCAGGGAACCCGAGCCGTAGAGCGTACCCTGGGGTCCGCGCAGGATCTCGACATGATCGAGATCCTGCAACCGCAGGTTCACGAACAGCGGCGTGTCGTCGACGTAGGTCGCGACCGGCGGCACGATCGGCGTCGCGAGCGCGACCTGGCCGCCCGTCGCCTCGCTGTTCAAGCCGCGAATGACCAGGGTCGCGCCGTTCACGCCGCCGAACGGACCCTTGTCGGTGAAGTTAACGCCCGCCATCGAATGCGCGAGACTCGCGATATCCTCGATGCCCGCCTGCTCCAAGGATGCGCCGCTGACGGCGGTGATGCTGATGGGCAGATCCTGAGCGCTCGCGGCACGGCGTGTGGCCGTCACGGTGATCTCCTGCAAGCCGGATTCGTCGGCGGCGGCGGGAGCGGCGCCGGCGGATGTTCCGTAGAGCGCCGTGAACACGGCCACGCTCAATGAGGACAAGCCGCCCGCCGGCCGGCTGCGGATTACCGAGGAGTACGGAAACCGCGCCGGGCCTGAACGATTGGTCATTGATCACCTCTTGCGAATGTTGTCGAAGCTGCGTGTCGTCGAAATCGGCGTGCGCGAACGAGGTCGCGGCGCGTGCACGAGTTAAAGCACTTAACCTTGTGCTGCACGGGTGCCGCGGAAAATAGCGTGAGCGCGCCCGCGAGCGCAAGTAGCGTAACCGCAACACGGGGATTGTATGCAGGAAAAATTTATCGACGTCCGCTTTGGTTCCGAAAAACGAAAGCCCTGCGCTGCGCACGCGGGCGGTGCACGAGGATGGTGCGTTTTGTTCGAAAAAAGCCCGATATTTGCGCCAATTTGGTGCTTCGAAAAACGGTAATTTAGCGCTCCCTGCGCGTAACTCATCGAGCCGTGATCGCATGAAGAGAGCCTCGACCACACCCGGAAACCTGTTGCATCCATGCCGCAGGTGGCGCTCAGCCGCGTCTTTCGCGGTCTCTGCACTCGCGCTCGCGGCGGCGGCTCCGGGCGCTGCTGCCGGAACCGCGCCGCCCCGCCCCGATGCGCCGGCAACGCTGGTCCTCGAGCATGGACGCATTTGCACGGAGGACGCCGCCAAGCCTTGGGCGCACGCCGGGTTTGATCGACAGCCACGTGCATTTTCACGACGGCGGCGAGTACTTGCGCAACGTGCCGTTGCGCGACGCGAAGTCCCTGCGGGAGATTCTAGAGCGGGTCGCCGCCTATGCGATCGTCCACCCGCATCGTGATTGGATCACGGGCGAGGGTTTCAGCTACGGCTACGCGGACTTGCCGAACGGCGAATTCCACAAAGAGGGGCTCGATCGCGTGAGCGGCGCGCATCCGGTGATGCTCAACTCCGGCATGGCGCATGCGGCCTGGGCCAACAGTGCGGCGCTCGCCCGCGCGGGCATCACGCGCGCAACGCCGAATCCCCCCGGCGGCGAGATCGTGCGCGGAGCCGACGGCGAACCGACGGGGTGGCTCAAAGAGGATGCGGCCATCAAACTGGTGACCGACAAGATTCCCGCGCCAACACCCGCCGACGGTCTCGATGCGCTGGTGGCCGCGATGCACGAGGCCAATCGCGTCGGCTTGACCCGCGTCGACAGCGCCGGAGGCGACTTCGAATTCTTGAGCGAACTCGCGGGCCTCGAACGGCGCGGCGAACTCACGCTGCGAATCTCGCTCGCGGACTGGATCACTGCTCCAGGATTGACCTCCGAGCATCTCGCCGCGCTCGAAGCGGCGCGTGCGCACCATCACGGTGCAATGCTCGGCTGTTGCGTCGCCAAGTTCATCATGGACGGCGTCCTCGAATCGCACACGGCCTTCATGCCGGGCGGATATGCGGATCGCCCGAGCGAAACCGGCATGCGCTTTTTCGAGCCCGCACGCTTTATCGCCGACGTCCAGACGCTCAATGCCCACGGCTTTCAGGTCTACACGCACGCGATCGGCGACGGCGCGATCAAACTCGCCCTGGACGCGTATGCAACGACCGCGGCGCTCGCGCCGCGCGATCGTATCGAGCACGCGGAGGCTCCGGATGCCGCCGACATCGTGCGCTTCGGTCAGCTCGGGGTCGTCGCCAGCATGCAGCCGCTGATGATTTATCCGCGTGATGAATGGCAGGGCATGGAGGGACTTTGGCAGCAATACGCCGGTGCCCAATTCCTGCCCCGTGCCTTCGCGATCCATTCGCTGCTCGATGCGCACGCGATCGTTGCTTTCGGCACGGACTGGCCGATCGTGCAACTGAATCCGCTCTTCGGGATTCGCAACGCCGTGTTGCGGCAGAGCCTGGACGGGCAACCGGCCGGCGGATATGTGCCGGAGCAGCGCATCGGCGTCGCCGCTGCCCTGCGGGCGTACACACTCGACGCCGCCTATGCAAGCCGTGCGGAGGATCGCGAGGGCAGCCTCGTGGCCGGCAAGTTCGCCGATCTCGTGCAATTCTCGCAAAACTTCATCGAGGGACCGGCCGAGGCCATCCCCGAGGCCGAGGTGAAAATGACGATGGTCGGCGGCCGCATCGTGTACCGCGCCGCGCCTCGTGCGCTAGGGGCCGGTCGCGGCAAGCAGTGACCGCAGCGGCGCCAGGTACGCCGCATATCGCTCGGCACGGCCGATGGAGTGGCCGTTCAGCGGCTGGCGCACCTGCCACTTGCTGTGCGTGAGGACCGGCGCGCGGGCGGCGCGGTGATCGCGGCAGACCGGATCCCACGGCAAGCCGGCGAACTCGACGAGGCGCCGGGTCCAGGCCTCGGGCTCCGCGATCAATTGCTCGTAGGGCAGTTCGAGGAGAACGCCCGGTGGGAGCGTCCGCCGCCAGTGGTCCATGATGCGCAGGGTCTCACGATACTCGTGCACGAGGTCCGCGAAATCGGCGGCATACGGGTGACTGCGGCCGAAGTCATGCGTGTAGATCGACCATAGGTGATCGAGCGGCGCGCGCACGACGTGCACGAACCGCGCGCGCGGCAAGGCGGCGTGGATGAACCCGAGCCTGCGAATCGCCGCCGGCGATCGGTCGATCACGCGCAGGGCCTCCGGCGCACGGGATTCGAGCACGCGCAGATAGTCGGCCGCCGTGGCCGTGAGCAGATTCTCGCCCGATTCGCCCTTGGCGCGGGCCGCGCGCAACGCGCCTGCGGCGACGGGCCAGAATCGCAGCTCGCCGGCATCGAAAACCGCCGGATGCGCACCGAGGATCTGCGCCACGAGCGTTGCGCCGCTGCGCGGCAGGCCGAGGATGAACACAGGCCGCTCAGAGCCGTTCGCGCCCGGCGCGACGGCGCCAAACCAGTCTGCGTTGCAGGACTCGATGAGGGCGTCGACGTCGGCCGTGGCGACGGCCCGATCGTAGGCGGAGCGGCCGCGTTTGCTGAGTTCGTTGGCAGCCTGGAACCCCGCGAACGCCGCCTCGTAGCCGCCCGCGGCATCCTGCTGCTCGGCGATCGCGAAACGCAGGTCGACTTCGTGGCGTTGCGGCAAGCGCTTTGCGAGCAGTCGCTGCGCCTGCGTCAACCAGGACACGGCGGAACCGTCCACTTCAGCATCGGCGCCGGCGGCCGCGGCAGTGGCGCCGCTCGCGGGCGGATAGCGCGCGAGCCCTATCCAGGCATCGACCGACTCCGGATCGAGCGCGAGCGTGCGCCGGAACGCGTCTCGAGCTTCCGCGAAGCGGCCTTGGTCAGCTTGCAGCTCGCCGAGCAAAGCCTCGGCCGGCGCGAAGCGCGGATTCACCGCGAGCGCCTTGCGGCAGCAGGCCTCGGCCTCCGCCGGCTGACCCAAGAGTCGGAGCACCGCGGCCAGCCCGACGAGCGACTCGATGTCCTGGGGCTGCAGCGTCAGAGCGCGGCTGAAACTCTCTGCGGCCTCGTCGAGTCGGCCCAAGTCGGTGAGCGCCAACCCAAGATTCGCATACGCATGCGCATATTTCGGACTGAGGCGCAGCGCCTGCCAGTGGGAGCCCGCCGCTTCCTCGGATCTACCCATGTCGCGAAGCAGCTGGCCCAGGCTGTTGAACACCGCTGCATGGCGCGGCTGGAGCGCGAGCGCTTGGCGGTAGCTCGCCGCGGCGGCGTCGAGTTCGCCCAGATCGCGCAAACTGTTTCCGAGATTGCCGTGCGCGTCGGCGAGCCCCGGCGAGAGTTCGATCGCACGTCGACAGCTCGCGAGCGACTCCGCAAGCCTCCCCAAGCTGCGCTGCGCGTTGCCGAGATTGCAGTAGGCGGCGGCATACCGGGGCTGCTTCGCGATGGCGCGCGAATAACAATCGACCGCTTCGCCATAGCGGCCAAGATTGACGAAGGCGTTGCCGAGATTGTTGAGCGCCTCGACGAGCCCGGGGTCGATCGCGAGTGCACGCCGGCAGCTCAGGACGGCCTCCTCGAGACGACCCTGGTTGTGCAAGGCATTGCCGAG
>Ga0302320_10008217_pt1 | contig 22759 bp, 20 predicted proteins | sample Bog_T0_3_FD_202130 | JGI IMG/M metagenome (GOLD analysis project Ga0302320, IMG submission 202130) | Peat permafrost microbial communities from Stordalen Mire near Abisko, Sweden - Bog_T0_3 | ecosystem: Environmental > Terrestrial > Soil > Wetlands > Peat | place: Sweden: Abisko, Stordalen Mire... | reverse complement strand
GGATTCGCACCGAACGTCTCCACGGCTGTCTACAAAACCTGACACACATATGTAATCTGAACTTTACATAAGTCAACAAGCGTCGCCCGCAAATTTCGCGATATCCGTTCTTCGCGTGGGCGAAATCGCCCCGAGCGCAGCGCGACGTGGTGCAAGCGGCGCGCAGAGACATGGATGGACACCCAGCGGTTGTTGCTACAGCCTCTTCGTCCGCCGGTCATCCAACGGCCCATCTTTCGAAATGCGCGAGTTTCTTCAATGTCAGGATTATCTCGCCAGGATGCTCGCGATCAGAAAGTTTTGATTGGCTCGAAAGCGTGAGGCCCAGAATGCAGTTCAATTCCGCGCGCTGGAGAACACGGCTGACTTTAGCGGTCAAGACGCCTGCGGCTTTGGCGAGACGCTATCCAGTGAAGCGCTGGCGGCCTCGCGCGATGGACTCTTCCCAACCGGCTGCGGCATGGCAATGGAACCGCTCGGGCGAGCTTGACCTGGACGCAGGGGTCCCGGAATTCCGTCTCCCCCAACGGCGTCAAGCCATTCAATGGCAGTTTGCGTGCTGAACGGTCAAGCCAGGCGCTTGAATTTCACAAGCTGGTAGAGCCCGCCAAAATAAGACGCCCGTTGCGTCACCCGACAGGTCGGCGCAGGCGGCATGAAGTCCTCGATTTCAGAATCCCAAAGATCAAGCGCGAAAGGCTCGAGCGCGCCGAGAATCGGGCGGAAGAGATATCTCAGCGGGTTCCACCATTTCGGGCGTGCATACTCAACAACGACAATTTCACCCCCGGGTCGAACTACGCGCAGCGCCTCCGCAAGCGTCCGGCGCCGCCATTCCATTGGCTGCTCGTGCAGAAGAAAGAACAGTGAAACGCGATCGAACGCGTCCTCACCGAAGCCTAGCGACGCCGAATCCATGATCGCGGTGCGCACGGCCGAATTCGGCCCCAGCTTGGCGCGGACGTTGTCGATCTGCACGGGTAATACGTCGATTATGTCCAACGCGCCGCCACTGGCCGCAACCCGTGCAGCCAAGGCGAGCGAGAAATCGCCGTAGGCGCTTGCAATCTGCAGCGTTCGCCCCGGAAGCTCGGCGCCCAGCGCGTTGACAGCCGCATCTCGAAGGCGGGTGTAATTGCCCCATAGTATGGCGTTGATCAACCAACCACGCTCGAACACCTTGACCGCGTTCGGGTGCACATAAGCCCACCAATAATATTGTTGCAGGTAATAAGGTATCGGCGCTCCTCGCCCGAGCGCTGACTCACCGGCGTTAGCCGACGCGTTTTCATGGTAACCATCGGCCGAGTAGTCATTTTCGCACAGGACTGCGTCACCTGACAACCGTCCTTCTCTCGTCAACGCGATCGAAGTCAGACCGGACGTCTTGGATGCAATTTTGTGAAGCGTTTCCAACGCAATCTCCTGACGAGCCGGCCAACCAGCGCCAGTCTTGAAGCTCTTTGCTCAGGGCTTCGAGACTGCGCGGCGCTAGTTACCTCTTTTGCCGAACTGTCTCCGAACAGGCGACAGCTACATCATGCCAATCACTGTGAGGCAGCGCCTCCAAGTTCTGGCCAATCCTTTGCCATGCTGACGCCGAGCAACGGCTTGCTTGCCCCTTGATGGCAGGTTGCGCAGTATGTTTTCGGACCATCGCCCATCGGTCCGAGCCGCTGAGCTGGCAATTCGCTTTTCAGGGGATCAAGGAATTTAGCGTTGAGGTCGCGCACCATTTGTATGCCGTGATAAGCGGTCACACGCTGGGGCGTGCTTTCCGACCATCCCATGAACGAGCGAGAATTATGGCAGAAGGTGCAGTTGACGCCCAGGCTGTTGGAAATCGCAATCATCAACGCGTAGTTCTGATAGGTTGACGGCATCGACCCGGGGCCCGGCGCCTGCGGCAAAGCGTTTGTGCTCACTATGCGGATGATGCTTGTTTTGTCGTCCAGCGGCGCGAACGGATTCCCGGACATTGCCGTCGAGCCGTTGGCCTTGGTCGGATGTCCAAAACCGTCATTCGTCGCGGCGGCGCCACCCGTTCTCGGCGGAGGTTCATTGAACCAGATATTGGCGGGAACCGGGTTGCCGCGATGGCAAGTATAGCAGGTTACGCCCGTTGCCGCGACATGGCCCTTCCAATCCTCATTGATGTGGCGGGTCATTTCCAGCATCCGCCGCGCAACTCGTTTCGTGTAGAGGCTGTCATCCGACAATTTGTCGACGTTGTGGCAATAGGCGCAGCCTTGATCGGGCGGCGCGACCCACGCTGCCATCGCAAGCATAACGCGGTTGAACTGGTCTGCGCTGAGATCTTTCAGAACCTGCACGTTCTGATAGACAGCCGTCGCCCGTTCGCCCGTGGCCGATGCTTTTTCAAATCCCTCGGGCAGCTTGTTGGCTTCCTTGAGCAGCCGCTCCGACCGGGGAGTGGAAAGCTGCCCCATCGAGAGGCCACGGAAGCCGCCTTGGGTGGAATGGATCGGCGGCGCCGTCCATCCCGCAGTCAGCAGCATTGCGGCCGTCAACAAGACGAACGCTACTGCGCTGAAGAACAGCACTATGTTTTTCATTGCGAAGCTCCCGGGACAAGCGACGGATCGACGACGGGCGGAAAGGCGTGGGGATAGGCTGGCGCGATGCCGTGGTGGACACCCCAGAGAAACCAATTGTCGACAACGGTGCCGGTTAGCAGGATGCCGATACCGCCAGTAAGCGGGGTCAGCACGGCGAACCACCAGGCCCAGCGATGGATCGACTCCATCGTCGCATTGAAGCCCATCGTCCAGCGCCAGAACAGCGCAGCGCGTTCCGCGGCGGTTCCGCGGTAGACAATTTGCTCGACTTCGCGCTCGCCGCCGAACCGGCCAACCGCGAGGATGGTCGCGCCGTGCATGGCGAACAGCAGCGCCGATCCATAAAGGAACGCGATCGAAAGCATGTGGAAGGGATTATAGTAAAGATTGCCATAGCGGATCGAGAAGGCCGCGGTCCAATCAAGATGCGGAAAGATCCCGAACGGCACCGCTTCGCTCCAGTGACCCATGAGCACGGGACGAATAAAACCTATCGACACCATGAGGAAGATCGCCGAGGCAAACGCCCATGCGTTGTGAGACCCCAACCCCAAGACGTAAGCCCGGCGGTACATGCGAGCCCACCAAAGCAGCACTGACGTGGTCAGACAGAATCCGGCCATGAGCCACCATCCGCCTTCGGCGAGCGGCGGTATTCTCAGTCCGTATTCCGCCTTCGGCGGCTCCAGCGCCAGCCAAAACAACTGGCGAACGAACTGGATCGGATTCCAGTGCACCGAGGCGAGCATATTCAGCCCGATAATTTCGAATGCAAAAAATCCGAACAGCAACGACAGGACGCCAAGATAGCCTAAATAGACCGGGCCGACCTGCGCGTTGCCGATATAGCCGAGCAGTTGGACGAAAACGCCCCCGGCCCTGTCTTTGTTTTCTTCGATGACGACGCCAGGATCCGGGAACGCTGGGCGGACTTGGACCTGCGTATAAATGTTTTCATAAAGGGACACGGGTTCTCTCCCTGATTCTAGCGCCAGACCGGCAGATTGAGCCACCAATTCCACCACTCGGGCCAGCCGTGCGTATAGAACGGTCCGCTGATGACGATGCAGACGGCGCTAAAGAAGACGGCGGAAACCGACAAAAACAGGCCGAGGCGATGAATGCCGAGCGTGCCGATTGAATAGCCGATGGCGTCGCGGAAGAAGGTGTCTTCGGACTCGGTCGTTTTGACGTTTTGCCCAGATCTCGGATTGCTGGCCGAAAGAATCAGCGAACCATGCATTCCCAGGGCCAGCGCGTTACCGAAAAAGAACGAAATCGCCAACATATGCGCGGGATTATAGTGGAAGTGAAGATACTGGTAGCCGGTATTGGATACCCAATCGAGATGGCTCAAAATGCCGTAGGGAAATCCATATCCCCAGGCGCCCATCAGCACGGGGCGTATCACGACCAGCGTCACATAGGCGAAGATCGCCATACCGAAAGCGGCCGGCACGTGATAAGCCATGCCTAGCTTGCGGCAGATCTCGACCTCGCGGAGCGCCCAGGAAACGAAGGCGCCAATCGCGCAACCTGTTATGACCTGCCAGAGGCCGCCTTCGCGCAACGGGGCGAACGCAAGGCCATATTTAAGGTCAGGCGGCGCAATGCTGATCTGCCATGGGTTCCAAGTATGACCCAGCACAGCGCCCCAGGCGATCATCGCCACGCCAACGGCGACGCATATCGCCGTCGTAACGCCGAAAAATCCGACGAAAAACGGGCCGACCCAGAAATCGAACAGGTCGCCGCCAATAAGTGTACCGCCTCGAATACGATACTTTTTTTCAAAACTGAGCATGGCCACGGCCAGAACTCCTCGGTCGACATCAAAGGCCCTAGGTAGGGCGGGCGGGCGCCTGAATGCGCCCGTCCGCACCGCGGTCTTGAAAGGGCGACGCTGGCCTCAGCCAAACATCGCGGGAAGGATCCCCGGGATCGTTTGCTCGACCTGGCCCACCTTGTAAGGGTGACCTTCCAGCCAATTGAACCGATCCGAGCTGAGCGTAATGAAGTGAATGATCAGCGCGAGAACGACCAAGAAACCGGCGAGCGCGACGAGCACACGGCGCGGATCGAAAAGCAGCCATATTTTATACATGTGGGTTTCCTCCTCAGCCGATCAGCGATATCGCGTGATGGATCGTCGCCGCGGCGCCGTCCAGAAGCACATAACCCTTCGGGCCCGGAATCCAGGGACGCCAGCTCCAAACCAGGATATGCGCGAAGATCGCGATAGCGATGAAGGCGATGAAGCCCGAGACGAACAGGGAATGAAACTCCTGCGCTTCGGCTTCCGTCAAACCAGACAGAGTAGCTCTGCCGTCGTCGTTGGCCATTTGTTTGACCTCCGTTTCAAGTCACCACGCACGCCCTGCGTGGCCGATATCGCCGCGACGAAAAGTCACGACAGGCGTTCCGGGCGGTTGCGCCGCTCGGATGATTGCAACATCGATCTCGCCATCAAGGCAAACGAAGTCGCGATAGAGGTTTGGGCCCGGGCTTCCGCGAGCCAGGCCTGTCGCGCTGGGGTCGGTTCCTCATCAGTCGAGAAACGCGCATAGAGACGCTGAACGCCCTCAGCCGCAACGAACAGAGGCAACAGCACGCCAAATACGACGCGCCACCGCATAACATCATGTCGCGCCTTACGCGCGGAATCGAGGGCTAGCTGCATGGCCTACCTCCCCAAATTGTCCATTGAAGCCGCGCGCTCATACGCGCGCCTCCAGGAGTGCCGAGCGCGCGCGCTCAACATCAGATAAATCCACGCGATCCTTGCCAAGCTCGCGCGTCACTCGCTCTGCGGCGTCACGAATGCGCTTCGCCGCTGAAATGCGCACGAGCACCGGACTCGCCTCGACGATCTCTTCGAGCCGCGCCAACGCCTGCTCGCTCCATCGCATCTCTCGATGCAGTCGCGCCGGCGTCGCCTCAACCTTGTCGAGGTCGGTCGCTAGCGGAAGGATGTGGAAGAGGGCGTCGAATAGCGCGTTGCACACTTCCTGCACCAGATAAGTAGCGCCGGAATACCCCATGAACGGCGTTCCGGTATGGCGACGAATGATCGCCCCGGGAAATGAAGCGGGAATGTACATCGCGCGCGCGCCTGCTTCAGCGAGATAGAGTCGCTCGTTGTAGCTGCCGAACATCACCAGCGGCGTCTTCGTGCGCACCAATTCTTTTACGTTGGCGTTGTCGGTCTTTTCGCCAGGTTTGCGCGGTATCGCAAACATGCAGGGCAGACCCATCTCCTCTTCGAGGAAATGCCTGACACCCCTTGCATAGGTCTCGTTGGCGACGATCGCGAAACTAGCTGTGCCGAAAAAGTCCTGTGTGACCGAGCGCCAAAGATCCCAGATTGGCTTGATCGTGGTATGCTTCTCGCGGGCAATGAAAGGCTCCGGATCAAGGCCGAGCAATGCACCCAGAGCGTTCAGAAATTTGGTCGTGGTATGCAGACCGATCGGCGCTTGCAGATAAGGCTTATCCAGTTCCTCGCACAGCGATCGGCCGAATTCCCGGTACATGCAGACGTTCACGTCCGCGTCGACGAGTCGTCCCACATCGGCCAAGTGGCTACCGAGCGGAAAAACCATGTTGATTTCGGCGCCGAGCCCTTCGACGAGCCGCCGGACCTCCGCGAGGTCGGAGGGCATGTTAAACACGCCGTAGCTCGGCCCGATGATGTTGACGCGGGGCTTGGAGCCAGGAGCCCGCACCTTCGCCTTGGGCGCATGGCCCTTTTTGGCCCCGAATTCTGTCCAAAGCCAAAGCATGGCGCGATTGGCGCATTGCCATTGATCTTCGTCGATGGTGCGCGGGAGAAAGCGCTGGATGCCGGTCCCTTCCGGCGTGACGCCGCCGCCGATCATTTCGGCGATCGAGCCGGTGACAACGACGGAGGGCAGATCGGGATCGAGTGTTTTGTGCGCGCGCCGCATCGCGCCTTCGGTGCCGTGACGCCCGAGCTCTTCCTCCGAAACGCCGGTGACGACGATCGGCAATTCGTGCGGAGGCAGCGCATCGGTGTAATGCAGCACTGAGGTCACCGGGAGATTCTCACAGCCCACTGGACCGTCTATGACGACCTGCAGCCCCTTTATCGCGGTGAAAACATAGACGGCGCCCCAATAGCCCCCCGCCCGGTCGTGGTCGAGGACTAGCATGAGCCCATCTCCTCAGCCGGCTTTTTCGCCATCTTCGCGCGGTGCTTGAGTCTGAACTCAGGACGATCGCGGGGCGTGTCTTCCCATATGCCTGCGGCGAAGCCTTGGCCGACGGTATCAAAGAAGGCGGACATTTCTTCAAAGCGGCCTTTGTTGGCCAACGCCGCATTTATGACTTTCGCCAAGGATCCGGCGCCAGCGACGCCCATCAAAGGACGCGCCGAAATCAAATTGGTGAAATAGAGAGACGGGATAGAACGGCTTTTGGCGGCCTGCACGACGGGCGTCGTGCCGATCGCCAGATCCGGCTCGAACTCGGCCATCGCCGCAAGGTCCTGCTCGAGCGACGCGCGATATTGAACAACGACGCCCCTGGCCTCCAGCCACTCACGGTCGGCCTCGGAGAAGCGCGTTCGCGGACAGGCGGTGCCGACGTAGCGCAGATCCGCGCCGCTCTCGACGAGCAGGCGTCCAACGATCAACTCCGACCCTTCATAGCCAGACAGGGTAATGCGACCGCGAATCGGCGCCTGAGACAACGCGGCCTTGATCGCCGGCAACAGCCTCGCCTTCGCCGCATCGACCTTCGAGGCGCCCACGCCGCAAGCAGCGCCGATTGCATCCAACCACGCGGCCGTGCCATCATGCCCGACCGGCGCAGAGCCGATCACTGTACGGCCCGCAATTTCGAACTCCCGGACGCAGGCGGTGTAAAACGGGTGGATCGCCGCAACGGCGGCGCAATCAAGCGCGCCATAGAGTTCGCGCCATTCGCGCGTCGGGACGACGGGACCGGCCGACAGGCCGAGAAGGTCGAGCATGCCGCCAATCTGGACAGGATCGGCCGGGAACATTTCCCCGAGCAGCGCCACAGAAGGTTTTTCCGAACGCGCGACCCGCGGGGCCTGCACCGGGCCCTTTTCAGCTTCCTGGCGCGCGAAATTCAGCATCGCGCCCGCGAGCACGTCCTTAGCTTCAGCGTGCGTCGGCACGCCAAAACCAGGCACATCGATACCGATTATGCGAACGCCATTGATTTCCTTCGGCAGCAACCGGAGCGGCACGCCCGAAGCGGACGGCACGCAAAGATTGATGACGACCACCGCGTCGTATTTGTCGGGATCGGCGAGACTAAAAACGGACTCGCGAATGTCCTCGAATAATTTTCCGGTGACAAGCGTCTCCGAATTGAAGGGAACGTAGCCCACAGTGCGCCGCGCGCCATAGAAATGCGAAGTGAACGTCAATCCGTAGACGCAGCAGGCCGAACCGGACAATACACTTGCTGTGCGCCGCATGCGCAAGCCAACACGTAAGGCTCCGAACGCGGGGCACATGCTTTGCGGTTGATCGTGCGGCCCAGCGGGATAGTCCTTCGCATAGCGCGCCAGCGTTTCACTCATGCCAGCGGCAGCGGCGGCTTCCTGCATTTTAGCCTTGCCAGAATGGCAACCGAGTCCATCGCTCAGCTCGCCCTTGTTGATCGCCTCAGCGGCTTCGGGCGCGAGCGCGGCAAGCGACGATCCTTCGACCGGGAGGCCTTGCAGCTTTTGGCTTGGATCTCTGAGCGACATGGCAGACCCTCAAACCTTGTCGTAAATGACTTCGAGGGACGGCTTCTGAACCAGCGATGCGCCGCACATGTCTTCCATGGAAGCGGGCTCCAAGACGACGTCGCGACCGACGGCTTCTCCTTTGAACAGACCGAGCAACTGGTCTTGCGTCAGTGGCCTCGGATGGTGGGGTTTGGCCTCGGCTACGTTGGTCGCCAGTTCTTCGAACAGCGATCCCCAGCGACTATTCGGTCTGCCTATAATCTCATAGTTCGCGCTCTTGCGTCGAATATCCTCATCTGCGGGAATCGTCGCGAGGATCGGAATGCCGACAGATTCTGCAAAGGCTTGCGCTTCGCCCGTGCCGTCATCCTTGTTAATGACGAGGCCACCGACGCCAACATTGCCGCCGAGTTTGCGAAAATACTCGACCGCAGAGCAGACATTGTTCGCGACGTAAAGCGACTGCAGATCGTTGGACCCGACGACGATAACTTTCTGGCACATGTCCCGTGCGATCGGCAGACCGAAGCCTCCACAGACGACGTCGCCCAGGAAGTCGAGCAGGACATAGTCGAACCCCCATTCGTGGAAGCCCAGCTTCTCGAGCAGTTCAAACCCGTGGATGATGCCCCGACCGCCGCAGCCACGCCCGACCTCGGGTCCGCCGAGTTCCATAGCGAACACGCCATCACGCTTGAAGCAAACGTCACCGATCGAAACGGCATCGCCCGCGAGCTTTTTCCTAGTGGAGGTCTCTATGATGGTAGGGCACGCCCGGCCGCCGAACAACAGCGAAGTCGTGTCGCTCTTGGGATCGCAACCGATCAGCAGAACTTTTTTGCCCTGCTGCGCCATCATGTAGGAGAGATTGGCAAGCGTGAAGCTCTTGCCTATCCCGCCTTTGCCGTAGATCGCGATGATCTGCGTCTCCTTGGTCGCCTTGGTCGGCACCGGATCGGGTTCGATGGCGGCTTCTGCGCGCAGAAGATGCGCAGGGGGATTGGCCATCTCTTCGGCAGAGAGGAAGTTGGAAGACTCGTTCATGTGCGCTCTCTCCAGTCGAGGACCATTTTCAGACAGGAAGGATCGCTAAACGCGATGGGGTAAGCTTCACTCGCCTCACGCGCAAAACGGCGATGCGTGATGAGGCCATCGAGCGAGAGACGCCCCGATTCGATCAGGGCGACGACTTTCGCCAAATCGCCCTCATGCCACTGCGCGGCAATGCGAATGCGCGCTTCTCTCATGAAGGCGGGAGGAAAATGGAAACCCAGCGTGTCGTAAAAGCCGGCGAGGATGATCTCCCCACCCGGCGCAAGCCGCTGGATCACGGAATCGAGAATTCCGGCATCGCCGCTAACGTCGAATATGAGGCGATAGTCGCGACGCTTGTCGTCCTCGGGCGACATGACTTCGTAGCCGACCGCGCCACCCGACCGAGCTGGATTTTTCTCCCAGACGACAGGCGCCTTGCCGCTCGAAAGCAGCGCAAGGCGCGCTAGTAGACGCCCGAGCACGCCGTGGCCAACAATTAAAACCCCCTCGGCCAATGCGTCCGCAAAATTCGCATTCGCGCTGGCTGGCGGCGAAATCGCATGCAGTGCAGTCGCGCCGAGCGCAAGCAGCACCGCATTCTCGCCAAGTGAAACGGGAACCGGGACAACGCGGGCGGCGGGCGCGACGAGATGAGAGGCCGCGCCACCATGAAGACCGCGGACGGCGCCGTAGCATCGAGCGCCTGGCACGAAGACCCGCGATCCGATCGCAAGTCCGGCATCGGCGCCGACTTCCACGATCGTTCCCACGGTCTCATAACCAGGAACGAGGGGATATCCCATGCCCGGGAACATTGGCATCTTGCCGGTATAAAGCAGTCGTTCGGTGCCCGTGCTGACCCCGCTCCAATGAGTCTCCACAACGACATCGGTCGCGGCGGGCGGATCGAGCACGAGCGACGTCAGCGCTAGATGCTCGGGCTCCTCCATCACGACCGCCAGGGACTTCAACATGTTCGACCTTCCCCCGGCGACCTCCGGGCTTGAACCGAGTGTCAGTCTAACTTTACATTTTAATACGTCAATAGAATTTTACGACCGTCGCCCGATTACGACGCTGGCGAGAAGCGGCCGACGGGTCCTCAAATGCGAAACCCCGACGAATCCGGCACCCCGTAAAAGCGAGCCGATGTCGCTGGCGGACCTTGGACGCCCGCGACCCATTGCGAGCAGATAAAAGCCAAAATAGGCGTCGCCGATTGGCTCGGCGCCTGGGGTTTCCGACATTGGCTCCGCCAATAGAACGACGCCTCCGCTCGGCAAGGCGGCGTGAGCGGCAGCCAGCATAACGCGCGCCGCTTCGTCGTCGTGATCGTGCAGGACACGAACGAACGAAATGAGATCAGCGCCTTTTGGCAGCGGATCATTCAGGAAACTTCCGGCGAAGACTTCGACGCGCGCGCTCAAGCCGCGCGCGCCGAACCGCGCGCGGGCGCGCTCCGCAACGGGCGGCAATTCGAAAAGTTGAAGCGCCAATTCGGGGGCGCGCGCCGCCGCTGACGCCAGGAATCCGCCCTCGCCGCCGCCGACGTCGAGCAGGCAATGATGGCGCTGCACCGGATAAGCGTCGAGAACATCCTCGGCGACCAAGACTTGCGAGTGCGACATTAAGTCGCAATAAGCGGCGAAGGCAGGCGCCCGCGCTGCTTCGTCGGCTATCTCTGGGATCTGCCCCGGCCGATCGGCGGCATAGGGCCAGAATAGCGAGAGACTTGTTTTCGTTTCCCCGCGCAGCAGAGCCACGGGATCGCGGAGATCATCGTAAAAAAGATCGTGATGCGCGACGAAGGCGGAGACAGAAGGATTGCCGATCATCGCCGCCCCGAGATCGTCGAGCGCGAATCGCTCGTCCGGCAACTCGCGGAACAAACCGAGCGAGGCGCCCGCCTTCATCAGTCGGCGCGCCCCCTCCATCGGCAATTGCATGCCCTCGGCGAGTTCGGAAATTGTTCTGGGGCCGTTCGCGAGCCGATCGAATGCGCTCAGCCGCACGCAAGCGAACAACGTCTGTGAATAGACGAAACCCGCGCATAGATCGAAGAGCGCGCGAGCCCGTTTTCGTGCAATATATCGCGTCAATGGAAACCTCGTAGCCCAGCTCTGGAAGCGCGGGCTCGAGATCAAGCGATTGCGAAAATTGCGCCAAGACTCGCTGATCGACGCGACTTTAGCAGCCGCTTCGGTCGCAAAGACTGACATTTCGGCCCCGAATCATGCGGCGACGGCCGCCGCGAGTTGCTTGGGAAAGAACTGCATCGTCTGCGCTCGAATCAACTTGCGCAGTTCTACCGCGCCAGGGCAATCAGGGATCGACCCGACGGCGGCGTCGACAAGTTCCACGAGCCGCGATTTGGCGCCGCCGATACCAAGTTCGGCGGCGGCGTTGGGCCGCGAGCGAACCGCGTCTTGCCCTATCGGCTTGCCAAGTTCGGCGGCGTCGCAAAGCACGTCGCGCAGGTCATCGGCGACCTGATAGGCCTCGCCGATCTTCTCGCCGAGCGTTCGCCAGGGGGTCTGATCAACGCCGGCTGCGGCGGCGCCGGCGAGCGTCGAGCCGACAAACAAAGCGCCGGTCTTGGCGCGCTGGTAGTCCGAGAGCGATACGGCAGCCTCGCATTCCCACGCCTGCCCGGCCACGATGCCCTTCGGCGAGCCCACCGCATCGGCGAGGATGGTGAGGAGCGAACTCATACGAGAGGCGCTTCGCTTGGCGCCGCGAGCGACGGTTTCGAAGGCGAGGACAATCAGCGCGTCGCCGGTCAGGACCGCAATAGGCTCGCCGAATTGTAGATGCACAGAGGGTTTGGCTCGCCGCATGTCGGCGTCGTCGAAGCAGGGTAGATCGTCGTGCACGAGGGAGGCGCAATGCATCAACTCAATCGCCGCCGCAGCCGCGTCCGCGGCCGCAGGGTCCTTGTCTCCGCACGCGCGAGCGACCGCGAGAACGAGTTGCGGACGAATGCGGTGGCCCCCGGGGAAGACAGCATATCGCAGCGCCGACGCGAGGCGAGGCGGAGCGCCTGTATCCTGCGCGCGGGCGATGGCTTTCTCCAAGGCGTCTTCAACTCGCATTGAGGTCTGCATGTTCGCTCCCTTCGTTTGACCACTTTCATTGTCACCCAACGTGTCTATTTATGTTGACACATCTCGGCGAGCCGATCAAATTGTTTTCGTACAATCACAAAGACGGAGACGAACTTGGCCCGGGAGGGACGCATAATTGTCGTGGGCGCCGGGATCGGTGGCTTGGTCGCGGCGCTCCTCATGGCCGCGCGTGGCTATGAGACGATCATTCTCGAAAGCGCCGAAGCGCCTGGCGGCAAAATGCGAGAAGTTTTGGTCAATGGGCGTTACATCGACGCTGGTCCGACCGTTTTCACGATGCGCTGGGTGTTCGATGAGATCTTTGACGCCGTCGGAGCCTCGTTCGCTTCGCGCGTTGGATTGACTCGCGTGGACCTTCTCGGGCGCCACGTCTGGGGCGACGGTTCGCAACTCGATCTCTACAGCGATCTCGACCGCAGCGCCGATGCGATCGGCGAATTCGCAGGCGCAGCCGAGGCGCGGGGTTATCGCAATTTCTCACGGCGCGCCGAAGAAATTTATCGGACGCTGCAACATAGTTTCATCTGCGCTTCTCGGCCGAAAAACCCTCTTTCCCTGGTCGCGCGCGTGGGCCTGACGCGGCTCCCGCAGATGATGGCGATATCTCCTTACGCGACATTATGGGGGACGCTGCAAGGGCATTTTCGTGACCCGCGCCTTCAGCAAATGTTTGGCCGTTATTCCACCTATTGCGGTTCGTCGCCTTTCTCGGCCCCAGCGACCTTAATGCTCGTCTCGCATGTCGAGCGCGAAGGGGTCTGGCTGGTCGATGGCGGCATGAGCCGCCTCGCCGGCGGGTTGCGTGATCTCGCCACCGAACGCGGCGCCGAGTTCCGCTTTGGATGTCGCGCGAAACGCATAATCGTCGAGCGAGGCCGAGCCACAGGCGTGGAGACCGCCAGCGGCGAGGTCATTTCCGCAGACGCGGTAATCTGGAATGGCGACGTCAGCGCGTTCGAGGCGGGCTTGCTCGGAGGCGAAGTTCGCGATGCGACGCCGAGCGTGGCGCTGTCGAAGAGTTCGCTCTCCGCCATGACGTGGGCAATGGAGGCAAAGACGGATGGGTTTCCCTTGGTGCGTCACAACGTGTTTTACGGAGACGACTATCGCGCAGAATTTGACGCGATCTTTCGGCATGGCAGACTTGCGTCAGAACCGACCGTTTACGTTTGCGCGCAAGATCGCGGCGAACGGGCGGAAGACTTCGACAGGCCGGAGCGGTTGCTTCTGCTCGTAAATGCGCCGGCGCACCGGACGGAAAATCCCCTCTCTCCCTCGGAGCTTCAATCATGCGAGGCGGCGACTTTGAGCCGGTTAAGGCGATGCGGACTCAATTTGACGATCGACCAGAATTCCGCGCAAATGACGGCGCCAGCGGATTTCGCGCGGATGTTTCCAGGCAGCCGGGGGGCGCTTTACGGTCAGGCCTCGCACAGTTGGAGGGATTCGTTTGCAAGAGCGGGCGCCTCGACGAGAGTGCCGGGTCTCTTTCTGGCGGGGGGCAGCGTGCATCCGGGTCCGGGCGTGCCGATGGCGGCGCTGTCGGGTTGGCAAGCGGCGTTGCGGGCGACGGCGGACCTCGCTTCGATCAGAACGTTCCACCCGGCGGCTACGCTTGGTGGTATGTCGACGCTTTCAGCGAAGACGAACAATTTGGGCTGTCGATCATCGCCTTTATAGGCAGCGTATTTTCACCTTATTACGCTTGGAGCGGACGTCGTGACCCGCTCGATCATTGCGCGATGAACATCGCGCTCTACGGTCCGCGCGGCGCTAGATGGGCGATGACGGAACGCCGTCGGTCCGCGTTGCGACGGGACGCCACCTCGCTCGAGATCGGCCCGAGCGCGATGAAATGGGATGGAAGGTCGCTCGAAATCGACATCAACGAAATCAGCGCGCCGTGGCCGCACCGGCTTCGCGGCCGTGTTCGCGTCGAGCCGGAAACAATAAATCCGCGCGCCTTCACGCTTGAGTCGCAAGGCAGCCATGTCTGGCGCCCGATAGCTCCCATAGCGCGGGTAAGCGCTGAGTTCTCGCAGCCTGAATTAAAGTGGAGCGGAAATGGCTATTTTGACTCAAACTTCGGCGACGAACCGCTTGAAGCCGGCTTCCGACGCTGGACCTGGTCTCGTGCGCGAACGCGCGGCGGCTCGGCGATCCTTTATGACGCCGAGCGAAGGCGAGAGGGGCCGCTGGTTTTAGGCCTTGAGTTTGACCGTTCCGGCGGATTTGCGACGTTCGCGCCTCCTCCATTGGTCGCCCTGCCTCGGACGCGCTGGCGCATCGAAAGAACGACACGCTCGGAACACGGCGGCGGCCGCATCATCGACGGATTAGAGGATACGCCATTCTATTCACGCTCGATGATCGAACACGCGCTGCTCGGCGAACGGGTTTCTTCTATGCACGAAAGTCTCGATCTCGACCGTTTTGCCAACCCGTTGGTGCGAGCAATGCTTCCGTTCCGTATGCCACGTATTTAAAAGATTGAAGAGGCGCCGTTATTCGGTTTGGAGTGCCGTCGCGGACGCCCTTTAGTTGCTTCCTCTGCGCCTTATCGACGGATTATAATTGTTGGCGCCATAATATTTCTGATCCACCTCAGTCGCTGAATTGTTCTGATCGCTCCAACTGTTCGAAAATGTCGAGCACGCGCAGGAACGACCGGCGGACATTCGCGAGACCGCGCGAATCCGAAATCAACGCCAGCCGTGAATGCGTGACGGCGTCGACGAGGAACGCGGTCGCCGGAAGGGGCGGTGCAGGCGGCGCCGTCGCGAGACGCGCAGCGGATGCGGCCGCGTGAGCGAGCAAAGTCAGTTTGCGCCGACCCGTGACTCGGGCGCGTCGCGTGACCGAATCGTGGCTATGCTTTTCGACCTCGCGTCCAATCTCGGCATAGATCGTCGAAGCCGCGAGAATGGCCGGACGACACGCGCCGGGAAGCTCGGCGACGCCAGCGCGGGAGCGTTGGTAAAGCCGATCGGCTTCTGCAAGGAGCCGCGCGACTACGCTGGCGAGCGCCTGTGAGGGTCGAGGATCGCGAAGAAAGTCTTCCACATCGACGCCGGCTTCACGCAGCCATTGAAGCGGCAGATAGATCCGTCCCGCCCTGGCGTCCTCGCCGACGTCGCGCGCGATGTTTGTAAGCTGCATGGCGACGCCGAGATCGCAGGCGCGAGCGAGCGCCGAAGGTTCGCGCACGCGCATCAACAAGGTCATCATCACGCCAACAGTTGCCGCGACGCGAGCGGCGTAACCCTGCAGATCCTCCAGCGTCTCGTAGCGGCGGCCTTGCGTGTCCCAACCAAGTCCTTCGAGCAGCGCTTCGGGCACGGCCCGGGGAATGGCGTAGCGACGCATCAGATCCGCCATGGCCCTGTCGGCGGCGAAGGGCAGCGGGCGACCTTCACAGGCGCGCCCAAGACGATGATAGAGCCGCTCGAGAGCGTCGCTCGAACCTCCGTCGATATCGACAGCGTCGTCGGACAGCCGGCAGAAGGCGTAGAGTCCATATGCGGGACTGCGCACCGAGTGAGGCAGAAGTTGCGACGCCGTGTAAAAACTGCGCGATCCCGTGCGAATGGCGGCGAGGCATTCCCTGTGGTCCCGCTTGCTTGCGAGATGGGCCTCAAGCGAAAGTGGAGGCATGGGGAACCACCTTATCAAGGATGCGAGCGGAGGAGAGCACGCCGGGAAGTCCCGCGCCCGGATGCGTGCCCGCTCCGACCAGGTAAAGATTGCGCACATCTTCGCTGCGGTTGTGCGGACGAAACCAGGCGCTCTGGGTCAACATTGGCTCGAAGCTGAAGCCCGCGCCGTGCAGCGAATTGAGGGAGTCCCGAAAATTGAGCGGCGTCGTAACCTTCGACGTGACGATGGCTTGAGAAAGGCCGGGGAGCAAAGTCGATTCGAGCATCGCCTCGATTTTGCGCCGATAAGGCTCAGCCTCCACGCGCCAGTCTTGGCCACCCTCCAGATTAGGCACCGGCGACAGCGCGTAAAAGGTATCGCACCCGGGCGGAGCCAGCGAAGGATCGGTCGCGGTTGGGCGGTGGAGATAAATACTGAAGTCGTCCGCCAGTGTCTTGCGGACGAATATGTCTTTCAGCAAAGCGCGATAGCGCGGGCCGAGCATGATCGTATGATGGGCTACGTCGTCATACCGGCGGTTGACGCCGAAATACCAGACGAACAGGCCTAAGGAAAAGCTCGAGCGCTCAATCTTGCGGTCGGTCCAGCGCTTCCGAGCCGACTCGGGAACGAGATGCCGATAAGTCCACGCAGCGTCGGCGTTGGAGACCACAATATTCGCTGTGACGCGCTCACCGGATGCAAGCTCGACGCCCTTGGCGGCGCCGTTCTCGATCAGAATCGTCCTGACCTCCTGGCCGCAGCGAATTTCGCCGCCCTGGCCTTCAATCAGGCTCACCAACCCGTTGACGAGGCTTCCAGTGCCGCCCATCGCGGAATGCACGCCGAAGCTCTTCTCCAGAAATGTGATAAGGCAATAAATCGCGCTTGCGCGGAAGGGACTGCCGCCAATCAGCAAAGGATGAAAGCTGAACACCGTGCGCAAGCGTTCGTCACGGAAATATTGCGATACGAGGCCATAAACACTGCGAAGGCCACCCAATCGCAGCAGGTCGGGGGCGATCTTCACCATGTCGAGCATCGAGCCGAAGGGCGCGTCGCCCAGTTTCTCGAAGCCGATACGATAGATCTCTTCGCTCCGTTGCATGAAGCGATCGAAATTGTCGCCCTCGCCCGGACTGAAACGCTCGACTTCCGCCCGCACCGATTCGCGGTCGCCGCTATAGTGAAAAGTCGCGCCGTCGGCGAAGCGGATGCGGTAGAACGGATCCATCTTTCGAAGGTCGATGTCGTCGCTCATCTCGCGACCGCACATTTTCCAAAGCTCTTCGAACAGAAATGGCGCCGTCACGATGGTCGGGCCAGCGTCGAATGTGAACCCGTCTTGCCGGTGGACGGTGGCGCGGCCGCCCGGGGCGCCGAGTTTCTCGAGCACCGTAACCTTATACCCGCGGGCGCCGAGACGAATGGCTGCGGCGAGTCCGCCGAAGCCGCTACCGATCACAACGGCCCGCGGAGTGGGACGCGCCGTCGATCTGACTAAACTTGGGCCGTTTACTGTCAACATAACTGGACACTATATGTGTCAATTTCATTTGCGCAAGCGGAAATCGACATCAAGGCGCGGCGATCACGCCGACCTGCGCCGCACGAGCCATGATCAGCCTTGCAACCAGCTCGGGGTTCTCTTCGTGCGCGAGGTGGCCCAGTCCTGGCAGGCGCTCGACGCTCGCTTGGGGGATCAACGCGGCGACCTTGGACGCATTCCCTGGCGGAACGGCCTTGTCCACATTGCCTACAATGAGAACAGTGGGAACGGCGAGATGCTTCAAGTCGCCCGCAAGGGTTTCCAGGTTCCAATTGGCCATCATGGCCAGGGCGCCCGCACAATGGGCGGGATTTCGCATAAGGCGGGCATAGAGTTCGACGCCGCGCGGCTCGATTTTCGATCCCGTGCCGAGCAACAGATTGGCCACCGCCGCATGATCGGCCGCCCAGGCGAACAACCGGGGCGCGAAGGGATTGAGAAAGAGCATTTTTGCGAGGGCCGGAAACGTCATTCCGGCCAAGCCCTCGAAAGGCAGAAAGGCGCCGTTGAGGCTGACGAACAGGCGCGGCGTGATGGCGCCGTCGAGACAGAGCCGGGCGAGAATCGCAGCGCCGGCGGAATGTCCGACGACAACTTCAGGTTTCAGGGCAAGACGGCCAATCAAGGCGGTGATCGAACGCGCCATTCCGGGCAATGAGAGATCCGGCGCGCGGCGCGCTGTGGTGAATCCGTGTCCGGGCAGATCAGGCGCGATCACCCGAAAACGCTGCGCGAGCAAAGGCGCGAGATCGCGCCACGAATGGGTGGCGCCGCCTGTGCCATGGAGTAGCAGGAGGTCGGGGCCCTGCCCCATGACCTGAACGTGCCAGTTCAGCCCGCCCGCCTCGATGAAGCGGCTTGCCTCGCGATTCGGCCAATCCGCGCCGTCGCGCGCGAAATCGAGACCTTCCCTTTCCCCGCACACGGCCGCGCCCTCACGATCCCACAGCGGCCCGCACGGCCTCGTTGACCATGGTGGCGTTCGCATAGGGTAATTTGACATAAATTGCCTGCATCGCTTCGGCGATGAGAAAGCTGGGCGCGTCGGGTCGCGAGGTCGGCGGTGAAGTGTCGATAGCCAAGGCAGAGACGCCAGAGGCGCGGATGCGCCGTCCGGCGTCGATGGCGTCTTGGAGCGCCTGTGGCCGCCCCGGCGTTCCATCGCGAGCGATATTGGCGCGACCGTCCGTCATCAGAACGAGAAGCGGTGTTTGGCCCTTGTGCTGAATTTGATCCGCCAGCGCCAAGGCCACATCAAGGCCGTTCGCGATGGGCGTGCCCCCGCCCGCAGGCAATCCCGCCAAGGCGCGGCGGGCTCTCGCCGTCGAGCGGGTCGGCGGCAACACGATTTCGGCTCCGCGACCGCGGAAAGCGACCAGCGCGACACTGTCGCGCCGGATGTAGCAGTCAGCGAGCAGCAATTCGATCGCGCCCTTCACCTCCGCCAGCCGCTGCATTGCAGACGAGCCCGAAGCGTCGAGTATGAAGACCGTCGTTGCGCCGCGCCGCTGACGGTAGCGCACAATGCGGAAGTCGTCCGGCTTGATCTGCAATCGATTCCCGCCTACTGCCGGACTCTCGCCGCCGCGAACGCGCTGCCATGGGGCCGCCGCGCGCAACGTCGCGACAAGGCTCAATCTGCCTTCTTTGAGCGTTCCCGCGCGCGCCTCGGTCGGACGTCCGCGCAGTTTGGAGATCGAAAAGGCGCCGGACTTTCCGTCACTCGACGATTTGCGCCGCCGCGACGCGCCGGCCTCGATGCGCGCAAGCAGATCGGGCGGAATGGCCGCCTGCGCGGCCGCCAGCACGAGATCATCGAGATCGGGCATGGTGTCGTCTTGCGGCTCGCTGGGGTCCGAGGGTTCCTGCGCGTCGTCAGGCGGCGGCGGGGGCTCCGACTCCGGCTCCGGCTCGGGCTCATCATCTTCCTCAGCCGGCATCCTGGTCGCTCGCGGCGCGAGAACCAAACTCGCCGCCAACGCGACGTCATCATCCTCAATACGAACACCGCCGCGCAGAGCAGCCAGCGCCCGGGCGGCCCGCAAAGCGAACAGGGGCGCGCGCAACGAGGCCACCCCGAGCCGAGCCGCCACGACAACCAGCGCCTCGACAACCGAAGGCTCCGCCTCGACGCCGCCCAACTTCGCTCGGGCTGCAACAAGTTCATCGGCGGAATAAGCCGCTCCCTCGATTTCACGCCATCCGATCGACGTCAGATCGACCCAATAGCCCATCCGATCCACCAGAGCTTCAGGCGGGCGCTCGTCGTCGCCTTGGCCTTCGTCGAGGGCGACGACGCCGAGCCGCGCAGGCATTTCCATCGCGAACCCGTCGCGCGCCAAAGTCACGACACCTCTGTCGAGCGCTGAGGAAATCCGCGCCGCAGTCCCTTGAGTGCTGCGCTCAGCCATCGCCAGCACCAGCACGCCTCCATCCGCTTGTGCGATGATCCCGGGCTCGGCGACGGGTCGGCCGGCACGCAGCGTCGCTGTTATGTCCAGTCCGCCGAGCAATCGATCGTCAGCGATGTTGGCGGGCGCACGACGCAGCGGCGCGCCGGCGGGGAGCGCTTCGACCAGAAGGCCGAGCCAGGCGTCGCGCACAGGGCCTGGTCCAGCCCGCACGATGACGCCGTTTCCGACCGGATCGATTGCGAACAGGGCCGCGGCGAGGCTCGCGCGCCGCCAGGGCGTTGCAGCCTCGATCGGCGCGCTCATGCGGCAAACATCTCCTGCAGAGCACGCTCGACCCGCACGGCGGAGCCCGCATCGTCAAGCGGATTACGGCGCAGGCGATGGCTCAGCGCCATCGGCGCGACGCGACGCAGCTGGGCGTCGCCGACCTCGCTCTTGCCTTCCAGACTCGCGAGCGCCCGCGCCGCGCGAATGAGCGTGAGTTCGCCGCGCAAGCCGTCTGTGCCAAGAGCGAGGCATAGACGGGTTGCGCGCTCGATCGCGGAATCAGGCGTTGCGACGGAGGCGAGATTTTCGCGCGCCGAGACGATTTTATTGCGTAGCTTGCGCTCCTCGCCCGCCCATTTTTTGTGGAAAGCGGCAGGGTCGCGCTCGAATCGGTCGCGCCTGCGCACGACCTCGATCCGGCTGGGAACATCGATGGGCGTTTTCACGTCTATGGCGAGGCCGAATCGATCAAGCAATTGGGGGCGCAACTCGCCCTCCTCCGGATTGCCGCTTCCGATGAGAACGAAGCGCGCGGGATGGCGCACGCTCAAACCTTCGCGCTCCACGACATTCACGCCCGAAGCCGCGACGTCCAGCAAGAGATCGACGAGATGGTCCTCAAGCAGGTTTGCCTCGTCGATGTAAAGAAACCCGCGATTTGCCTGGGCCAGCAGTCCGGGCTCGAAGCATTTCTCGCCATTCGCGAGCGCGCGTTCGAGATTAAGCGCGCCGACGACGCGATCCTCGGTGGCGCCGAGCGGGAGATCGACGACTGGCGCAGGGCGCAAGGCTGACTTCGGCTCGCCTTTTGCACGCTTGCACGCGTCGCAAAAATGCGCGGCGTCGGCTGGATCGCAATTGTAGGCGCAGCCGACGACGGCGCGCATCTTGGGCAACAATGCCGCGAGCGCGCGGACGGCGGTGGATTTGCCCGTGCCGCGATCTCCGAACGCCAGCACTCCGCCGACGGATGGGTCCACCGCCGCGATCATGAAAGAAAGCTTCATGCTCTCCTGGCCGACGATCGCGGAAAACGGAAATGGCGAAGACATTGAAAACTCACCCCTCTAAGCGAGGACCGCAACTTTGCGCGCTCGCCTGCCACGATCCTGCTGGCGCAAAGATATGTCACTTTTTGTGGACACTTGGCAAGTGTCAAGCGCCGTAACTGTCAGGTGTTGCTAACGAGTAGCGATGCGATAAGCGCTGAAGTGATCGCATCGTGCGCTCAGAAAGTTTCCGGGGAGCGACGATATGTCGCGCATTTCAGTTGAAGCCTTTAGCGCGCCCTGTTTATCGCTGCGGAGGAGCGCGCAGAAAAGGATTGGAGCGGGCGATGAGAATCGAACTCACGACATACAGCTTGGGAAGCTGTCGTTCTGCCACTGAACTACGCCCGCGCGCTTTCTTTCTAACCGGACACCGCGCCCGCTTCAACGGGGCGGACGAAAATGTTTCGAAAGTTTCAGCCCTTGCGCCTGATAGTTGGAGCCTAGGCCCGCGCCATAGAGATCGTGCGGAACTTGCGCCATGCGCTCGTAAACGAGCCGCCCGACCGCCTGCCCGTCTTCGAGGATGAAAGGCACGTCATGCGAGCGCACTTCCAGCACCGCCCGCGCCCCCGCGCCGCCCGCCTCCGCCACGCCAAAACCCGGGTCGAAAAATCCCGCGTAATGAACGCGAAACTCGCCGACGAGCGGATCGAAGGGCGTCATTTCCGCCGCGTGATCGGGTGGCACCAGAACTTCCTCCTTGGAGGCGAGAATATAGAACTCTCCCGGATCGAGCACCAATTCGCCGCGACCGCCCGAAAAGACCGGCTCCCAATAATCCGCGACCTCATAGGCGCCGGGCTGGTCGACGTCGATCAGACCGGTATGCCGCTTGGCGCGATAGCCGATCAGACCGTCGTCGCCAAATCCGGCTAGATCGATGGATATGGCAACGCCGCCGACAAAACAGGGGTCGGCCGTCGAGACCAGTTTGTTGCGCGCGTGAAGCTCGGCGTGGGCGGCGGCGTCGAGCCGGGCGGCGCCGCGCCGGAAGCGGATTTGCGACAGACGTGAGCCGCTGCGCGCCAGAATGGGGAAAGTGCGCGGAGAGATCTCCGCGAACAGCGGTCCGTGATAGCCGGCCTCGACCGTATCGAAGGCGCTTGAGCGATCGGCGATGACGCGGGTGAAAACGTCGATCCGACCGGTCGAGCTTTTGGGATTGGCGGCTGCGGCGACATCAGATGGCAAAGCGAGATTTTCGGCCAGTTCCGCGACATAGACGCAGCCGGTCTCCAGCACCGCGCCAGAAGCAAGGTCGATCTCGTGCAGGGCGTGCCGCGTGATCGCGTCGGCCACGCTGCGGGCGCCGGGAAGAAAGCTGGCCCGCATGCGCCAAGCGCGCCGCCCAAGCCGCAAATCGAGACTGGCCGG
>Ga0302320_10008216_pt1 | contig 22759 bp, 15 predicted proteins | sample Bog_T0_3_FD_202130 | JGI IMG/M metagenome (GOLD analysis project Ga0302320, IMG submission 202130) | Peat permafrost microbial communities from Stordalen Mire near Abisko, Sweden - Bog_T0_3 | ecosystem: Environmental > Terrestrial > Soil > Wetlands > Peat | place: Sweden: Abisko, Stordalen Mire... | reverse complement strand
CACCATGCCCGCGGGTGTGTTCCTCGCGGAGGACTGGCTGGACGACGATGGCGTGACGGACGAGCCGCGGCGTATCTGCGTGAAACTCCGCTTCGACCCGGCGCATGCCTCCGTGGAAGTGGACTTCGCGGGCTCCAGTGCGCAGGTGGCGGGCAGCGTGAATGCAGTGCGGGCGATTACGCTCTCGGCCTGCTTCTATATGCTGCGCTGCCTGCTTGGCCAAGATGCAGCCTCGACGGCCGGCATTCTGCGCCCCCTCACGCTGCACACACCCCTGGGAAGCATCATCGATGCGCTGCCGCCGGCGGCGGTAGCGGGAGGCAATGTGGAGACCTCGCAGCGCATTGTGGACGTGTTGTTGCGCGCGCTGGCACGAGCCGTGCCGCAACGCGTGCCGGCGGCGAGCGCCGGGACCATGAGCAACCTGACCATCGGCGGCATCGACCCCCGTAGCGGTGAACCCTTCACCTACTACGAGACGGCTTCGGGCGGTATGGGGGCGCGGCCAGGAATGGATGGCATCTCCGGCGTGCAGACCCACATGACGAACTCGCTCAATACCCCCATCGAGGCGCTGGAGTATGCGTACCCCTTCCGGATTGTCAGCTACTCCTATCGCGATGGATCGGGAGGCGCGGGTGAGTTTGCCGGCGGCGATGGTCTGGTGCGCGAGCTCCAGTTGCTCGCCGACGCCGAGGTCACACTGCTGGCGGACCGCAGACGATTTCGGCCCTACGGTTTACAGGGCGGAGAAGAGGGCGCGGCCGGGCGAGCTTCGGTGCGCAAGGCCGACGGAACAGAGACCGAGCTGCCGGGCAAGTGCAGTCTGCGATTAAGCGCCGGCGACCGACTGCGGCTCGAGACTCCGGGTGGCGGTGGATGGGGTGAAAGTAATTGAGCGGTAGTTCCAATGGCAATTTATCTGACAAGAATTTCATCCTGGATTAAGCCATGTTTCACCTCAGCGTTTCTAAATGGCCGCGGCCAGAATTCGCCGCGCGCTGCGTAGTGAAGCAACTTCCGCTGCCGGACACGGCAAGTGGTGGCTTCAGCAGTGATCGCGGAAAGGCCCTTTGCGAGGCTAATCACATGATGCAGCGGTTCGATGAAGTCAGGCGCCTGTTCCTCCTCCTCCTTGTTCTTCTTGTGGCTTCGGCTGTCCCGGCCCAGGTCTCCACTGGAACCATTCTTGGGACGGTCACGGATCCGACGGGTGCGTTGGTCAACGGCGCCACGGTTACAGTGATCAACACGCGAACCAATGAAGCGCGGGTGGCGCAGAGCAACAGCAGTGGACTGTTCAGCGTGCCAAACCTGATCACCGGCCACTATGACGTTGCGGTCAAAGCAGCCGGGTTCAGCAGCGAGAAGATCGCCGACGTCACGCTGGATGTCGGCGCGCAACGGGAGGTGAACTTCTCTCTCAAGGTGGGCAACAACAGCGAGCAGGTCGTGGTCACAAGCCAGGCGGCTACGGTTGACTTGGCCAGCTCCACGACGATGCCCGTGGTGGATGACCACACCATCGTGCAACTGCCACTGAACGGCCGTGACTTTGCCGCGCTGGCGAACCTGCAGCCGGGCGTGGCAGCGGTGCGCGAGCAATCAGTGGTGAGCATCAGCAACCAGCGAGCGAACCGCGGCGTGGGCAACCAGCTTACGGTGAGCGGAGCGCGTCCGCAGATGAACAACTACCGCCTGGATGGCATCAGCATTAACGACTACTCCAACGGTGGCCCCGGCGGCGTGAACGGCGGCAACCTCGGTGTGGACGCCATCCAGGAGTTCTCCGTGGTTACCGGCAACGCGACCGCCGACTACGGCAAGACCGCGGGCGGCATCGTCAACGCCGTCACACGCACCGGAGGCAACAAGATTCACGGCGATGCCTACGAGTTCGTCCGCAACAGCGCGCTGGACGCGCGCAATCCCTTTGACCCGGCGCAGATTCCTCCCTTCCAGCGCAACCAGTTCGGCGCCTCCATCGGCGGGCCCATCGTCAAAGACCGCACATTTATCTTCGGCAACTATGAGGGTCTGCGCCAGTACCAGAGCACCAGCGCCAGCAGCACCGTGCCTTCGGCCAACGCACGCAACGGACAACTGGTGGCCGGCAACGTTACGGTGGACCCCAAGGTCGCGCCCTTCCTGCAGTTCTTCCCGCTGCCGAACAGCACGGTCACCGGCGATACCGGCCTGTTCCTGTTCAGCGATCCCACCACCACCATTGAGAACTACTTCGCCATCCACGCCGACCATAAGATCAACGCGAAGGACCAGCTCGCCGGCACGTACTTTTACGACAATGGCAGCCTGGTCGCGCCGGACGCCTTCAACATCAAGGTCGCCGGCAACCTGCTGCATCGGCAGATGGGCTCGGTCGCGGAGACCCATATCTTCACTTCCAACCTACTCAACACCGTCCACGTCGGCTATAGCCGTGTCTTCTCTGACGCGCCCACCACCCTCAATGCGATCCTGCCCGCAGCGGCCGACCCCACCTACGGCTTCGTACCCAACTTGCCCGTCGGCCTGATCACGGTGGGCAGCGGCGTCAGCCCCTTCGTCGGCGGCCTTCACGCGGTGGGCGAGTTCGTGTTCCACTACAACTCCTACCAGGCCTACGACGACCTCTACTGGACCCACGGCAAGCACTCCATCAAGACCGGCTTTGCCTTTGAGCGGCTGCAGAACAACCAGCAGGGCACCTCCAATCCCAATGGCCAGTACATCTTCGGGTCGCTCTCGGCCTTCCTGCAGAACCAGCCCACCACCTTCAACGCACCCATCGGCCAGACCACCTCTCCCAAAGACCTCCGCCAGTCGGTGGTCGCGGGCTATATCACGGACGACTATCACCTCTTCCGCAACCTCACCGTGAACTTAGGCATGCGCTATGAAGTCGCGACCGTCCCCACCGAGACCGCTGGCCGGCTTGCCAACCTGCCGACCCTGACTGCCGCCACACCCAACCTGGGATCACCGTACTTCTCCAACCCGACGAAGAAGAACATTGCGCCGCGAGTCGGATTTGCGTATTCACCCTTCGCCGACAACAAGACGGTGGTCCACGGCGCCTATGGCATCTATGATGCGCTGCCGCTCGACTACCTGTTCGAGGGGCTGACCATCTTCTCCGCGCCGTTCTTCCAGTCCGGCAGCATCACAGGAGGGCTGAACGGCACCTTCCCAAACCAGTCCTACCCGCTGCTGACGCCGCTGACCTTCCGCTATAGTTACACCCCGCAGCATCCGCCGCGGTCCTACGTGCAGCAGTACGGCCTGAATGTGCAGCACCAGTTCGCGGGAGACCTCGTGGCCACAGTCGGCTACTCCGGCTCGCACGGCACCCACCTGCCTTATCGTGAGGACGACATCAACACCGTGCAGCCGATTACAGAGATGCCCGGCGGCTTCTATGAGTTTCCAGCGCTGTACTCGACCACCACCTTTGCCAAGATTACCAACCCCCGGATCAACACCAATGTCGGCCAGATCAGTGCGATGATCCCGGAGGGCTTTCTCATCTATAACTCCTTGCAGGCCGGCGTGACCAAGCGGCTGACCAAGCACTATCAGTACCAGGTCTCCTACACCTGGGCGAAAGCGATGGACGATGGATCGTCGTCCACCTTCGGCGACAGCTTTGCGAACTCCGTCTCCAGCCTGCCGTACTTCGCGCGCGATCGCCGCATCGCAGTCTCGGACTACAACATCAAAAACAATCTCGTCTTTAATTTGCTTGTGCTGCTGCCGGACGTGCCCGAATCACTGGACAAAGCTCGCTGGGTGCTGAATGGCTGGCAGTACGGCGCCATCTTCCAGGCCAGCACCGGCTTGCCGATTACACCTCTGATCAGCGGCGACCCGCTTGGCCTGAACAGCTCGGACACCTTTGACTTCCCGAATCGCAACTACGGCTGCAAACCGGTCAACAAGATCAACCCGGCCTCCGCGCCGGCGCGGCCCTATCTGAACGCAGCCTGCTTCAGCTATCCGGGCTACACGGCGGGCTACAACCCGATCCTTGGCAACTCCGCGCGCAACTCAGTGATTGGGCCCGGTCTACAGGACTTCGATATGTCGCTGGTGAAGAACACCCGCATTCCACGTTTGGGTGATACCTTCAACGTTCAGTTTCGCGCAGAGCTCTTCAACGTGCTGAACCACAGCAACTACGCCAACCCCATCAAGGCCGCGAATTCTATCTTCACGCCCCAGGCCGCGCCGACCGCGGGCACTCCGAACCCGGCTCCCCCGGCCATCAACCCGGCGACGACGGGCGCGCTCTCTTATACCGTTACCACGTCGCGCCAGACGCAGTTCGCCGTGAAGATCGTCTTCTAGGAGGAGTGGGCGCGGAGCGCGGTCTCGGGGAACGTTCCCCAGTTAAAATAGCCTGGGACATGACTGACTTTTCATTCAAGCTTCAAGCCAAGCTCATGTCGAACTTCCAAGCTCTTTCATGTCGTCTTTTGGAGAGATCATGCTTCGCTTTCACCGTCTGGCCCTTTTGGCCGTTGCCACCCTCGCCCTCACCAACTCCGCTGCGCTGTATTCCCAGCAGAGCACGGTTCACCTGATTCACAGCGTCGATCTCCCCGGTTATTCGGGAGACTTCGATCACTTCGCCGCCGACTACGACCGCAACCGTCTGCTGCTGGCGGCGGAGGACCACGGGACCGTCGAGATCTTCAATCTCAAGACATCCGCGCACCTGCGCACCGTTTCCGGCTTCGGCAATCCGCACAGCATCCTGGTGCGCCACGGCGTAGGCACGGTATTCATCACAGACAGCGCCAAGCAGAACGCCACGATCCGCGATGCAGTCACGCTCGTTAAGAAGAAGACCGTCAACCTGACCCCCGGTTCCGATACAGCCAAGTATGATGACGCCACCAACATCCTGTATGTAGTGACGGGAGGCAAGGACGTCGACATGAAGACGGCCAACCTGGAGGCCATCAACCCCGACACCGGAGCGAAGCTCAGCTCGGTCACCTTCCCGGACAACCACGTGGAGGCCATGGCCTTTGTCGCCGGCGATCCGCGCCTCTTTATTAACCTGGCCCAGACCAACAAAATCGCTGTGGTGGATCGCAAGAGCATGCAGGTAATCGCTACCTGGCCGGTGCCGCCCGCGCAGCAGAATGCCATGGTCGCCTTCGACGCGACGCAGCACCGGCTCTATGTGGTCTGCCGCACTCCTGGAATGGTGGTGGTGATGAACTCCGATACCGGGGCCGTGGTAGACACGCAGCCTGCGCCGCTGCGCGCCGATGAGGTGCAGTATGACGAGGGGACGCACCGGCTCTATGTTCCCGGCGGCGAAGGATACATGGGCATCTACGACACCAGCGACCCCGACCACCTGAAGATCGTGGAGAAGGTCACCACCGCACCGGGCGCCAAGACTGCGCTGCTGATTCCAGAGATGCACCGCCTCTTCTTGGCAGTCTCTCCGGGAGAGTCCAAGGCAATGGCGAAGGTCCTCACTTACGAGGTCCACTAACCGGGGGCAACAGCTGCAACTGTCGCAGCGCAACCGCGGGAGGCAGCGGGAGGTAGTTGCCTTCCTGCAAGACAGCCTGCGCGCCCTGCCTGCTGAGAACGTAGCGCAGAAACTCGGCAACCGCCGTGTTGGGTGGGTGCGCGGCATCGCTGTCCACCACCATGTAGACAGCGCGCGTCAACGGATAGCTTCGGTTCGCCACGGTCTCGCGCGAGGGCGTAATCGGCTTTGCTTGATCGGATGTGGACAACGCCAGCGCCTTTACGGCGGGGGTTGCATAGTGGACGTTCGAGATACCGATGCCATCCGGGTCCCCGGCAACGGCCTGCACGATGAGTTGGCCGGCATCCAACGCTCCCGCGTTGTTGAACTCATGCAAAGCGGCATTCCATCGCTGATCCTTACGAAAAACGAGCTGGCTAAATATTTGTGACTTGTCATTGTCGATGTTGAAGCCGTAGAGATGGATCGGCCGGCTTGCCCACGCGCCCGTCAGTCCCAACTCGCCCCAGGTCCGCAACGGACGGTCGCTGGCGGCGAAGATCCGTTCCAACTGTTCGGTGGAGAGGTTGGTGACGGGGTTGGCCTTCGGCACGAAGACCATCAGCGCGAACGTCGCCTTTGGAACGTCAAAGGAGCCGGTGGCCACATCTATCGCCATGGGCGCATGGCCTGCGACTGACGCAAACGCCTGCACCTCCGTGGGCCATATCTCGCGGCCCAGCAGCCCGATCTCCGCGCGTCCGGTGTAGACCCCTGCGACGGCGGTGATGGTGCTCTTGAGATCGTTGTCGAAACGGACGGCCGGTTGCAGTTGCGCAAAGCCCTGCTCGTAGAGCCTGAGCAGGTCGCCCATTTGGGGGCTGCCCCAGATGCGAATGGTGCCCGTGACCGCGTGGACCGGTTGATACTCCGTAAGCTCCGCGCTCTGTGCCGAGGCACTCATTGCGAGCGTGAGTAAGAGAGCACCGGCGCGCGCGTGGGGCAGCAGGGAAAGCATCATCGTAAGCTTACCGTGAGCTGGCCGCCTCCGCCGGAACCCGCTGCTCGCGCTGTTGCAGCGTCTTGCGTCCGCGGGCGGCGGCACGGAGTTTATTCAGCCAGATGAGCGGGCCGGTGATCGCCAGCACGGAGAGCAGCAGAGCGAACACAACGGCCAGGATACGCGATGACATACCGAAGAGCGTGCCGGTGTGAATCTCGCGCGTCCACTGCACCAGCGCGGTCTGGAGCAGAGGCGCGGTTCGCGATGAACCAACGCTGAGCACGGCGCCGGTCCTGGGGTCAAGGGTAGTAAAGCTGCGGCCTGCCGGAGTCTTATCCTCAGGGAAGCGCTGATAGACGAATACGGGATCGCCCTTCTTCTCAGGAAGCAGCAGACGCGGAATCGCGGCCCCGGGCAGGGCTTCGCGTGCGGTCGCCAACATGCCTTCAATGGAGGTGCCGTGGCCGGGCATGCTTCTTGCAGCGTTGGCGTTGTTCAGCAGACCGAGGAGCTTGCCGGTCTGGTAGTGGAGGCCGAGACCGGTAACAGCGAAGGCAAACATCGCCAGAAACGACCAGAAGCCAACGGTGTAGTGCAGCTCGCGGTTCAGGCGCTGCGCCGGGACGCCGCGGCGGATGCGAAAGACGCGGCGCGGCCACCACAGAACGATTCCGCTAATCGACAGAACCAGCAGGCCGGCGGTACTCCAGGTGACGATCTGGTTGCCCACCTGGCCGGTGAGGAAGTTCACATGCAGATCATGCACCTTCAGAATCCAGTTGCTTCCGTCCTCCGTGCTGCCGAGGACAGCGCCGGTGTACTGGTCAACGTAGACATGATGAATCTTCTTCGTAGTGACGTTGCGCAGGCGGACGTAGGTGGAGCGGTCCGGCTGGTCAGGAAAGTAGATGCGGATGAGCTTCCAACCGGGAGATTGCTGCTCCACGCGAACGCGCAGGATGTCCCAGTTCATCGGCGGTCCGTTGGGATGAACGTCGGTGAGTTGCGGGTGAAAGGCGTGGTTCAACTCGCCTTCAAAGGCGATGACGGCCCCGGACAGGCTGATGCAGAGAAGAAAGAAGGCTGCGATGAGTCCGACATACAGGTGCAGGTTGAAGACCAGTTTCTTCATGGGACCTCTCGGGTGGCTAAAAGATGCCGGGAAGGGCGGGCGTGTGCTCGCGGTGGAGCGCATCGAGATCGAACTTCTCCATGCCCAGCGCGCGGAGGAGCAGAGGCGCGAGCTGCGTGGTGGGAACAAGCGTGGGGTCAGAGCGGCCGGTAAGCTGAGCGCCGGAGATTAACAGGGCGACGTGGATGTCGTCCTCAAGCGTACCGCCGTAGCCGGCGATGGCGGCATCTCCGGCACGGGTCCAACGCAGGCCGGGTTCAGGTTGGAGGACGATGTCCGGCATGCGCGGGTCTTTGGCGGGTACGTTGAGTGTAAGGGCGAGATCGTTGCCGGAATGAATGGACTGGATGCCGAGTCCTTTGGCATGGTCGCTGAGGACTTTCGCAACTCTGGCCGTGGCGGCGTGATCGTTGAGCCAGAGCAGGACGCTGCCGCCTTCAGCGATGTGCGCGATGGTGTGGGGGGAGGCAGCATTTACAACAGCTTCCATGCGAGCGGCGGGGAGCGTGCTGTGTTGGCGCGGGTCAATGGGAGACTGACCAAAGGGCGAGGCGATAACAATCCAAGTGGTCTCGTAAAGATGTTGGGATTGGAGCTCGGCGATGAGGCGCGCGATGGCGGCGTCGGTCATGTCGAAGGCTTTGGCGAGGCCGGGAGAGGGCGTAGCCAGGGCATCGAGGTATCCGAAACTCCGTTGAGCCGCGGCGATGGCGGTGAAGCTCATGCCAAAGAGCGCCGGGACGCTGGCCTTGTGCTCTCCAGAGCAACTGCGTCCGTCAATGAGGTGGAGGAGTTGCGAGACACGGATCTCGTCGCTTTGAGCGGAGACTTCGAGCGGGCAAAGTTCATCGATGCCTTTGCGGGAGGGGCCGCTGAGAAGCTCGTCCGTCTGCGCGCTCTCGCCGGCCCAGGCGGTGGGGCCGATCTTCTCGTGGACGACCTCGAAGATCGTGTTGACCTGGAGGCCGAGGTGCGGGTTTTCGTGTCCCTCGGGATACATGCCATAGCCATGCAGACTGATGATGCCCGTGGAGATGGGCGTTCCGCCGGTGACCAGTGCCGTGAGGCCCGCCAGGGGATCGCTGACAGGGGTGCGCGCATTAGTGTAGGTGACGCCGCGTGCAGAAAGTTCCGCGAGTGCGGTGTGCGGATGTGATGCGACGTAGTTCGCCAAGTCGATGGCGTGCAGGCCATCGATGCTGAGCAGAAGAACGCGCGCAGCCGGGTGGTTGGTTGGAGTGTGGATGAGGGGCTTCGGGTATTGCTCAGGGATCTGTGAGACGGCGAAGCCTGAGCAAGCCACGCAAGCGAGAAGCAGCCTAAATGGCCAGGCAGATGCCATTTACTTCAGCTTCTCTGCTTCCTTCGCGTCCATCGGGGCCGGCAGCGGCGTGAAGATGGCGTCGTCCACGATGGCCTGCTGACCTTCGCGACTGAGCGTGTACTTGATGAACTCGCGCAACAAGGGACTCAGGGGCTTGCCGGGCGGGCGGTTTGCGAAGATGTAGATGGTGCGCGCCAATGGGTATGACTGGTCAGCGACATTGGCAAAGGTGGGCGCGATGGCCTGATCGCCCTCATGCACCTTAAGCTTCAGCACCTTGGTGTTGGGATTCGTGTTCCATGCCAGGCCGGTGTAGCTGATGGCGTCCTTGTCAGCCGCAACCTTGTCAGAGAGCGGGATGACGGTGTGCAGCGACTGAATCCCCTCGCGCCACTGGCCGTTGCCCAGCACATGCATGTTAACGAAGACGTCGTATCCGTTGGGAATCTCCACGCCCCAGGCATGGATGGGCCGGTCCGCCCAGTCGCCGGTCAGCCCGAGCTGTCCCCACTTGGTGATAGGCTCCCGGATGCCGCGGTTGTGGGTTACGGAGTAAATGGCATCCAGTTGCGCATAACTAATTTCAGACAGCGGATTGTCCTTGTTGACGATGAAGACCACGCAGTCGGTGAAGGCCTTGACGGCGAGGCTGCCGCCAGAAACGGAGACCGCAAGCGGTTTGTAGCCAAATTTTTCCACGAAGGGCAGTTCCTCGCGGCCCATCATCTCGCGGGAGATAAAGGCGAAGTCCGCCGAGCCGTTTGTCAGGCGGGGGCCGCCCTGACCGGATCCGCCAATGTCCACTGAGATCTTCACGTTGGGATAGATCTTGGTAAAGCCATCGATCCAGCGCTGCTGCAAGTCAGTGACGGTGTTCGATTCCACGCCCTTGAGAGTGCCGGAGATGCCCTTCACCGGCTTGTAGGCCGGGATGGCGGGATCGACGGTCGCGTTGTAGGGCATGGGAGGGTTGGGCTTGGGCGCTGGAGTCTCAAGGTTCTGCGCGCGCGCGAGGCACGATACAGACAGGGCAATGCAAAGAGTGAGCCGGGGTTTCATGGATCGAGAGTCCGATTCCCTTTCATAAGGCGTATGTTTGGATACCGCGAACCACTTGAATCCGCAGAGGTGAATGATGCCTGAAGAATGAATGAAAAACCATTCACTGGTTCCTTGAGAAGGGTCGTACGTTCTCCAGCGGCGCCATGCAAACTAGCAGGTCAGATGAGCGGTTGTAAAGACAAAGATTGCCTTGAACCCCCATAACGCATGAAGCCGATTTCATCTGAGTTTTAGACTTCCTTCATTTCAAGGCCTATAAATTCTAGGGTCCAATATGTCGAGCGTTTCCATGTTTTGAGGCGAGGGTTTTTGATCGCCATTCTCACAAGGTCCGGAGTTCTCATGATTCAGTCCGTTCGCAAGATGTTCCTCGCCCTGCTCGCGGTTACCGCGGCTTCCTTCAGCATCGCCGCCTATGCGCAGAGCAGCAACGCCACCTTGCAGGGCAGCGTGACCGACCCTAGCGGCGCGGTTGTCCCGAATGCCAAGATTCACATTGTGCTGCAGGCCACCGGCGTAGCACGCGATGTGGTTTCGAATGGGTCGGGCCTCTACTCGGCTTCAAACCTTACGCCGGGCCGCTACAGCGTCACGACTACCGTCGCGGGCTTTTCAACCAAGGTGGAGAACGACTTAACGCTTTCGGTAGGTGCCACGCTGGAACATGATGTCTCACTGTCGGTCTCAGCCGGTGATACGACTGTGACGGTGGAGGCTTCGGCCAACACGGTCAACGCGGCCGACACCTCTGTGCAGGGCGTAATCGACGGCAGGCAGACCCGCGACCTGCCCACAAACGGCCGTGACTTCACCAACCTGGCGACCCTGAACAGCGGCGTCTCGCAGATCACGACACAGTATGCCGGTGCAGCCACCGCCACCACGCGGCTTTCGCGCGGCTTGGGCTTGCAGTTGACCATCGGCGGCAACCGCCCGCCACAGAACAGCTACCGGCTGGACGGGGTGGACATCAACGACTACGCCAACGGCGGCCCTGGGTCTGTGATCGGGTATACGCTCGGTGTAGACGCGGTGCAGGAGTTCAGCGTCATCACCTCCGACGCGCCCGCGCAGTACGGACGCATGTCCGGCGGTGTAATCAACGAGCTTACCCGGCAGGGCACCAACCAACTGCACGGATCGGCGTACGATTTCCTGCGCAATAATAAGCTCGACGCACGCGGCTTCTTCGACCCTCTGACTGGCGAACCGAGTTTCCGTCGCAACCAGCTGGGTGCCACCATCGGCGGTCCCATTGCCAAGAACAAGACCTTCTTCTTCTTTAACTTTGAGGCCTTCCGCCAGGCGCAAGGCGTTTCGCTCCAATCCACCGTGTTGTCTCCCGCCGCAGCCAGCGGCCTGGTTACCTGCACCGGCACTGGCAAAGCTCCCTGCTATACCCCGGGCACCGTTACGCCTGCACCTACCGGCACCACGGGCCAGCAGCAACTTGTTGTCAGTCCGGCGGTCCAGCCTTATATCGCGTTGTTCCAGCCTTATCTCACGTTCCCCAGTGGCCTGGGCACCATCAACGGAAACACGGCTACCTTCAACTTCCTGACCACTCAGAAGGCGAACGAAAACTTCTCTACTTTGCACCTGGATCATAACTTCTCGCAGACGGATTCGCTGCACGGAACACTTCTTTATGACAGTGCGCAACTGGACTCGGCGGACGCCACGGACACGCTTTACGATGAGGCGATCTCGCGGCGCACAACAGCCTCCCTCGAAGAGGTACATATTTTCACCCCGCGATTGGCGAACTCCTTCCGTCTGGGCTACAACCGCTCCGTAGCCGAGGCGCCGAATCTGAAGTCGGTGCTCAACCCGGCGGTCAATACCCTGCCTGGCTACTACGCGGGTAAGCAGGTAGGCCAGACGCTGGTCTCCGGGCTTACCACGGTGCAAGGCGGCTCCGGCGCAGTAGGATCCAACTTCTATCACTACAACTCCTACCAACTCTACGATGATGCCACCTACATTCTGGGCAAGCACTCCATTACTTTCGGCGGCAATATCGAAAGGTTGCAGAACAACGACTTGGGCGGCGTTCTGCCGAATGGAGAATGGAACTTTGGTTCGGTCAACACGTTCCTCACCAACGTACCGACCTTCTTCGAGGGCGGCCTACCGGGAACGCCGGTGGTCCCTCACGATCTGCGCCAGACCCTATATGCGGCTTATGCGCAGGACAGCTGGAAGCTGCTATCCAACCTGACAGTGAACTACGGCGTTCGTTACGAGATGGTGACCAACACTACCGAGACGGCGAATCGCCTCGGATCACTGCCGACGCCGACCTCCACCGCTTCGGTGTCCGAGCCAAGCTTCTTCACCAACAACCCGACGATCAAGAACTTCGAGCCGCGTGTAGGCATCTCCTGGGATCCCTACAAGAACGGCAAAACGATCATCACCGCCGCCTCCGGCCTATACGATATTCTGCCTCTGAACTACACTTTCCAGATCCAGATTCTGTCGAGCGCTCCGAGCTATCAGGAGGGCCGCAAGACCTACGCCGGCACCACCGGGACAGGCCAGTTTCCTTGCAACCCCTTCCAGGGGCCCAGTCAGGGCAATAACTCGGCGGCCTGTGCAGCAGCATCGACGCCGCTGTTGCGTAATATCTACATCCCGCAGACGCCGCCACGCAGCTACGTGATCCAGAGCAATATTGGGCTGCAGCAGCAACTAACCAAAAATTCGGTATTGCAGATGGGTTACATCACGTCGCACGGCGTGCATGAACTGTTCAACAGCAACGACATCAACAACGTGCCGTACCAGGGACAAGACGCGAGCGGCAACTACTACTGGCCGGACACTACTAAGGGCCCGGGCTCGACGACGGCCGTGGGGACCAACCCCGCTCCGCGTGCAGCGCTGATCCTGAATCCTGCCGTAGGCACGATCTCGGACTCCATCTACGCGGGCAGCTCGCTTTATAACTCACTGCAGACGACGGTGAGCTATTCGACACCCAAGGGCTTCTCGGGCAAGGTCTCCTACACCTGGTCGCACTCCATCGATGACAGCTCTTCGCAGCTTTCGGGGGCAAGTTTTTCCAACGCTCTATCTGGCCTGCCTGCCTTCGACCTGAGAATTGGCCGCGCGGACTCGGACTTCGATGTGCGGCACGTCTTCACGGCCAACGGCGTCGCTCCGCTGCCGAACATCGCACGCGGCGGCCTATACACGTCCGTGCTGCGCCACTGGAGTCTGAACAACATCTTCTCCGTTCGCTCGGGCACTCCCTTCTCGGCCATCGTGGGCGGCGATACCCTGGGCCTGTTGGGTTCGGCGCCCTTCAACTTCCCGGACCGGGTCGGCAATGCAAAGACTTGCACCCGGCCGCATAACATCAACTACATCGATACGACCTGCTTCGCCTTTCCGACGACCGTGCCCTACACACTTGGTGGCGTTCAGTACAACGGACCACGGCTGGGCACAGCGCGACGCAACTCGCTGGAAGGTCCCGGACTCTTCTTCTGGACGATGGGCCTGCTCAAGGACCAGCCCATCACGGAGCGGGTGCGCGCGCAGTTTCAGGCCCAGGCGTTCAACCTGATCAACCACACCAACTTTGCCAACCCCGCGAGCGCGAACACACAGATCTTTGGTGCTACCGGCACGCTCAACGCCGCCGCAGGTCTGCTGACCGCGCCGGCCGCGCAGCCGGGCCGACAACTACAGTTCGCTCTAAAGATCATCTTCTAGCGAGGGCCTCATGGAGTATTCGATGGACCGCCTGTTGATGGCGGGGTACGCACTGCTGTGGTCGGCGGCCATCGGTGTTGCATCGAGCAAAGCGCAGATGGCCGCTCCCATGCCGCGCAACCATGCGGCGTATGTGCTGCCCAACGGAAATGTTCAGGTCGTGACGTGCTCGGCCATGGCCGGCACGGTACGCGCACTGAATCAGTTGTTTACGGCGACGCATCCGGGTGTGACCTTCTCAGTGCTGGTGGGCGATAACTACTCGGCGATGGCCGCACTCACCTTCGACCGCACCGCCTTTGCGCCGCTGGGTACCGAGTACACACGCATCGGGCTGGGCGACAACCTGAAGATCGCGGCTGAGCCGGTGGGGTTCCGCATCGCGCACGCAACGCTGACGCCTGGAGCCGGTGTACCCGCGCTCGGTGTTATCGTCAACGCCGGCAATCCGGTTTCGAACTTAAGCATGGGCCAGCTCATGCGGATGTTTGCCATCGGCGCGCCTGTCGGCGACATCTCGACCTGGGTACAAGCCGATGTCACCGGCCCGCTCGCAGACCGCGAAGTGCATCCAGTGGGACCGCTGACCAGCGACTACCTGGACTCCGAAGACCCGCAGGCCGGCGAGTTCCTCAGCACCGATAAGATGGGCGGTCTGAATATGAACCATAACTATGTTGCACTGAGCCATTATGGGGAGGTGGTGCAGCGAGTGAGCCAAGACCCAGCGGCCATCGGCATCACGGCGCTCAATATACCGCTCGCCAACGTGAAGGTCATCGCGTTGAAGTCCGGGGAGAACGGCCCGGCACACACAGGCGATGCGGTCCAGATTGCTGGTGGGCAATATCCGCTGGACCGTTTTGTATACATCTATCTGCGCGTGGGGAGGGGCGCGCCAATGGACGACTTCGGCAAAGAGTACCTGCGTATGGTGTTGTCGGCAGAGGGCCAGCGCGTGATTGCAAGCGAGGCTACAGGCTACATCCCGCTCAATGCGAGCGAACTGGCAGAAGAGCGAGGCAAGCTGGAGCGATGAAGATCTCCTGGAGCCGAATGACCTGCAGATGGGCAACGCTAATAGCACAGGTTGTGTGCGCAGGCGCCGCCGCTTCGCCTGCAGTCGCGCAGGAGTCCGGCGCGGAGCTGCCGAACTACGTCTCGCATGCCGTGCCTTCTCCGGCGAAGGACTCGCCCTATCTGCTACCCGACGGCTCAGTCTATGTGCTCGCCAACGATCTGGTCGGGCCCTACTTTGAGGCGCTGGACGACCTCTTCACCAGAACGCACTCCAACATCAAAATCCACCTGAACCCGCTCGGCTCGGAGCCGGCCATCGCAGCGCTCACCAGCGGCGTCTCGGCCTTCTCGCCGATGGGCCGCGACGGCATCCGTCAGGACCTCGACGGCTTCAAAGCCCTATACGGATATGAGCCGCAGAGCTTTCTGGTGGGCTACGACCAGTCTCCCGACCCGGACATCTTTCCTCCGGGGAAGGTGCCCTCCGCCGTCTGGATCAACACACGCAATCCGCTGCCGAAGATTACGGTCGCTCTCGCCGCGCGAATCTTCACCACCGGCGCACCCGGCGGCGACATCACGCACTGGAGCCAGCTCGGAGTAAAAGGTGAGTGGGCCAAGCGCGAGATCCATGTGTACCTGCCTGCAAAACGTGACTCGGCCTTTCTGTTTATTGATGGCCAGCGCTTCGGCGGCCGCCCGTGGTCGCCACGCGTGGAGTGGGTGGATGCTTCGACGGACGTGATGACGGCGGTCGCCGAAGACCCCTTCGGCATCGGTATCATCGGCTTCTGGCCGCCGGATCCCGGGTGGGACCACCAGAGCGATCTAGGCGCGCTGACCAAATTGCTGCCCATGGCGGAGAACGAGGATGCGCATTACTCCCATGCCGGCGTGGGCGATGTCTATCCGCTGACGGGATCCATCCGCGTCTACTTCAACGCAGCTCCCGGCAAGCCGCTGGAGCCCTGGATGAATGAGTACATGCGGCTTGCGCTCTCCAAGGAGGGACAGGAGTTGCTGAAGTCGCTCGCGGCGGAGAACGGTTACATTGCGCTTGAGCCGAATAAGGTGCTGGAAGAACAGAAGAAGCTGAGGTAACTATGCGTGTGCGGCGTTGGGTTGCATCGGGAATGATGGCGGCAGCGGCCTCACTAGCGGCGCAGGAGCCTGCAACTTTCGCGGTGCCTCCTATGCAGCCTCTGACTTCCGTCTCTGGCCCAATGATCCTGCATAGCTGGGGCAGCGCAGAGATGGCACCCCTGATGGAGGTATGGGAGAACGCCTTTACGAAGCGCAAGCCCAACGTGCGCTTCTCCGACACCCTGAAAGGCACAGAGACTGCGCAAGCCGCGCTGTTTACCCACGTTGCCGACATGGCGCTGATGAGCCGAGCTATCCTTCCCCTGGAACGGCACGTCATCTTTCGCCGCGAGCATCATCTGCCACTCGAGATCCAGGTAGCCACCGGCAGCACCGAGGCGCTGGACCATAGCTTCGCTCTGGCCGTGCTGGTGCACAAGGACAACCCGCTGCGTTCGCTGACCCTGGCACAACTGGACGGCATCTTCGGCGACCAGCGTTCTGGAGCCTGGGACGAGGAGTTCCTTTGGCATCCCGAGTTCGCGCGCGGCCCCGACAAAAACATCCGAACCTGGGGACAGCTTGGACTAACCGGCGCGTGGAAGGACAAGCCTATTCGCGTATATGGCTATCCGGTGACGATCTACTCACCGACGTCGGGGCCGATGCTCTTCTTTCGCAAGACGGTGATGCAGGGCGGCGACATGTGGAACCCAGACTTGCAGGAGTATCCCGACGCGGCGGCCATCGCCGCAGCCTTGAGCCGCGACCCCTTTGGCATCGCTTACACCTGCCTGTGCGCAAGTACGCCCTCGCTGAAGCCACTCGCACTGGCAGCCGGGACCTCACCTGTTGCACTGACGATGGCCACCGTCGCTGATCGCAGCTACCCGCTCAGCCGACCGGTCTATATCTACATCGACCGCACGCCGGGCGAGCCGGTGGCTGCCGGTGTGAAGCAGTTCCTGGATTACGTGTTGAGTCCCGAGGGGCAGAAGGCTGTCACGCGCTCCACCGGCTATCTGCCGCTCACGTCGCAGCAGGCAGCCATAGAACGGAGGAAGCTGCAATGAAAAAGTACATGCCAAGAAGGGTGACTACGGTACTGCTGGTAGCCCTGACCGCTGGGTCTGTAGGCCGATCACAGCAGAGCGTGGCTGCACGCAACATCGAGGGCATGCCGCTCTACCAGGGCAATAATGACCAGTTTGGTGAGATCCGCATATGGGGCAATGAGACGCTGCTGCAGATGCTCACCGCCTGGGAGTTGGGCATCCATGAGCAGCAGCGCGGGCTGCGTTTCAGCGATGTGCTACCCAGCGGCGCGGCGGCGGTGGGCGCGCTGTACACCGGCCAGGCAGACCTCGGGCTGATGGGCCATCACGAGTGGCCGATGGAGATCCTCGCCTTCCACGAGGTCTATGGCTACGATCCGTTGGAGATCGTCGTCGCCACCGGAGCCTACGACGTGCCTGCCAAGATGCCGGCCAGCGTGATCTTCGTCAACAAGAAGAACCCGCTGGCAGGGTTGACCGTGGCACAACTTGACGGGATCTTTGCGGCGCAGCGCACGGGAGGCTGGGTGGGTACAACATGGTCCACTGCCGCAGCGCGGGGGCCGGAGAAGAACCTACGCACCTGGGGACAACTTGGCCTGACCGGCGAGTGGGCGGACAAACCTATCCACCCGTACGGATACGACCTAAGTGCCAACAGCTTTTGCCTGTCGATGCAGCGCATGGCCTTCGGCGGCGGCGATATGTGGAATCCGGCGATGCGCGAGTTTGCACTGAATGAAGTGGGCGCGCTGTTTCGACCGGGCCCGCGACCGCCGCAAGGTTGCGAGGCCATCATCGACGCACTGGCGAAAGACCCTTATGGCATCGCGTATACAGCTCCGCAGTGTGCGCGCAAGTCCACCGAGGTGCGGGCGCTGCCACTGGCGAAAGACGCTGGCGGATCCTTCGTCGCACCTACCCCGGACAACATGGCCAACCGTACCTATCCGTTAGTCGAGTCCATCTACGTTTACATCAACCGTCCGCCGGGACAGCCGGTCGAACCCAAGCTCAAAGCCTTCCTCACATACATCCTCAGCCGCCAAGGGCAGCAGAACGTGCTGGACGACAACGGCTACCTGCCACTGACGCCGGAAGCTGCACAAGAGCAGTTGAAGAAGCTGGAGTAGCAGAACACTGCTGACACAGAGCTACACAAAGGAGTTGCGATGAAGAGCTGGTTGCTGGCGGGCCTCTTCGCCTGCCTGACGATTACCGCGGCGGCGGCGCAAGACTTGGCGGCCTACCCAGCATACGTTCCGGATACAACCGTGACCGGCACGCTCACCATCTGGGGCAATGACGGCATGGCCAACCTGGAGCGGCTCTGGGAGGCGAGCTTTCACCGCTTCCAGCCGCAGGTGAGCTTCGACGTCCACCTGGTCAGCACTGCGGCCGGCATCGGCGGGCTATACGCCGGTCATGCCGATTTGGCCTACATGGGCCGCGATATATGGCAGGTGGAAGACCTTGGTTTCACCAAGACATTCGGCTATCACCCCACGCGGTTCGTAGCCACCACCGGGGCCTACGATGTGGAGGGTAAGACCTTCCCCATGGTGGTGTTCATCAACAAGGACAACCCATTGCGCGGCCTGAAACTGGCCCAACTGGACGCACTCTTCGGTACGGAGCGCAAGCTGGGTGCACCAAAAGCGATCCATACCTGGGGTGAGCTGGGATTGACCGGCGAATGGGCCGATAAGCCCATCCATCTCTATGCCTACAGCAACGACAGCGGCTTTGGCATCTTCTTCTCTGCGGCGACGATGGGCGGAAGCAGCAAATGGAACTGCGACATCAACCAGTTCGACAACCTGGTCGACGCCAACGGCAAGACCACGACACCGGCGGGCAAGCGCATCCTGGAGGCGCTTGCGCCAGACAAGTACGGCCTGGCCTACTCCACCATCCGCTATATCACTTCCGAGGAAAAGACGGTTCCCATCGCTGTCGACGCGAAGTCACCGTTTGTAGCGCCCACGCGCGCTAACGTACTCGATCGCAGCTATCCCCTCGCCCGTGACATCCCGATCTACATTAACCTGGCACCGGGCAAAGCGCTCGATCCGAAGCTGCGCGAGTTCCTGCTCTTTATTCTGAGCCGAGAAGGCCAAGAAGCGGTGATTAAGGAAGGCGAGTACCTCCCTCTGCCCGCCAGTTTGGTGACGCAGCAGCGCCAGCGGCTGAAGTAAGATATCGGCGCAGAAGAGCTGCCCGCGCTAAGGCAGGTTGAGCGCCCGGACCGGGATAGCCGCCTTCTCTTTGCGCACCGCCGTCTTGTCATCGCTCCACCTCTTCCAAGATGGGTTGGAGACAGCCAGCTCCGCGCGCGCATCGTTCTTAATCACTTCGCGCGACGCGAGCGCCTTCAGGTCCTTGTACTCCAGCAGAATGAAGCTGGACCACTGTGCTCCAGCCGGGTTCTGGTTGATGTAGGACGCATAGGACGACAGCGCACCGGCTTTCTCCCAGGCATCGAACTGCGGCACGGCGTATCCCAGCACGTAGCTCGTGTACTTGGGCATGTCGACCAAAACGTCATACTCCAGGACAAAGAACTGCGAGTCCCTCGTTGTGGGCGCGACGGAGCTCTCCTTCACAAGGTCTGCTGTGTCGGCGGTCTCCGCGGAAGCAAGGAGCTGTGCAGCGGGAGTCAGACCGCCTGGAAAGTTCTCTTCGATCTTCTGCCAACGGGCCAGATCGCTGAAGTGATGAAATCGGAGAACCAGAAACATGTCCGGCACACTGTTCGCGGCATAGGTTGTAAAGAGGGCCTGGTAACTAGCAAAGACGCCCGCCTCGCGCCACCCTTCCAGTTGCTTGACGCCCTCCGTCTGCATCACCTTGCGGAACTGCGCCCGCGCTCCGGGCTTGGCGTGGTAAGTGATGATGAGCGCTGTGGGCCCGTCGGCTTCCACCTGCGCGCGCGCCACGGGCACGCAGGCAACAGAGACCGCAGCAAGCACGACAGCCAGCGTGATTCTAATCTTCATAGGAGTCCCTTCCATCGTGGGTCGAAAGCGATTGCAGATTACTTGCCGCCCAGCGCCCACGCCGCACAGGAGTCAAAGAGCTTGATGCCGTCGGGAATCAGCAGATCAAACTGGTCCGGCGAAAGACCCATGAAGATGCGGCGCGAAGGCATCACGAACTCGTGATCTCCATACACGCCTTTCTCATAGGCAAAGAGGAATCCCTTCTCCGGCTCGCCAGGAAGAAAGGCAATCACCTGAGCGGAAGGCAGCGGCCTGCCCCAGTTGTAGATCTTGATGGCGTGCTTGACAGGCATGAACATGCCATTCGGAAAGCCTGCCTGAATCGGGTTCGGCGCGTTCACCAGCCAGAGGAACGACTGCTCCTCCTTCTCATCTTCGCCGTAGTCCTTCTGGGGCTGGTAGCCCGTCATACCGAGAAAGTCGAGCACCCATGGCTTGAGCGTAAAGATAGGCACCGTAGTAGTGCGGTACGTGTTCGTGACAGTCTTGGCCTTGACGTCGCTCGCGAGAAACACCAGGTCGTAGCCATTGGCCGATGGTGGATCCACGTCCGGCACCATGTTTACGGTCATGCCGAGCGATTCAAAGTGCTTCTTGATATTGGCGTCCACTGGGCCCGTGGGGCTGGTGGTCGCGGCCACCAGCAGTACCTTCTTGCCCTTGAAGATGGGATTCTGCTGAGCCGCAGCTGCATACGCAGTGAGGACTGCCATGGCGACAAAGACTATTTGCTTGCGGTTCATACGACTCCTTATTCCTGGCTTACTTTGCCGGCGGACTGATCGTCCACAGAACGGCCGCGTCGAACAGCGCGTGACCGGCCTCGGTCAGATCGTCGAAGGCGGGGTTGTCAACCGGAAACATCGTGCGCCGCGCCGGGGCAACATATTCGTCGGCCATGGCGGCACCCTTCTCATACCCGAAGATCGCGCGCTCATGCGTGGAGTTGGGCAGCGTCGCAATGATCGTCGCTGAAGGTGCCGGCGTCGCCCACTTCAGCACGTCAGCCTCCTTGATGAACTTCACATAGCCGTTCTTCAGGCCCGCGGCCATCGGATGATTGGAGTTCACAATCTCGAGGTACGCCTCCTGCGGGTCCTCGCTCTCGGTCAACTCGCCATGTTCTCCGTAATCGACGTAACGGCGTCGCCCCGCCATCTTCAGCGTGTCCGCCATCAGCCCTTCGAGGCACAGGATGGGAATCTTCGCGTCGCGATACTTGTTGGTCGTCTTGTACTTGGAGTTGGTCGCGGAGAGGACGATAAAGTCTTCCCCGTCAGCCACCGACTGCGGCTCGGTCTGGTCTTCCTCCTTGACGATGAACCCAACCTCCTTGAGATGTTCGACGATGTGATCGTCGGACTCCTCGCCTTCAGGAGTATCGAGGCGTCGGACGAACAGTACCCTCTTACCCTTGGCGGCCTTCGCGAGCGCCGCTTTGGTTGCGCCGGGATCGTACGGCGCGGGGGTCACCGGTTGGCTCAACGCCCAGCGGATACTCGCGTCAAACAGCTTCAAGCCAACCCACCAGTCGGCCATGTCAGGGTCTTTCGCGGCGAGGCCGTGCACCTCCGTGAGGTAGTGGAAGGTCGAGTCCTGTATATAGAAGCCTACACGGCGTGCCGGCGCCACAAAGCCGCCATACATGGTCACGCCCTTCTCGTAGGTGAACACTCCTGCATGGGTAGGATCGCCCTCGGTGTTCACAATGATGTCCGCTCCCGCCGCGGGCTTGCCCCATCCGAAGTTCTGCGGCAGCAGATATCCGGTGCCAAACAGTTGTGTCTTGCCGCCAAACTCCTTGACGATGGGATCGGTGGCGTTGGGAAAGTACCCATACAGCATCGAGAAGGAACGCGCGAAGTCCTGCACGTGGTCGATCGTCTCAAAGTCGACGTGCCGCTCCGGCCCCGTCATCTTCATGTCCGGATAGTCGACGGTGTTCCAGGTGAAGACCGGAACGGCGACTTCCATATACTTATCCGCAATCTCACGCGGGTCCGCCGTGGACGAGAGTACCACCAGATCCTGCCCGGAGGCCTTCGTCGCCGGATCGTCCTCACTGGCCGTGGTCACCACATAGCCGAGGCTTTCGAAGTGCTTCTTCACCGCATCATCGTCGTTGGTCTCGCCCTTCTCCGGCTCACCGACAACCAGCAGGATCTTCTTGCCCTTGGCCTGCGCCGGCGTAAGTATCTGCTGCGCGTTCGCGATCATCCCTGCGGCGAAGGCGGCCATCAGCAACGCGAGAATAATATGTTTGCATCGGAACATTGGGATCACCTTCGATTCGTTGTTTCAAAAGATTGGCTAGTAACCGGCGACAACCACGACTGGAGACCCCGCATCCATGGAAGCGATAAAGAGATGATGAGTCTTGTCGTCATACGCGATGGAACCCAGTCCCGGGCCGAGCTTGTACTGGCCGCCCATCGTGTAGTTGATGTACGCCATCATGCGAATGCCAGATAGCGTGCCATCTTCCTGCGCGATAAAGGCGGCGGCCTTCCACTGGCCTTTGCCCTGCGGCAGCCAGGCAAAGGTTTCGTGCGCCGCACCCATACCGCCCTTCAATTCGATGAACGTAAAGCCCGCGTCGGTGTCGATGATCTCAATCGTCCCGTCCTCGCAACTGACGAAGAGCCGGCGGCCTTTGGTATCGAGCGACAGGCCGCTCGGCTTATGGCCGCTCTTCATCGGATAATCGCCGTCGTCCTTCATCGTCGCGTGGTTCAGCACATGCACAACATTCGCCGCGGGGTCGGCGACATACACGTGGTCCATGTTGCCGCAAACGACCTGACCCGCGCCTGTAACAATCTTGCCCTGCTGGAGCACCTTGCCCGTGTCCGCATCGATGG
>Ga0302320_10008213_pt1 | contig 22763 bp, 13 predicted proteins | sample Bog_T0_3_FD_202130 | JGI IMG/M metagenome (GOLD analysis project Ga0302320, IMG submission 202130) | Peat permafrost microbial communities from Stordalen Mire near Abisko, Sweden - Bog_T0_3 | ecosystem: Environmental > Terrestrial > Soil > Wetlands > Peat | place: Sweden: Abisko, Stordalen Mire... | reverse complement strand
CGTTTCCAAACATAGAATCTCGGCACAACCCGGCGCGCGCGGATATTCTAGGGAGAGCCATGTTTCTCCATTCCTCGCGCATCCGATTGTCTGCGGCCTTCGTTCTCGTCACCGCGCTTCTGCCGGCGCAGAAAAAACCCGTGACTCTCGAAAGCCTTCAGGAAGGCGGGATGCGCGGCGGCGGGGCCATGTTCGCGCCCGGCCGCGTGTGGCATCCGCAGGGCGGCCGCTTCGTCTGGATCGAAGGCTCGAAGCTAATGCAGTGGAGCACGGACTCCCAGGAAGCGAAGGAGCTCTTCTCCATCGATCCGCTGGAAAAACTGGCCGTCGCCGTCGAGCGCCCCAAGGCTGCCAACTGGGAGGACCGGCGCGTGCAGGACGAGCGCATTCAATGGTCCGCCGACGGGAAACGGCTGCTGCTTCTGCTGCACGGCGACCTGTTCCTGTGGGACTCCGCCACGAATAAAACCGAGCAACTCACCGCCACGCCTGTCGCCGAGCGCGATCCCAAACTCTCCCCCGACGGCACCAAAGTCAGCTTCCGCCGCGGCTCCGAGCTCTACGTCCTCGACATCGCCTCCAAGGACGGCGCTCTGAAAGACGCCGCATCGAGGAAGGAGACCCGCCTGACCTTCGACGGCACGGCCACGCGCCTCAACGCCATGCTCGACTGGGTTTATCCCGAAGAGCTGGACCTCGGCACCGCCTACTGGTGGTCGCCCGACTCGAACCAGATCGCCTACATGCAGTTCGACATCAGCCGCGAGCATATCTACGGCCACGTCGATCACCTCGCCGTCGAGGCCGTCTCCGAACCCCAGCCCTACCCCAAGGCTGGCACGCCCAATGCCGACGTGCGCATCGGCGTGGTGAGCGCTACCGGCGGCGAAACCCGCTGGATGGATCTGGGCGAGCCGCGCCTGTATATCTACCCGCGCGCGACCTGGACGCCTGACTCGAAAAACGTCGTAGTGCACCGCCTCAACCGCGTGCAGGACCATCTCGATGTCCTCTATGCCGACGCCGCCACCGGCGCCTCGCGCGTCGTTCTCAACACTAGCGATCCCGCCTGGGTCAACATCAAGGACGACTTTCGCATCCTCTCCGATGGCGCCATCCTGGTCGGCGGCGAACTCGACGGCTTCCGTCATATCTACATGCATTCGGCCGACGGCAAGACTGCCAGCCGCCTCACCGCCGGCGATTGGGAAGTCACCGGCCTGGCCTGCGTCGACGAGGCGCAGCGCCGCGTCTGGTATGAGTCCAGCGAGCCCAGCCCGCTCGAACGCCACCTCTATAGCGTCGGCTTCGACGGCCGCGATAAGCGCCAACTGACGCACGGCGCGGGCTGGCATAGCATCTCGATGAGTCCGGCCTGCGACCTCTTCATCGACAGCTATTCCAACCTCGACAACCCGGCCTCCGTCGCGCTCTACGATGGCGCTGGTAAACTGGTGCGCGTGCTCAAGGAAGCCAACCGCGAAGTCCTCGACAAATACGAAATCCTCAAGACCGAGATCCACACTTTCAAAGGTCCCGGAGGCCTGACTTTTTACGGCCGCCTGATCAAGCCCGCCAATTTCGATCCGGCGAAGAAATACCCGGTCATCGTGCAGGTCTACGGCGGCCCCGACGTGCAGACCATCGCCAACCGCTGGCCCGGCGGCGTGTCGCTGGACCAGCTCTTCGCCCACCACGGCTACGTCATCTGGCAGATGGACAACCGCGGTTCGGCCGGCCGCGGCCACGCGTTCGAATCGCCGATTCACCTGCAACTGGGCAAGCTGGAAGTGGAGGATCAGGTGCTCGGCGTGAACTACCTGCTCTCGCTCGGCTTCGCCGACCCGCGGCGCATCGGCGTGATGGGCTGGAGCTACGGCGGCTATATGACGCTGCAGTGCCTGCTGCATGCGCCCGAAACCTTCAAGGCCGGCGCCGCCGGCGCGCCGGTCACCAACTGGCTCAACTACGACACCATCTACACCGAGCGCTACATGGGTCTGCCGCAGGACAACCCCAATGGTTATCGCGATAGTTCGCCCGTGAATTTCGCCGCGAATCTCAAGGGGCGCCTGCTGCTGATCCACAACATCGAGGACGATAATGTTTTATTCGCCAACTCGCTGCAGATGATGAACGCCCTGCAGAATGAAGGCCAGAGCTACGACTTTCTGCTTTATCCGCAGAAGTCACACGGCCTCGGCGGCAAGGCCCGCCAGCACCTCAACGCACAGTACCTGCGCTTTTTCGACGATGCCTTGAAGTAGGGCTCAGCGATTCGCGGCCACCGCGCGCCCCGCGCTGAAGGCCAGCACGCGCGGATGCACCAGTTCGCACCAGTCCTCCACGCGCACTCGGATCACGTCGCGGTGCGTGCCGGCGTTGAAGCAGATCGCCTCCTCCGCCATCAGCAGCCCGTCGCAGTACACCGGCATCTCGTAGAGCGTCCCGTTGCCCATTGGCGGCATCGCCCCGAGTTCGCAGTCCGCAAACAATTCCGCCACTTCGTGTTCCGTGGCCAGCCGCAGGTGTCCGCAGCCGAACGCGTCCCGCAGCTCGTCCAGGTTCACACCGCGGTCGGCCGGCAGCGCGGCCATCGCGTAGTCTCGATCGAAATGCACGATCACGGTTTTCGCAAAGCACCGCGGCGGCACATGGTCCGCCAGCGCGGTCTCGCGCGCGGTGAAACTCAGCGGATGAACGTCGTGCCGGTACCAGCACCCGCGCAATTCCAGAAATGCAACCAGACGGTCCAGCAGAGGCATGTCGTTCCTCCCATCGCGAGAAGAGCATAACGCCATTGGGGTCGGAAAGAAAGGGATTTCTTGCCTGTGCAGCGCGCTCGTCGCGCCGCCGGTCGAACTCCGGCCCCAGCGGAGGAATTGGTCCGAAACGCCGCTCAGCCGTGCAAGAATTGATTAACGATGACCCGCCGTCTCGCACTCTTGGGCGCCGCCTGTTTTGTCGGCGCGTCCGCGACGGCGCTTCTCGCCCAGGTCACGCCGCAGCAGTCGGACCTCGTCGCCGCGCTTGTCGCCCGGTTCCTCACGCTCCGGCCCGCGCCCGCCGTCGCCGTCGCCGTCTGGGACGGGACGGGCCCCATCTGGACCCGCGCCTGGGGCAAGGCCGACGTTGAAAACGATGTGTCCGCGACGCCCCGCGCGCTCTTCCGCCTGGCCTCTATTTCCAAGCCGTTCACCGCCGTGGCCGTCTTGCGTCTGGTCGAAATGGGCAAGCTGCGGCTCGACGCTCCGGTTCAGAAGTACCTGCCGAAATACCCCAAGAAAAAGTGGCCCATCACCATCCGCCAGTTGCTCTGCCACCAGTCCGGCATTCGCCACAATCGCGCCCCCGACTACGACAACACGCGCCACTACGCCAGCCCCACCGCGAGCCTCGAGATCTTCGCCAAGGATCCCCTGCTGTTCGAGCCCGGCACCAACGCGTTCTATTCCACCTACGGCTACGTCCTGCTCGGCGCCATCATCGAAGCCGTCACCGGCAAACCCTACGCCGAATTCGTTCGCGCGGAAGTCCTCGTGCCGGCCGGCATCGAAACCATGTGTCCCGACGATGTCTTCGCCATCATTCCCCACCGCGCCAGCGGCTATCGTTTGCGACGCGACGGCGCGCTAGAGAACTGCGCTCTGGTCGACACCAGTCATAAAACCCCCGGCGGCGGCTGGCTCGGCACGGCCGAAGACCCCGTTCGTCTGGTCCGCGCGCTGATGCGTGGCAAGATCCTCAAAGAGGAGACGCGCACCCTGATGTGGACTCCGCAAACGCTCAAAAACGGTACCATGACGGGCTTCGGCCTCGGCTGGAATATCGCCAACGAGCGCGGCCTGCACGTCATCGAACACAGCGGCGGCCAGCAGGGCACCAATACTCACCTCGTCTTTGCGCCCGACCGCCATCTCGCCGTCGCCGTGCTGCTGAACCTCGAAGAGGGCGGCGCGAAAAACCTGGCCATGGATATACTGGCCGCGCTGGCCGCCCCCGCCGCCGCGCACTGACCCGCCGCCGCGGCCCTCGCGGCGTGAGTCCGCCTCGCGGTCTGATACTCTGGTTTCACTTCCTCCATCAGTGGGAGGCCCGCGGCCATGACCGATCTGAATCCCGGCGACGTACTGCGCGGCAAATACGAAATCCTCGGCGAAATCGGCCGGGGCGGCATGGGCGTCGTCTATCGCGCCCGCCACATTCTGCTCGATGAAATGCAGGCCCTGAAACTCCTGCTCGACGCGCGCCCGCAGTTCGTCAAGAGCTTTCTGGCCGAAGCGCAACTCGTGCGCCGCCTCCGCCATCCTTTCATCGTCGAGGTATTCGACGTCGACGTCGCCGAGAGCGGCTTTCCCTTCGTCGTCATGGAATACGTCGAGGGTCTCAGCCTGCGCGAGCTCCTCGATCGCGGCCCGCTGCCGCCCCAACGCGCTCTCGAAATCGCCGCCCGCGTTTGCGATGCCCTGGCCTTCGCCCACCGCCGCGGCGTCATCCACCGCGACGTCAAGCCGCAGAATATCCTCGTCTCCGCCGACCCCTCGCCCAATACCGGCGGCGGTCACGTGAAGGTCATCGACTTCGGCATCGCTAAGGTCGTCGCCGAGGCCGACATGCAGGTCACCGGCATGCTCACCGCCCCCACCGGCTTCGCTCTCGGCACTCCCGAGTACTCCAGCCCCGAGCAGGCCATGGGCCTTCCCAGCCACGAACTCGACCCGCGCTCGGACCTCTACTCGGTGGGCCTGGTGCTCTATGAAATGTTGAGCGGGACCCGCCCCTTCACCGCGCCCACGCCCATGGGCGTGCTCATCGCCCGGCTCCAGCAGGCACCCCGGCCGATCACCGACGCGCGTCCCGACCTCAACCAGAACATCGTCCGGCTGGTCATGCGTTCCATCTCCTCCGACCGCGAAAGCCGCTACCAGTCGGGTGAGGAGATGGCCGCCGCATTGCGCTCGCTGCGCGCCAGTCTGCTGGAAGAATCGGCCCCGGACGAAGCACTGCCGCCATCCTCTCCGGCTCCGCCCGCGCCTGAGCCGGCAACTGGCCACGGCCCCACGGCGCCAGCCCCCACGCCCGTGCGAACCAGCCGCCTGCAACAGCCGCAGGATCAGGCTCCCATCTCCGCCGCTCCAGCCACGCCTTCAGTCATTGCCGATCAATGGAAGACGTCCACTCTGCCGCAGCCGCCGTGGGATAGCGTGCCCCCATCTGCCACTGCGCCGCCCGTCGCCGCCCCTCCCGTCGCACCCTCCGTCCCGGGCGCTATGGGGCAGCCGCCCGCGCAGCCTCCGCCCCGGCCCCGCCCTGTCCCAGAGTTCTTGGATACGGGCATCTACACTCCGCCCTCGCTGCCGCCTGGCGCGCCTGCGGCTCCGCCCCAGTTTCCGCCCGGTGTGGGGCCAGCGCCAGCCCAGTATCCGCCCGGGTCGCCTGCCCCTCCGCCGCCTCGCCGCCGCGGCATCCTGCCGGTCGTGCTGTTGTTGCTACTTCTTCTGGTCGTGATGGCCGCCGCGGGCTGGTTCCTCCTGCCGCGCTTCCTCGGCCCAGCCTGGCAGGAGGCTCGTGCCCTGATATCGCGCTCGCCGGCGCCCGCGCCTGCCCAGACTCAGCCCGCCCCGGCGACCGTTCCGTCTCCTGCGGAGAAGCCCGCGGCCGTCCCCGCTCAGCCACCCGCGGCTGTGCCGTCCCAGCCCGCGCCCGTTGCATCCGCGACCGCGCCTGGCAAGACCTCGCCACCGCCGCCCACCCCCGTGGCCGCGCCGCCCAGGCAGACCACGCCCGCCAAGGCCACTTCACCCACGGCGTCTGCTCCCGCGCCATCGTCCAAGCCGGCTGCCGCCGCGTCCGGATCCGTGCGCTTGAACGCCATCGACGGCCTCAACTACGTCTCGATTCCCGCCGGCGAATTCATGATGGGCTGCTCGGATGGCGACCTCGAGTGCTCCGATGCAGAAAAGCCCGCCCACGGCGTGCGCATCACCCGCGGCTTCTGGATGGGTCAGACTTCGGTCACCGTGGCGGCTTGGAAAAAGTTCCGCGCCGCCAAAGGCAAACCCGCGCTCCCCGTCAAAGACAACTTCGGCCGCTCGCTCAACGAGGCTGGCGGCGATGATTCGCTCCCCGCGGTCGGTGTGACCTGGGACGAAGCCCACGAGTTTTGCGAGTGGTCCGGTGGACGGCTGCCCACCGAGGCCGAGTGGGAATACGCCGCCCGCGCCGGCGCCTCTGCCCCGCGCTACGGCAACCTCGACGACATTGCCTGGTTCGGCGGCAATAGCGGCAACTCGCCCATCGACACATCCTCGTTGTGGGCCTCCGACCGCCAGCACTACGCCCAGCGCCTATACGCCAACGGCAATGGTCCGCATCCCGTCGGCCGGAAAAAGGCCAACGCGTGGCACCTCTACGACACCCTCGGCAACGTCTGGAGCTGGGTCGCGGATTGGTATAGCGACGGCGCCTATCAGCAGAGCGCCGCGGCGGATCCGCAGGGACCGTTCTCCGGAACCATGCGCGCACTGCGCGGCGGCTCCTGGTTCTTCAATCCGCGCAGCATTCGCGTCTCCAATCGCTTCAAATACGCTCCCAATCTCCGCGTCTTCGAGTTCGGCTGCCGCTGCGCCCGCGACCAGGCTCCCAGATAGCGCCTTGGTTGGATGCCGGTCTGCGCCTGCATGGGCAACACCTCAGCGCGACGGCGGACAATTCCCTCGCCTTCCTACGCCGCGTCCGCCCTTCCTAGAAACTCAATAGCAAATGCCAAATATATAGGTACGCCAGCCCCTCGACGTCTTCCCAGACTTTCTTCGCCAGCGCCTCGTCGCCTTTCATCGGCGGCAATTCGCGCACCTTTTCCGCCCACGTCCGGCAGACGCCGGGCCGCGGCTGTGCCGCGCTGACCCACGCCGGAAGTCCAGCCGTCGTGACGCGCGCCTCCGCGACAGGCGTGGGCGCGGATGGTGAACGATAAACCCCGTATTCGCGCGTCGCCTCGGTCATCGCGCGCAGGTTTTCGAGCGTGGCGTCGTTCTGCAGGATCGCGCTCGCGTCCATAATGTAGCCGCCTTCGGCGCCGATGCTCTCGATCAGTTTGCGGCACTGCGCCCGCACCTGCTCCGGCGGGGCAAACGCCATCATGACGTTCGGCAGGCCGCCGCTGAGGCAGAACTTCTTCCCCAGCACCTCGTGCGTGCGTTCCGGATTGCCCCGGTCGAGATGGTAGACGATGCTGTGCGCGGGCAGTTCGGCGAAGCTCTCCAAGTGCGCGTCCCACTTACCTTCGGCGTAAAACAGCGTCTGGTTGCCCTGGGCCCACAGCGCCTCCACGATCGGCCTCAGCGTCGGCCAGTAGATCCTCTCGAAATGCTCCTTCGAGACAAATGGCGTGCATCCGCGGTGCATCCAGATCGGGATCGGAACCTGGTGCGACGGATCGGCCCCCGTTAACGCCAGGTAGCCCAGATGCGGCATCAGCGCCCGGCAGGCCTGCTCCACCTTTTCCGGTATCTCCATCAGATCGTAGGCCAGCCCGAGATACCCGCGCAGTTTGTCGGCCAGAATGTCCAGCGGCGCTTTCAGCATGCCGCAGATCGCCGAAACCGTGCCGCACTCGCGCCGCATCCGCTCCACCTGCGGGCCGAACGCGGTGAAGTACTCCATCATCGCCATGCTGCTCTTCACGAACGCCAGGTTGTTGCGGAACGTCGCCGCCTGGCCGCGCGCGCTGAACTCGGTCGAGACCCGCGGCAGCCACGTCTCATACAGGAACCGTACCGGGTCGGCAATCAGCTCGTCGTACTCCTCACGCTTCATGAACGCGGTTTGCTCGGCCGGCTCGCGGTACTGAAAACAGACGTCGGCCTCGACGTCGATGCCCGGCACGCCATAGTAGGTCAGCCCCGCCGCTTGCGTCAGCCCGGTCCAGACGTACACCATGTTCGGCACGGTCGCGTCCCAGTCGTAGTCGTGGCAGCAGCGTATGATCGCCTCGAACGCCTTACGGTAATCGTGCGTCACCTCCTGGCACGTGAAGCCGGCGTGGCGCGCCGTGATCTCGGCGGCGAACGGCCGCAGCGGCACGCGGTCCGGCATACCGTTGTGCATCGCGCACACATAGCGCGCCATCCGCATGGCGTACAGTTCTTCCATTGACAGTTGCAGCATCAAGTGTCTCCCGCCGGCCGGAGTGGCTGAGCCTTGCTCGAACGTCCGGGCTGCACTGATTCTACAACCGATCCGCCGGCCGCTATGGGCCGCGCACGTCCACTCTCGCCAGGCTGACGGCGCGCACCTGCAGCCGCCCGGTGCGCCGCTTGGTCTGGCGCCACGAGCCCGGCCACTGCATGCCGCCTTCGCTTGCGCCGGACCCGGTCAGCCGGCCATTGGCCGGGCTGAGATAAAGCTGCATGGCGCGCCGCATTACGCCGTCGCCGAGCAACTGTCCGTCGAGGTTGACCGAGAGCGTGAATCCCGGCTTCCTGGCCGATCGCTTCTTGGGCTCCAGGTACACGCCGCCGGCAATCTCGGCGTATCCGATGGTTCCGGCGATGGTGCCGTCGGGCATGATCCCGATGTCCACCGGCAGCGTTTGGACCGATGTCCAGTCATTCACAATGCGGCCCTGTCCGCGCCAGTGCCCCACCAGTTCCGGGGGCGGCATGGAAGTGGCTGATTTCTCCCCTGCAAAGGCCGCGCCAGCCACGATCACCACCAGGACCCAGGCGGATACGGCGCGTGCCCGACGACGTTTGATCCGTTCTCCGAAGACTTGCTTCACGGCCACCTTGCAAGGCATTCCACTCCTTAGATCGGCCGGTTGCGGCCATTTGATTAGAGGGACGGGAAGAAATTCTGGCGCGAATTTGGCGACTGAGCGCCGATGGGGCAAGTACTGTTGGAGCGGTACTTTTTGGGTCGTTCAGCTCGCGTAAGGCACTGAATTCTATGGACTTCCTAGGGAAGAACGGAATACAATACAAGTAGAAACAAAAGGCAAAGGCCGCCGCCGAAACGAGTTCTGTTTCGCGGAGCGGCCGATTGAAAGCCCCAACCGGCCGGATGCAAGCGGGGATCGCCCGCGCACCCCTACCAGGCGTTTATCAACCCTCTCCCGTTTTGATCCGTTGCGCGGGCCAATGCCGGCTCACGCCGCGGCTCGATGAAGACTATATCTCAGGGAGAGTTCCAAGTGCATCTGAAACGCCTTTCCAAGGCCTGGCTGGCCGGTGTGCTGCTGCTTGCCACGCCGGTTTTTGCCGGCACAATCCTGCCTGGTAACGGTTCCGGTTCGCCCGGCCGCACGGACTGGAACATCCCCGCGCCATCGCAGACAACAATCGACACCAGCCATATCTCGGTTTACTCAGGTGTGGGCCAGCCCACATCTCTTATAGGCGGCCCGTCCAGCGATGGCGAGAGGCTATTCGTTGCAGCCGATTACGGAGGCTTCTTCAGCTCGACCATTTTCCCGGGGTGGGGCTTTACCGACCTGCAAGATCAGGATCCTCCTCCATCGGGCACGGGAGGCAACTATTTTCTTCCGACGGGCGCTCCGCTCGATCTGGGACAGCCGGCGGATGCGGAGGAGTCGGCTCCCGAGCCTGCGACCCTGTGGATGATGGCGGCAGGTCTGATTGTGGCCGGGTTGTTTGGGCGGAAACTGGCGCGTCAACCGGTCGCGAGTCGCGAGCAGGATAGCACCCGTTAGACGATCTCCTACGCGCTCCTGCCTCCTGGTTGAGTAGGCCAACAAATGGGAGCTGCGGTCTGTTCGAGGAAGCACTTCCATCGGGCGCTCGCACCCTTGCCGTGCGGCTCATTTCCACTTGCACCGAATCCGGTTCTCCAGATCCTTGTTTTCGCTGCCGGGCGGCGCGTGCTTCAAGACGGGGCGAGGGTCAAGCTTGACCCTCGTACAAGATTTGGAAGCAATGGAGTACCGTCGGTAAAAGGTCAAGCCTGACCTTCCTGCCTGCGCTCGCCTGGCTCAATCCGCGGCTGTAAGACACGCGCGTTCGCGCTCCCCCTGCGGCAGGCTTGGCGGCGGCGCTGCGATTCTGCTCCCAAAGACGACATTCCCAGATCATCTGCTACAGGTGCGGAGTGCCGCGGCTGTTTCTTCCGTGAGTCCCAAAATGGAACCGTGGGTCGACGCTTAGTTCCCATTCGGCACGCTTGATTTCCAGAGTGGTTTAAACCCGGCACCGGGCATGAGCCGGGTCTTGTATTTCAACGGCTTGAAACAACTTTCAAAGTGGCGACCGGATTGCCGATGAGGCTGGCATGAGCAGCGTTTCGATGAACACCCTCTCCAATAGCTACCTGCAGTCCATTCTCAGTCGCCTGCAGAACGCCGGCTTGACCGCCAACGAAACCAGCAACAGTACGGGCAGCGTAGTCGCGTCGACGTCCACGCAGCAAACTGACAGTACACAGCTTTCGCCCCTGGCCCAGATTCTGGAGACGCTCCAGCAACTCCAACAATCGAATCCCACCGAGTACAAGCAGGTTACCGCGCAAATCGCCACGAACCTGACAAGCGCCGCCGCGACTGCCCAGGCGGACGGTAACACGACGGCCGCAACCCAGCTCAACCAGCTCGCCACCGACTTTACGAACGCCTCGCAAAGCGGCCAACTGCCCAATATCCAGGATCTGGCGCAGGCGGTTGGCGGGCATCACCACCACCATCATCATGCGCAAGCCGCGGCGTCCGATTCCGACACCAGTTCCAGCGCTACTTCGAGCACCACTGACAGCAGCACGACTGCCAGCCAGCTCACGAGTGAACTCCTGTCGGCGATGCAGGCCAACGGGGCCCAGAGCGGTTCCCTCAATCCTGTGAACATTATTCTCGACACGCTGTCGCAGGCCGGTGTGACCGCGCAGTCCCAAACCACTGCGGCCGGCACTAATGGCTGATGGAACCCTGGCTCTGACGCGTCCGCAAACGATAACTGAAGGCCATAATCGTGCGAGCACCTGGTCGGCTTGCACCGCGGAACAGGACGGCTGCGCTGTTAGCTGGAGCTGGATGCATGCGGTTTTCAGTGTGCGCCGCGCGGGGATTCACCGGCAAAACACCGTGCTTGATGCGGGGGAAACGCCGTTTGTCGCGCGTCTTTGTGTATCCGTGTAACTATGGTTTTCTAAAAGACTTAGAAAAATCACGCCGCTCGTGTTTGGGCACGCAATCATGCATCTATTGTGTTATGAATGATTTAGCCGCGTTTTCTCGCGAACTTCTGTGTAAGCATCGCCTATCAACCACTTTCTAAAGGACTTAGTGGCTTTAGGCTACTCATTTTAGGACGAAAACCGTGTTCGCAGTGTAACTATGGTTTTCTAAAGGACTTATTGAAGATTCACCGGGTTTGGAAGCAACGTGAAATCGCAGTGTTTTTGCGAAGTTGTTGTGTTTCGGCGGCCGGTGCGGCCAGCGCTCAGTATTGGAAGCCGGGCAGGTCGACGCGGCTGGCGATGTGATCCTTGATCCAGTGGGAATCCCACCACTCTTTGGGGTCGATCTGGACGCCGTCGAGCTGCATGCTGAAGTGGATGTGGTCGCCGCCGGCCATGCCGGTTTGGCCGCTCTTGCCCAGGATCTGGCCTTGTTTGACAAGGTCGCCTTCGTGGACGGCGATTTCGCTGAGGTGGCCGTAGATGGACTGCAGACCGTAGCCGTGGTCGAGCACGATGCAGTTGCCATAGATGCCGAGCGGGGCGGCATAGACGACCCGGCCGTCGTTTGAAGCCTCGACGCCGACGTGCTGGGTGACGGAGAGGTCGTAGCCGAGGTGGACCTGCTGGTCGATCTTTTTGCCCTGGTAGATATAGTTACGAACGTCGGCAAAGTTGGACTCGACCTGGGAGTTGTGCTGCTGGCGGAAGGCTCGGGACCAGAGGAAGTGGGCTTCGGACTTGAGCCGCAGATCGGATAGGGCCTGATTGTTAGCGCGGCGCATCTCACCGTTGAGCTTCAGAAAACGCGTCACGGAATCGCCGGAGCCGTTGGGGTCGAGTTCGTCGATCACTTTCTGAATGAAGCGGTCGTCGATGGCCATGTCGCGGGTGCGGTATTTGGGCTGCTCCTTTTGGGGGAAGCGGATGACCATTCCGCCCGTGACTTCGTTGCCCGCGGGGTTGGTGGCGTAGACCAGAGGAACCGTCTGTGGCGGCATGTTCCAGGCGAAAGCGTAGAGCGAGAAGAATCCGGGCTTTCCGCCGGGCATGGGCCACGCGCGGAATCTCTGATCGCCGACGCGGACTCCGGCCTCGGTCCAATAGCCGGAGACGGTGAAGGTGACCAGGTCGGCCATGCCGAGGTAGAGGTAGTGCTGTTCGGAGTCGACGCTTAGGACGGGGGGACGGGTTACGACCGTCACTGAGCGGGTGACGGTGGCGGTACTCGCGCGGAGGTCGTTGGAGGTGGCTTCGATGGTCAGGCGCGCGGGGCCGTCCTTCAGGCTGGGGGTGGCTTTCACGCCCGCCGTGAAGTGCACGATTGAGTCGGAGACGTGGCGCTGCCAGAGGAAGCGGCGGGCGGGCTGGTTGATTTCAAAGACGGTGGATCGGACGCCATTCTGCTCGACGTAGGCGGTGAGGCGGCGGGTTCCGTGCGGGGCGCGCACGCGGACAGAGATAGTAGTGGCGGCGCCGAGAGCGGTGACGGAGGAGGGCAGATCCAAGGCGGGGGTGGCCGAGAAGGCCAGCAGCAGCGCGAGGACCGCGCCGAGAACGACAAGAACGGCAATAATTGTTCGCATCCCTACTGCTCAGGATAGCGCGGCGGGGGTGGAAGCATGGCAAATGAGGTAGCGCGTGGACACACCTGCGGCGTTCGCGTCGGCCGCCTTGGTGGCGCCCTCGGCAGAAAGCCTGGTGGTCATGCCCGGCGATGAGTGGGCCGCGGTGTCCCCCGCGCGCGAGGCGGTTGCGGTGCAAGGACGCTCGACTGCGCACGGAGGGCAAAGGGTGGATCGCGGGAGTTGTGCACGCCTCGGACAAAAACGTCGGGCCCGGGTTCTTGGCAGGGTGATCGACGGCTCTGCCCAAGTGGAGTAAAGCCACGCCCCCTCCCGGGACCAGAGGCTGGTCCCGGGAGGGGGTGGCTACGGGAGGGTCGAGATCGACTTAAGGAGCAGTAGGACTGACCTTAGTGGGGTCGGAGGCGGTGCTGGAAGGCGAGCCGCCGCCGCCCACGTTGGCGCCGTTGGTGGACGATAGGGGCGCAGCGAGGGAGACATAAACGCCCACGCTGATGGGCGGGTAAGAGGCGCCCGGAGCGAGCGAGTCGGTGCGCGAGCAGGTCGCGCCGCTGCAACTCCAGCCGGCGCCCGAGATCGAGACCAGAGTCATGCCGGCCGGTACATATTCGGTGACGAACACCGTGCCGCTGGTTGGCCCGGCCGTTGCGGCGTCGGTGATCTTGAGGGTGTAGTGAGCGACGGGTTCACCGCGATAGAAGTTGCCGGTGTGGGTGGAGGTGATGGACAAGTTGGAGGGCAACGCGCCGAAGTTGGCGGTCACGGACTGGGGTGCGCTCATGGTCACTTTGCAGGCGGCCGTGCCGGTGCAGGCGCCGGACCAGCCGGAGAACTTGTATCCGGGCTTGGCGGTGGCGGTGACAGAGACCAGCGTGCCAGGGTTATACCAACCGGTAGCGGGCAGGATGGCGCCGGCGGCGGCGTTGTTGACGGCGGCGATCAACAGATACTGGGTACTGAAGGTGGCCTTGTAGGTAGTCGCCGCAGCGGGCGTAACAGCGTGCGAGGCGGCGCCGCCGTCGCTCCAACTGACGAACACGTAATGCGTGCCCGCCGGGCCCGACTGCGGCGTCGGGGCGGCGATGGTGTGGCTGCTGCCGGCGGCCCAATCGAGGATCACGTTGGCGGGGACCGGGGTTCCGTCCGCAGTGATGATTGTCCCGGGCTGCGATGTAGTGAGCGTGATGGCTACGCTTCCAGAGGCGCCGGTGCTCACAGCCAGGCTGTGACTGGTGCCGGCGGCGATGGCCGTCACATTGGTCAGACCGGCGGAGACGGCGTCCTGGCCGTCGGTATTGTCGCCCCAGGCGGAGATGGTTCCGGTCTTCTTCAAAGCGAGGCTGTGATCGCCGCCGGCGGCAATCGCCGCGACGACGCCGGCCAAGCTCGAGGGCACGGTGATCTGGCCATAGGTGTTGTCACCCCAGGCCGCTACAGTGCCGGTGGCGCTTAATGCCAGACTATGGTTCGCACCGGCGGCCACGGCGACGATGCCGGACAAACCGGCGGGCACATTGGTTTGGCCGAACGCATTGGAGCCCCAAGCCACGACCGCTCCGCTGCTGGTCACGGCCACGCTGTGAGTGGCACCGGCGGCGATGCCCACGACATTCGCCAGCGATGCGGGCACATCGGTTTCGCCATCCAGATCGTAGCCCCAGCCGATGACGGTTCCATCGCTCATCAGAGCCAGGTTGTGATAGGCGCCGGCGGCAATGGCCACGGCACAGGGTTGAGTCGAACAGGTGGGACTGGTCAGGGCCGCGGGCACGATGGTTTGCCCATAGGTGTCATCGCCCCAGGCCACGACTGTTCCTGCCGTCGTCAGGGCGAGGCTGTGATAGGCTCCGGCGGCAATCGCCATGACGCCCGTCAAACCGGTGGGCACGGTGGACTGGCCGTGGGAGTTGTCGCCCCAGGCCACAACGGTGCCGTCGGCCTTCAGCGCAAGCGAATGGGCCGTGCCGCCGGCGACGGATACGACATTGGTCAGACCCGCGGGCACGGTGGATTGTCCGTTGGTGTTCAAGCCCCAGGCCAGGGGATAGCCGGTGGCGGCGATGGCAGTGACGTCACTCGCGGTCGCCACGTTCGAGACGGTCGCATAAGAGAGGTTCGCCACGTTGGTCACGCTGGCGGCGGCGCCCGCCGCCACCTTGACGACGAGCAAGATGGCCGGATAGCTCTGGCCGTTGGGGAGCGTGTCGGAGCGAGAACAGGCGTTGGCTGTGCAATTCCAGCCTTCGCCGGACATCGAGACCAGAGTCAAACCGGCGGGCAGGGTATCGGTCACCGTAGTCGTTCCGTTGGTGGGACCAGCGGTGATTGCAGTGGAAACCCGCAGCAGATAGACGGCGTTGGACTGACCCTGCAGGAAATGACCGCTATGTGACGAAGAGAGGGAGAGGATGGGAGCCGGCATGCTAGCGGTCGGGACGAAGTTGGCGGTGACCGAAGCCGGTGCATTCATGGTCACATTACAGGTCGTGCTTTGGGTGCTGCAGGCGCCGCCCGACCAGCCTGTGAAGGAGTAGCCCGTAGACGGGGTTGCGGTCACGCCCGCGACCGAGCCGGCGCCGTACCAATGGGCTCCGTCGGCGGGAGTAATGGATCCCCATGCGTCGTTGCTCGAGGCGGTGGTCAACTGATATTGGGTCGTGAAATAGGCGGTATAAGTGGTGGGCGCAACGGGGCTGACGGTGTGCGACTCGGTGCCGCCGTCACTCCAGGAACTGAAGACATACTGGACGCCCGTGCCGACCGGCAGCGGTGCGACGCTCAGGGTGTGGGAGGCGCCGGGCAGAAACTCCCATACTCCACCCACGTAGACAGATGTGCCGGGGGCCCAGTTGAAAAGTACGCCACTGCCGCTGACCGCAATTGAGTCCACGAGGAGGTTCGGGGAGCCCAGGCTCGAGACGGCGGTGGCGCTGGCTTGGACGACGATCGGCATTGTGACGTAGGCGATGGAGGTTACAGCCAGGCTGTGATATCCGCCCGCGGCCAGGCTGGTGATATCGGTCAAACCGCCGGGTGTCGCCAACTGGCCGTAGCCGGCGTAACCCCAGGGCACGACGGTTCCGTCGGCCAGCAGTGCCAGGCTGTGGTCCCAGCCGGCGGCGATGGCGACGGCATCGATCACGGTTGAGGGCACGTCGATCTGGCCGCTAGTATCCACGCCCCAGGCCGCGACGGTGCCGTCGCTCTTGAGAGCGAGGGTGTGATAAGCGCCGGCGACGATGGCCGTGACATTTTTCAATCCGGGCGTGGGCGTGCTCTCGCCGTCCACGTTATAGCCCCAGGCGACGACGGTGCCGTCGTTCTTCAGCGCCACGCTATGCCACCAGCCGGCGGTAATGGCCTTGACGTTCTTCAAGCCGGCCGGCACAGTGCACTGGCCGTGGGAGTTGTCGCCCCAGGCCACGACCGTGCCGTCGCCCTTCAAGGCGAGGCTAAAGGCGTGGCCGGTGGCGATGGCCACGACGCCGGCCAGACCGGTGGGCACGGTTCGTTCACCGGCGGAGTTGTCGCCCCAGGCGACGACGGTGCCGTTGCTCTCGAGGGCGAGGCTGTGCATGTCTCCGGCGGCGACCGAAAGTACTTTCGTCAAGCCCGCGGGCACGGTGGTTTGGCCATAGGTATTGTCGCCCCAGGCCAGGACCGTGCCGTTGCCGAGCAGGGCCAGGGTATCTGAGCCGCCGCCAGACAGGGCCACGACGTTGGTCAAGCCCGTCGGCACCAGGGATTCGCCGGATTGATCTCCGCCCCAGGCCACCGGGTAGCCGTACGATACGACGTTCGCGGTATCGGTGGCGCCGTGCGTGTTCGGATCGCCGCCGAAGTAGACCGTGGCGCCATAGGTAATAGTGGCCGGGGCGTTCGAATACACTGTGCCTTGCGCGATGATGGCGGGATAGGTCTGGCCCGCCGCGAGAACGTCGCTGCGGACGCAGGTGACGTTGGAACAGCTCCAGCCGGGACCGCCCAGCGAGGTGATTTGCATTCCGGTCACGGTATGGTCGGTTACCTGCACGGCGCTGGTGGTCGGGCCGGTGCCGACGTTGCTCACGCGGATCACGAAGAAGGCATTCGTCTGACCGAGCAGGAAGGTGCCGGTATGGCTAACGGAGATGGAGAGGGTCGGGAGCGTTTGGCTCACTGCGCAAACCCCGATAGCAAGCGAAAAAGCCAATTTCAAAAAGAAACGCACTGTTATACCTCTTCAAAAGAGTATTGATCGCAAGCTGCGAGCAGGCTCAGTATATCCGAGTTGATCCACAAATAGGTCATTCAGGTTCAAAGATCTTCTCTCGCAAAATAACAAATAAATGCAAGATAGTTTCGACGCCAGGGGCGCCCACACCGGTGGCGCCCCCGTGTGGGATGACCGGACGCAGGCGCGCCTCGGCCGGCGTCGGATGCCGGAGCGGGGCGCAGCGTCGGAATTGGCGCGAAAAGCGAGGCAGCGGAGGCGAGACAACGGGCATGATCCGCGCTGGGGAATGACATAGCTAGTGCCTGGTGGCCGGAGTTGCGGTCCCGGCTCCTTTAGCAGCCCGTGTTAGAAGCGCGTCGAAGGCAAAGGACTGTCCATGCCTGTCCGGTTGAGCACCTTTCTAATCGACGCAAGCACTCACCAATCAACCAGTCAAAGTCGTTCCGACCCGTAGTCGATTTCAATGCCGGCGGCGCGATTGCGGCCCGTCCAACGGCCCCGGCGACGGCTGCTGAAAATCGACAAACCCGCTACTAGTAGCGGCCCTCGTCTGCAAGTTATTGATTATAAACAGCCAATTAGGGCACCCCCGCTACACCGTAGCGGCTTGTCCGCGGCCGGACCCGGAATTACCCATGCCGACCAGCGCGTCCGAGCCTCAACCGGACAGGCATGCTATCCCCGTTTCTTGCGCCGCATCGACTATTACCACGGGCTGTTAGGGTTGCGGCACTGAACCCGTTACGGGACGGCGCGTGCAAACGAGCGGTTCAATGCGCCTATTCCTGCGACTTAGCAGTATCGGTGCAGGTCCGGCTTGCCCCTTCGGAGTGCGGCGGCGCTCGCAAGCGGACGCGCGGGATTTCCACGGCCGGCGGCCAGAAGATCCAGTCAATCGACAGCGTGCTGATCGAGCGCGGCGGCTGGAGATTCAGGCTCGACCGCGACGTTCAGAGGCTGGTTCCGGATGGCGGCGCTGGGACCGCTGGCGCGGTCGTCGCGCATGACCGAACCAGACAAGCGCTGGGGGCTTTCCTGGACGGACGGCGAGAGAACAGACACGGTGGCTGAAGTCTCATTCTCGGGCGCGATGTTTAGCGGCTGTTTCCGGGGGGCATTGCGGGCGCTTTCCCGGCCGCCGGGCGAGACTGAAGAAAACAGGCTCCGCAGGCTATCGAGCGCCGACGACCAGAACGGCGGCTGGGTGAGGAGGGCGTCTTTCGAGGCGCCTAGCGAGCGGGCCACCAGCAGTTCGCATTGGTGCCGCAGGGACGAGGCGCGCTGGATGAAGTTTCCGGAGCTATAGGCCTCCTCGATTTCGCTGGAGTAGTCCGAGAGCGTCCAGCAGGCGGAATGGCCCAGCGCCTTTTCGATAGCCGAGCGGGTGACGAAATTCGGGCCGGTGACGCGGTTGATGATCATCCGGACCTGATTCTCGGTGAATCCGAGACTCGACAGCCTTTTCAGAACGCGGCTGGTTTCGTACATTTCGACCATGCCGCAGGTTGTGACCACGTAGATCTCGCTGAGCTCCTCGAGCAGCCGGAGGCTGACGGGACAGGCGCGGCCGAGGTCCACGACGATATGCGGATACAGCGAACGGGCGAAGCGCAGCACGTGCCGGACGCGCTCGCCGCTGATCTGGTCGAAGGCGCCGACAGCGCCGGGGGCTTGCAGCAACTCGAGGCCGTCGTAGGCCGTCTTGCAGACGATGCGGGCCCAGAAGTCGGTGTCGAGCCGGTGCAGGTTGGTGGCGGCATCGGCGACGGAGTATTGCGCGTCGGCTTTCAACAGCAGTGCCGCCGAGCGGCCACTCATGTCGAGGTCCAGCAGCAGCACCTTGGCGCGGGTCTGACGCGCCAGTTCGACGCTGAAATGAGTGGCCAGCGTGGTCGCGCCGACGCCGCCTTTCACCGCCAGGAAGCCGACGATTTTGGCCTCGACGGCTTCGGCCTGCGCGGCACCCGCCAGGCGGCGGTTGCGCGCGACCGAATACTGCAGCACGCGCATGAACGCCTGGCAGCTCGGCTTGCCCTTGATCAGGTAGTCCTGCGCGCCTCGTTCGACCGCCGTCAGGGCTTGCATCTCATTCGCCGTGCCGGTGTAAATGACGATCGGCAGGCCGTGGGCATGGCGCTGGATGGTCTCGAAGGTGGCCAGGCCCTGGGCGTCGGCCAACGCAAGTTCCACCAGCACGATGTCAAAACTCTGGTGCGCCAGCGCGTTCAATGCTGCGACGAGATTCTCCGCGACCTGAACATTGAACCTGGGCCCGTTGGCGGATTCGAGCATTTCGCGGACGTTGCGGGCATCCTCGGCGTTGTCCACGATCAATAATCTGAGTTCCTCGTCGGGCATGGTGTGGCCTCCAATGGTCTTATCGTCAGCCCAGGAAATCTCGCGACCGCATTCCACGCAATGGGCGATTTGGCCGCGCCGGCGGCCCGGAAGCGCGGGGCTGGGCCGCTATCGTCCCGCGATGGCGCGCGTGAGTCTTGAATCCAGATTGAAAAACCGCCAGGACCAGATACAGGCGCCCAGTTAGTAGCCGGGAGGATTCAATTGAATAGGGAATGAGCTTTGTTCGTTGGCCGCCAGCGGCGCGCGCGAGGCGCGCTGGGTTTCCGGCGCGATCTGCTCACGGCTGCCGCCACTGCGGGCGCTGTTCCTGCCTCCGCTTGAGACAGGAGAAAACGCGCGGCGGAGGCTATCGAGCGACGATGACCAGAATGACGGTTGGGTGACCGGGTCGTCTTTTGACGTGCCGAGCGACCGGGCCACCAACTGTTTGCATTGGCGCCGCAGGGATCTGGCGTCGTCGATGAAGTTGCCGGAGCTGTAGGCGTCTTCGAGTTCGCTGGAGTAGTCCGGAAGCGTCCAGCAGGCGCTATGGCCGAGCGCCTTTTCGATGGCCGGTTTGGTGACGAAACTCGGGCCGCTGACGCGGTTGATGATCAGCCGGAGCTGATTCTCGGTCAATTTCAGGCTCTGCAGCTTATTCAGAACGCGGCTGGTTTCATACACCTCGAGCATGCCGCTGGTCGTGACCACGTAGACCTCGCTGAGCTCCTCCAGCAGCCGCAGGCTGGTGGGGCCGGCGCGGCCCAGATCCACGACGATATAGCGATACAGTGTCCGGGCGAAGCGCAGCACGTGGCGGACGCGCTCGCCGCTGAGCTGGTCGAAGGAGCCGACGGCGCCGGGGGCCTGCAACAGGTCGAAGCCGAAGCCGGTCACGAAGACGATGCGGTTCCAGAAGTCGGCGTCGAGCCGGTGCAAGTTGGTGGCAGCGTCGGCGACGGAGTAGCGCGCGTCGGCTTTCAACAGACAGGCGGCCGAGCGGCCGCTCATGTCGAGGTCCATCAGCAGCACCCGGGCGTGCGTCTGACGCGCCAGTTCGACGCTGAAATGTGTAGCCAGCGTGGTCGCACCCACGCCGCCTTTCACGGCCAGGAAGCCGATCACGCGGGCCTCGACGTTTTCCCCCTTCACGGTGTCCGCCGCGCGGCGGTGGCGGGCCACCGAATGTTGCAGCACGCGCGCCAGCGCCTGGCCGCTGGTGCGGCCCTTGACGAGGTAGTCCTGCGCGCCGCGCTCGACTGCGGCGATATCCTGCGATTCGTTGGGTGCGGCGGTGTAGATGACGATCGGCAGGCCGTGGGCGTGGCGCTGGATGGTCTCGAAGGTGGCCAGGCCCTGGGCATCTACCAGCGCCAGTTCCACTAGTACTACGTCAATACTCTGGTGTGCCAGCGCGTTCAAAGCTGAAACGAGATTCTCGGCGATCTGGATTTGGAATCTGGGCCCGACTGCTGATTCGAGCATTTCGCGGACGTTGCGGGCCTCTTCGGCGCTATCGACGATGAGCAGTCTGAGTTCCGAATCGGACATGGTGCTGCCCCTCCGACTGGCTTATCGTCAACAGGCGCAAGTTTAGCTAACAGATTGCAGAAAATGAGTGACTGGCCCGTGGTCGCGGCTGGAAGCGGGGGCCAGAACCGCCTGCCACCCGGCGGTTTTGCCCGCAAGTCCTCGATTCGAGGTCGCAAGGCCGCAAGGGCTAGCGCCGGGTCTTGTTAAAGGGCAAATGGATTCAATGGGTTGGGATCCGGCCTGGTTCGTTGGTTGCCAAGCAGGCTGGAGGCCCGCCGCGAGATCTGCGCGCCGGCACGTCGTCCCAGATGTCAGACATTGCAGGCCGCGCTGCAGCGCGCAGAATCCAGTGCTGCCGTGAGCCTTGGCTGACGCTCACGGACGCCCGTTCCCGCCCTGGTCCGAACTAAGCACCACCGTTGTGGGGTTGTGAGAGGCGGCAGCAAAACAGCACGCAGTGAGAGTACCAGGGGGCCAGTTGACGCGGCCGGTATTGTGGATAGGGTACCGGGCCGGCGCGGGGTCCCAATCAAGCGGAATCCGCGGGATCCTCGTTGAACATGCGCAGATTGCGCGGTGTGAGATCCACCAGATCGCCGATTTTCAGGTCGAGCTGACGATAACGGTCGCGCGGGATTTCGGCCTCGAGCGCCTGACCGGTGTCCTCGCGCTGCAACTCCAGGCGCACCACGGGACCGATCCAGCCGATGTGCAGAACCTTCGCGGCCACCGCGGCGGGGCCGGCGGTGGCATGCGGGGCGACCTCGAGTTCGTGGGGCCGGACATAGCCGGCCGGGTCGACGCGGCCGTGGAACAGATTGACGTCGCCGAGAAACTGGTAGACGAAAGGGGTCGCCGGAGTGTCGTAGACTTCGCTGGGGGTGCCGATCTGCTCGATGCGGCCCTGGTTCATGATGACCACGCGGTCCGACACTTCGAGCGCTTCCTCCTGATCGTGCGTCACGAAGACGCTGGCGACGTGCAGTTCATCGTGCAGCCGGCGCAGCCAGCGGCGGAGTTCCTTGCGCACTTTGGCGTCGAGCGAGCCGAAGGGCTCGTCGAGCAGGAGCACGCGCGGTTCGACCGCCAGGGCGCGGGCCAGGGCGACGCGCTGGCGCTGGCCGCCGGAGAGCTGATTGGGGTAGCGGTCGCCGAGCCAGTCCAACTGAATCAGCTCGAGCAGTTTACGCACGCGCTCACGGATCTCGGCCTCGGGAGGACGCGTTGCGGCGGGGCGGACCCGCAAGCCGAAGGCGATGTTCTCGAACACCGTGAGGTGGCGGAACAAGGCGTAATGCTGGAACACGAAGCCGACGTGGCGATCGCGGGCCGAGGTGCCGGTGGCGTCTTCGTCATACAGGCGAACGGTTCCGCTGTCGGGCTGATCCAGGCCGGCGATGATCCGCAGCAGGGAAGTCTTACCGGAGCCGGAAGGTCCCAACAAGGCGACCAGTTCCCCGCTTTCGATGCGGAAGCTGACGTCGTTGAGGGCTTCGAAGGCGCCGAAGTGTTTGCGGATGTGGTCGACTTCGATGCTCATCGGGACTCCTGAGAGGTCTTCCATTCGAGGAACTTTTTGATGGCCAGGGTGATCACCGCGACCACGCTCAACAGGGAAGCGACGGCGAACGCGCCGGCGTAGTTGTACTCGTTATAGAGGATCTCGACGTGCAATGGAAGCGTGTTGGTCTGGCCGCGAATGTGACCGGAAACGACCGACACGGCGCCGAATTCGCCGAGTGCGCGGGCGGTGCACAGAACCACGCCGAACAGCAGCCCCCAGCGGATGTTGGGCAGAGTGATGCGGAAGAAAACGCGCCAGCCGCCGGCGCCGAGCACCAGCGCGGCCTCCTCCTCGTCCGAACCCTGCGATTGCATCAGCGGAATCAACTCGCGCGCCACGA
>Ga0302320_10008212_pt1 | contig 22765 bp, 18 predicted proteins | sample Bog_T0_3_FD_202130 | JGI IMG/M metagenome (GOLD analysis project Ga0302320, IMG submission 202130) | Peat permafrost microbial communities from Stordalen Mire near Abisko, Sweden - Bog_T0_3 | ecosystem: Environmental > Terrestrial > Soil > Wetlands > Peat | place: Sweden: Abisko, Stordalen Mire... | reverse complement strand
GTGGCCTCCGTCCCGGAACTGACAAAACGCAGCTTCTCAATGGCCGGGTAGCAGGCGACGATGCGTTCGGCCAGATCGGCCTCGGCGGCGGCGGAAGCGCCGAAGCTGGCGGAGTTGCGCGCAGCCCGCTGAATGGCCTCGACCACCGGCGGGAAAGCGTGGCCCAGGATCATCGGTCCCCAGGAGCCGAAGTAGTCGATATAGCGGTTGCCGTCGGCGTCGGTAAGCCATGCGCCCTGCGCGCTCTCGATAAACGGCGGCGCGCCGCCAACCGCTCGAAAGGCCCGGACAGGCGAGTTGACACCGCCGGGGAAAAAGCGCTCGGCGCGCTGTTGCAGGGCCTGAGAATGGGTGCGAATTCGCGTTGGGGTTTGGGAACTCATGCTGGGTTCAGTATAGAAGGGCAGCGTGGACCGTACTCGGGGCGCGAGCGGAATCGTGGCTCTTGGCATCTACGCCTTGCTTGGGATCATAGGCGAATTCTTATCCATAGTATTTATCAAGCTCCTGCCGGAAAGGGAGTGGTGACTCTGCCCGATGTGCTGGAGGCCTATGGGATTGACCGCAACGGTTCGCAGTAAAGGAGTACTTGGTCTTCAGGAATTACAGGGGGGACTCAACAATGTGGCCCATCTTCTCGACCTTGGTGCGGAGGTAGCGCTCGAAGGACTCCTGGGGCTCAACCTCGGCGGAGACGCGCTCAACGACGGCGATGCCGGCGGATTCAAGGGCCGCTACTTTTTCCGGGTTGTTGGTGATGAGGCGAACCTGGGAGACCTTGAGCAGCTTGAGGACTTCAGCGGGCAGTTCGTAACCGCGGCAGTCGGCGGCGAATCCCAGTTCGACGTTGGCCTCGACCGTGTCCATGCCCTGGTCCTGTAGCTCATAGGCCTTCAATTTGGCCATCAAGCCGATGCCACGGCCCTCCTGCTGTTCGTATAGGAGGATGCCCGCGCCGACCTCGGCGATCTTGCCGAGAGCGAGTTCCAGTTGCAGACGGCAATCGCAGCGCAGCGAACCGAAGACGTCTCCGGTAAGGCACTGGGAGTGAATGCGGACCAGCGGCGGCGCAGAGTGAATGTCGCCCATGACGAGGGCAACCAGTCCCTCGACCTCGCCTTTTTCCGCGTTGCCGGCATCGTCGCAGGGACGCGGCGCCGCCAGCAGCCCTTCAAAGCCAAAGATGCGGAAAGCTCCCCAGCGGGTGGGAAAATCCGCCTCAGCGACCTTCTTTACGCTTTCAAATCCCATATTTCCATTCTACAGAGATCAGAGATCAGAGACTTGGGACTAGGATTGGATGTTGATCACGCACTGTCGGAAGCTGTGCTGATTCTATTGATCTTATGCGCATGAATTGAGACTCCCGGCTCATTCAGGTTTCGATATGTTCGCTTTTGATTCGCTATAAATTGTAGCTAACTTATTTATTTTCATGGTTTTACTGAAAAACAGGAGGAGGGGTGGGGGTACTCAATGGTGGTACGGACCGGGCAGATTCCGGACAGATTGGACTCGGCCCAAGCTTGAGATTAGCAGGATGCGGGAAATGATCTGCAAAGACGTATGGCTCCGAGGTCTCTCATCGAGAGATGAGCACACGTTTTCTACTGGTCAGAGCCGGGCCACCTGCCGAAACGGAGCTGATCGCTCTTTACCAATCTGCCCAAATGTACCAGTGACCATCGATGTGCCTGTACACGGGGCTTCTTGGCGTGGGTGTCTTGTAAAAGTCGTCGAGATTGCCAATGGTATTCGGCGGCTCGTAATCCAACCAGACAACATTAATGTGCCTGGATTCTCCCGCGAAGCCTGACCTCCAGACACCAATCCCGACTTCTCGATGTTCCTCCCATTCGCTACCCGCTCTCTGAGCACCAATCTCTCTGAGCAACGTAAGATACTCGTGAAACCTGCTTATAGACAATCCACCCTCTGGTGGTTTAACCCAAAGAGGGGAGTTTGCGGTTTGAACGCCCCATCCTGCGACGCCCTCCACCGGTTTGTCTGCATCGAGCATAGCGTGTAGTTGTTCAAACACAGCTCGATGGGCATAGAAGTTCGCTAGAACAGTGCTTTCACGTGGCGGAGTGGTGGGCCGTGGACCAACGACGGACAAGAGTAAAAGGCCGATTGCAGGGAGTACGACAAAAAGGGAAAACAGGATAACGGCGATTTGTTTGGTAGACCGTTGAATTTGCATCCTTCTGCCTTCCGATTGCAAGTGTAAATGCGCCAAACGGTTCAACGATTATCAACCAGCCATCGTAGAAGACGAGAGCTCACTGTGTCGCGCTCAATCCCAAATTGAATCACCCTAACTGACCCCTGATCTCTCCGGTGCGATACATTGATTGGGTGACCGACAATCTCATTCTGATTACGCTGCTGGTGAAGCTGGGCGTGGTTGCCTCTGTAGCCAGTGTGCTGGCGCGGGTGGTCACATTCCGGCGGCTGTTCTTTGCGGAGCGGCGGAGCCGGAGAGAAACCCTGGCGTTACTGGCGTTTTTCCTGGTGCCGCTCACACTGGGCGTCTGGATACGGTTCTGGGTACCCAACTTTCTGGCCGCCGATATCTCCTTTGCAACGGTGATTCTGCTGGGACTGCTGTTGGGACCGGGATGGGCCCTGTTGGGCGGAGTGGTGCTGTCAGCGCCCGCGGTTTATCACCATGAGTATCTGGCTCTGCCTTTTTATGCTGCGCTGGGCCTAGTGGCCGGACTGCTGAGCGGCTTTGTGGAGAGAGAGGAGATCTGGTCGTTCACGCCGTTCATTGACCTGAGCCTCTACCGCTGGGTGCGCCGCAATCTGCGCCAGCCGCGTGTGGATCGCCAGTTTCTGATGCTGTTTCTTATTGTGGCTGCGGAGGTTTGCCGGGACTGGATTGCCCACGCCTATCCGCACAAGCTGTTCGCTTTGCTCGCGAGCCAGCCCTGGATACAGGCGCTGGTTTGGCTGAGCGCGCCCATCGACGTGGGCATTGCGCTGAAGGTATGGAATGCGCTGCGCATTGAGCTCAAGCTGGAGGAACAGAAGCGGCTGCTGCTGGAGGCCCGGCTCGACGCCCTACAGCGGCAGATCAATCCGCACTTCCTCTTCAACACGCTCAACTCCATCGCCTCGCTGGTGCGCATGAAGCCGGAGATGGCGCGTGAGATGGTGGTGAAGCTGGCCAACATTTTGCGAGCGCTGCTGAAGGATCACGACACCTACGTTCCTTTGAGGGACGAACTGAGCTTTACCGACGACTATCTGGATATCGAGGTGGTGCGCTTTGGCGCGGACAAGCTGAGAGTGGAGAAGGAGATCGATCCGCGCACGCTGGCGGTGCTGGTGCCGAGTATCTTGCTGCAACCGCTGATTGAAAACAGCATCAAGCACGGGCTGGAGCCGCGCCTGAACGGAGGCACGGTGACCTTGCGCAGCCGCCTTGATGGGGACCGGGTGCTGATTGAAGTGGCTGATGACGGGGTGGGCATGGGCAACAAGCCAGCTTCGGCGTTGCGCCGCACGGGCGCGGGCATCGGGATGAAAAACGTGCAGGAACGGCTGGAGGTGCTTTATGGCAACCAGGCGCAATTCACGGTGGTGAGCAGTCCGGGGCGGGGCACGCTGGTTTCGATCGAGATTCCGGCGAATTTGACGGGGACGATTTGATCTGGCGGAGCGTTGCGGATTGGGTTCTGCGGGTTGAGGCTTTGAGGCGGCAAAACTCCGCTCTTGACAGACGCTACGCAGGGCATCACCTTAATAGTATGATGGGTGGGCAGCCCCGCACGCCGGTTATTCCCGCCGTGCTTCATATGTCGACCTTCGCTTCAAGCTGTTGCAAACCTGGTTGGATTCGCGCATAAACGAGGGAGCGGCCTGGCCGTCAGTTTCAGTTCCCCTTTTGAAAAAAGCAATCATTCTCGGAAGATTTTGATTGAGCTGCCAAGTCTCGTATTATCATTGCTTTCAACTGATCAAGGACGCTTGAACAGGGACCGTGGATAGCATGGATACCGGCACAACAGTCACGCAAATCGGCAAATATCAGATCCTAGGTATTCTGGGCGTCGGCGGCATGGGCATTGTTTACCGGGGACTGGACAACGCGGTCGGCCGCGAAGTGGCGATCAAGACCATTACCGAGGCCAATGAGGAACTGCGCCACCGCTTTATGCTGGAGGCGCGGTCCGGCATCCTGAATCACCCTAATATTGTTACGGTCTACGATTTTGGCGAGCAGGATGGAAATCCATTCATCGTCATGGAGTATCTCCCCGGCGATTCGCTTGAGAATCTTCTGAAGGCCGGACGCCAGTTTACTCTGATCGAAAAGCTGGAGATGATTCGCCAGCTATGCTCCGGCCTGGGTTATGCGCACTCGAAGGGAGTTATCCATCGGGATATCAAGCCGGCAAACATGATGGTGCAGCCGGATGGAAACATCAAGATTGTGGACTTTGGCGTGGCCCGCCTGGAGAATCGGTCTGGCCACACACAAGCCGGCATGGTGATCGGCACCTTCCACTACATCTCTCCGGAGCGGCTTCTGGGCAAGTCGGCGGACGGCAGAGCGGATATCTGGTCTGCGGGCATCATTCTTTATCTGCTGCTGACCGGGCGGTTGCCATTTCCCGGCGACGACCCCGCTACTCTGCACCGCGTGGTCCGCGAACATCATGAACCGGTAACGGGTATTGTGCCCGGCTATCCCGCATCCATTGACACTTTGCTCGACCGGGCGCTGGCCAAGGATCCGATTGACCGCTACGAGACGGCCGAAGAGATGGCCGCGGATATCGAGGCCATCAACGACGGGCTCAAGCAGGAGCATGTGGCTGAGGCGCTGGGCAATGTGAAGCTGCAGATGGAGCGCGAGCAGTGGTCGGCGGTGAGGCCTGTCCTGCTGGACTTGCAGCGCCTGAATCCGCAGAACACCGAAGTGAAGAAGCTGCTGCGCGAAGTGCAGGAGAAGGTTTCAAAGCAGCAGAAGACGGTGCAGTTGCGGCAACTGCTGGTGGAGGCCGATGAGGCTGTACTCGCGCAACACTATGCCGAGGCGCTGGAAATCTACACGCAGGCAGCCAGCATTGACCGGGACAATCCTGACCTTGCGGCCAAGATTGAAAACGCCCGCGCACTAAAGGACAAGGCCGACAAAGTCGCTGCTTACCTTGAGCAGGCGCGGGTTGCGCGCAAACGCAACGATTATGTAGCTGCCAGTGAACTGATCGATCAGGCGATCGACCTGGATGACCGGAATACGGACCTGCGCAATGAACGCGCGAGAATCCTGCAAGAGGCGGAGAGGGCAAGCAAAGAACGCGCGCGCCGGCAATTCAGCGATGCGGCAAAAGGGCAACTGGCCGTTCGCCAGTTTACAGAGGCCATTCAAAGCCTGCGCTCGGCTCTGGAAATCGATCCGACAGATGCGGAAACGCAGAAGCTCTTCCAGGAAGCCGTAGATCTGCAGGAGGAGCAGCGCCGCCGCAAGATTATCGACCAAATCGGGGCCGAGATTTCAGAATGTATTGCCGCAGGAGAATTCGAGAAGGCGCTGGCCTTGATTCAACGCGCGCAGGAGCGTTTGCCCGGTGAGCCGGCGCTGATGCAACTGAAGGCTGAGGCAGAGACAGGACAGCGCGAGCAGGCCGCCAAGAAGTTGGTGGAGAAGACCACGCTCGATGTGTACAGCCTGCTTGTTACCAGTCCCCAGCAAGCTCTGACCGCGGTTCATCAGGCGCTGGAACAGATGCCGGGAGAACCGCAGCTGATTGCGCTGGAGGAAAAGGTTGCCGGCCAGGTCAAGAAGGCCAGTGCTGGGGAGACGAAGAATCAATATCTGAAGCGGGCGCAAACCGCCATTGATGCGAAGCAGTTCGATCAGGCGATTCAGATTCTGGATTCCGCGGCGATCGAATGTGGCGAAAGCCCTGACATTGCATCCTTACAGAAGTACGCGCAGGAGCAGAAACGCAAGGTTGAACTCGCGCAAACGGCGGCGAAGGCTACCAAGGATGCGCAGGCTCTGATTGCGGCCGGAAATCTGGAGGCTGCCATCGCTCTACTGCAACCTGCGGCCACGGAAACAGGCGCCGCCTCGGTCGAGCAGTTGCTGCGCCAGACCACCGCCAGCCTTGCCGAGGTAAGCCGACGCGTCGATGCGGTTTTGAGCCGTGCGCAGGCACTGAGTGAAACGGATACCGACCAGGCGATCAAGCTGCTCTCGAGCCAACCACTGGAGATTCAGCAAAACGCACGCGTACGTGAGTTGCGCGAGCGGCTGGATGCCGCTAAAGAGCAGGAACGCCGGGAGCGCCTGACAAAAGAGGCAACCCAGGCGGCTGTCGATGCGCTGCAAAAGCGCGAATTGGCCAAGGTTCTAATTGGACTGGAGGCTGCGCGGCGCAGTTGTGGCGACACACCGGAGCTGACCGCGGCGATCACCGACTACACAAACAAGCGCACGCAAGCTGCCAATGGGCTGCTCACCATGGCAATCGAGTCTGCCACGCAAGCCATGCAACAGGACGACCGGCCGCGCGCCGCCGAAGAGCTAGGCCGCGTAGAGTTTGCAGCGCAGTTTGCTGACACAGGATTGCAGGCCAACTGGATGAGCCTTGCCAAGGCGGCTGGAAAAGCTGCGGCCCCGCCTCAGCCAGCCGCATGGCAACAAGTTGCCGCACCGCAACCGGTTGCTATCCCCGTCGCGGCTGCGAAGAGGAGCGGAGGGTCGCATGCACTCTTGTTTGTGGGCCTTGCTGTGGTTCTGCTCGCAGCGGCGGGAGGCGGCTATTGGTTCTTCCTGCGTCCTGCGCCGGCAGTACCCATGGGCGTTCTCGAACTGAATGCGTCACCCTTTGCCGAAGTGGTGGGCGTTACCTCAGATAAGGGTAAGGCGATACCTCTTCCTGCGGGAGATCATTGGACTCCCATGCGCCTTGATGACATCCAGGCCGGCAAATACACGGTGAACTTCAAAGGGCCCGATGGAAGCACACAGAGCCAACAATGCGATGTGGATCAGTCCGCGCAGGTATGCAGCGTCGATATGAAGCCGATCGACGACAGCGCGATCGAGCAAATTATTGGAGGCGCAAAATGAAGCTGAGGACAGCGATTTGCGTCTTTTGCCTTCTGCTCTGCGGCGTGTCCGTACCGGCGCAGGATTACGGTGGAAACTTAAAGCAGCAGGCGAAAGATTTGGCTGATAAGGCCAGAGGCGAGGGCGGTGACCGGGCCAAGCAGGTTCAGGATTATTGCGCGGCGGCGCAGCTAGACCCCAAGGATAAAAAGTACGCCGACACATGCGCCAGCTACCGCTCGGGTCTCATCAACGACGACAGCGCTTACCTGGCAAGCGCAATCGCTCTCTATAAAAGTCATGACCTCGATCACGCGGAATCCACAGCGAAACTGGTTTCAGGCTTTGACCCGAAGTTATCGGGCCAGGCCAAATTTCTGCTGGACCTGATTAAGAGCGAGAAGCTTTTGAGCCAAGTGAAGGCTGCCTGGGCGAAGGGCGACTTCAACACAGTTACCTCACAAGCGCAAGCCATTACCAACGCGGACTCGAAAGCCGCCGCAAATGTGTACGTGAACAATGTCAATTTGTACAACGGGTACCTGGATCAAGCGCAGAAGCAGGAAAAGAGCAACCCTCAAGAAGCGATCAAACAGCTTGAACTGGCGGAGAATCTGAATCCGAGTGGGCCGGGCAATCCCGTCGGCCGAATTGCCGAGTTGCAGAAAGTCATGCAGACCAAGAGTGCGCCGCCTCCGCCCACTATTACCACTAAGCCTGTGGGCGATTCCCCGGCAGAGATCGCCAAGAAAGTTAGCAAGCTGCTAAGCGACGCGCGGGATGCGGAGAAGCAGGGTAAGCTGCCCGATGCGCTGAACGATTATGCATCGGTGTTGAAACTTCAACCGGGTAATCAGGATGCGCAGAGCAATACCGCGAGAATCGAGCAGACGATCAAAAGCGATCCGGCGGCTGCCAAGAAGGAGTTGGTGTCGGCGATCCGGTATTTTTATCTTTCGCAATTCGACGATGCCCAGAGATCGCTGTTGGACTATCTGGAGTCTCCGCAGACCGCGCAGAACCCTGGTGTGGCTGACTTTTATCTGGGCGCAACACTGCTTGAGCAGTCGATTTTGACAACACCGAAGGCGCAGTGGAAGGGAGCTTCCCCTGAAGCCATTTCGGCGTTCAAAAAGGCGCGCACGGAAAATTACAGCCCGGCGCGCGCGTATGTATCTCCGACGTTGCTCAAGGTGTGGGATTCGACGGGGCAGTAGATGATTCGTCTCTAGTTGGAATAATCGAACGCAGCAGGATTGGACTTCAACGCGTCGAATCCTGGCCGGCCGAGATATGGATTCAGGGCCGAGTAACGAATCTTATACTTGTGATTGCCGGTTGGAAATCCGTAGGCGGTGCGCAGGTCAACCGCGAAAGAGACGCTCTTGCCTGGTTCCACAGTTAAAAAGTCATCGGCCTTTGGCTCGCCCCGCTTGACCATCCTCCCCGTGTAGGAAACACTGCCCGACTCGTGCATGATTTCAAAAACATCGTTGTGAATCCGATTTTCGAAGCAGGCGTTCCACTTGTAGAGGGCAGCGGCCTCGGAGCCGTTATTGGCAAAGGTCACAGTCGCCAACACGCCTTGCGCGGAGGGGTTAACCGCTAACGATACCGCCCAGGTTTCTTTCTCGCTCATTCTTGTTCTCCTGTGTTCCACATTCGTATTCTGGCTATAGGCTCCATCAAGAAATAGGAGCCCAAACGCCAGACTAAGGAGCGCCTTCCGTGTAGTACTCGAAACTGTCCGCATTGTTCAAAGCCTTGTTGGAATCGGTTGTGGCCAGAGCTTTGGCATTATCGGCCCCGTAAACGTGATCTTTTGTTCCGCCGATGTCATCGAAGTGCGACATCTCATGCGCCAGAGTGCCTGCCTTGCTGTCCTTGCCCGTGTCGGGGGCTCCGTCAAAAGCCTTGTCAAGATAAATGGTGTGGGTCTTGTCGTTGGGGTAAACATAGGCGAAAGTCGTCGGATCGGAAGGGTCGGCGGGTTTGAAGTTCTCCGGCTTTAGTTCCGAATTCAGCTTCAGCTCTTTATCGATGCGGTCCTGAATCTTCTTCTTTGCCGCATCGTCGTCCGTGCCAAACCATTTCTTGAATTCCGCCTTATCCGCATCATTCCATCTTTTCAGGGCTTTCTGCTTTCCCTCCAACAGGTCCTTCTGGTTTTTGAGGGCCGTCTTGATCGCGTCGTCATGGGCCGCATGCCACGCAGCGAGCGCCTGCGCCTTGGGATCCAGCAAGGCCGCCGCCTTTGAATAAGCTGAAGCGACTGCGGATAGCACGTCGCTGCCGGCCATGGCCAGGCCGGCCATAACTGCACCCATACCGCCCATTCCCGGCGAAGGCGAGCCGGTTTCGCCGATGATGCAGGTAAGAGAACCGAGTACGATGACACCGCCATGTACAGTTGGGTCGCCGAGCCTGGCGGCCGGCAGGAAATTGATCATGACCCCCGTCGATCCCATAACGATCATGTCTGGAGGGCCTACGCAGGTGGCCATGCTGGTTACCGTGGCGGCGGGCAGAAAGTCGATGAGCACCGTAGGTGCGCCCGGCGGCAGGATGGGTCCACCCACATGAGGCACAATCCCAGTGACCATGGGACATACATGCATGTCGGTAACTCTTGCTGCTGGCGGCATCCGTCGCTCTCCGTAATCGATTCCTGCTTGCTAGGTTCTTGCTGGTGAATCATCTGCCGGCTTCGGCAAAATGCGCAATCCTTTTACAAATGCATCGTAGTCCGGCCGCACTGCCCTGAGCTGCGCCTCCTCTGCCGTGAGGGTAATGATGCCCACCCAATCGCCCAATCGCACATAGGTCTGGGCGTGCAACATGTTTCCCACTTTGTCTACGCTGTGGCGCACAAAGAGAAGATGCGCCTCATCCGCGCCCGCAAACGCAGTTGCCTGCGGGCCGGCAAACTTTGCTTCTTTCACGTAGCCGCCGATGAGCTTTTTCTGCTTCTCGATATACTCGGCGACACCGTCCTCGGCACTGAGAGCATCTTGCGCCAAGCCCACACTTGCGGCGATTGCTCCGGCTGTGGTCGCGATCTGACGTATCCCAAAGTCGGCCACGTAAAGCCAGCCTGCGGGCATAGAAGTCACACTCCATCTGCCAACGAAGGGGAATTGGGAAACTGCGCCGGGTTGTGGCATGGTTTGCGTCAAACGTCACCAATCGTTCCTGAGATGTGCTTCCGTTCTATTGCTCAGGCGCAAGAGCTTGAGTGCCTAACCATTCATCGCGCCGCCCCTGGCGCCGTTCATCCGCCTGGCCGAGAGCGGCAGGATCAGAAACCCTTCCAGAAGGGGGCTTGCCGCTTCATTTCGTCAAGGAATGCCGGGGTAAACGCGCCGAGCGGCCACACTTGCAACTGCATTCCCGGAGTAATCTGGTTCGGATTGGGCCCGACGATTTTGTAATTCTTACGATAAAGCAAGGGCCAATACTCCTCCGTACCATAGTATTTGTCGGAGAGGGAGGAGAGCGAGTCGCCTTTAGCCACAACCACGGTTTTGATGTCGACTGGTTCCGGGTCAAGAGATTCGGCGAATGGATTGAAGCTGCTCTTTGAGCCGCTCAACGCTTTGAAAAGGTCCGGTTCCGACTTAGCCAGCTCCTTCATCATGTTTCGATTCGAGACATTCGCGACGAAGCTCTTGGATGTGGAAAGATCGGGGGCCAAAGTCTCGTGCCCGGTGTGATCGGCGCGCAGACCGCGATTCGCAGTACCGAAGGTGGGGTCAGTAGCGAGCACATTGGTTAACACAACGGCGAAAAACTCCTCTGTGTCGTTGTAGAAAAGGCTCGATCCGACCATGGGGCGCGGATAAAACCCACCTCTAGCCGCTCGATAAGCGTGTGAGAGTTCATGAAATAAAACCAGGCTGGGACTGGCGCCGGGCGCGCCCGCCGCATATTTCGCGCAAGCGCCCTTAACTCCGTACCCCCACATAGAGGGTGTGAAGCGGACGGTTGCATCGGAACCCGTGCCAGTTCCCTTGTAAGGTTCGAGCGGAAGATGAAGCAAGCTGCGTATCACGCTAGGCTGCCCGAGAGGTTGAAACGTGGAATGGTGGTCAGAATCCTGTTTGAGGATGTACTGATTGGCGGGCGTTGCCGCAATCAAGTTAACGGGCGCGGACTCCGCATTGCATTGGCTGTAGTCCGTCCATGGGATGATTTGTATCGCCTTACTCGTACTCTTGATTGCCGACAGCAGGGCTTGTCCCGTATAGCTGGTTTCAATCCTGTGAAGGGTGAGCTCGACGCCAAGCTCATATTGATCGTCGCCGTCAACGGTGATGCCGTACGGTGCGAACTTTTTGCTTGTGCCCATGCTGCTCCCTTCCACGCGGATTGGGGATTTTCATTTTGCTTGTGTGGCGATGCGATCATGCCTAACTATGGATTCATACCCAGGCTCTCTGTTAGGGCTTGCCCGCTGCGCTTTACATTTTCCCGCCCTTGGTGCCATCGTCGGCCTTGTCGGGAGCGGCTGGCGATGCAGGGCTCGGTGTGGACCCCGCGCTGCCTGAGCCCGCGGCTCCTCCGCTATTGATGAGCACCAATGTGCCTGAGATGGAGACGCCGGCAGGACTGATGGTGATGAAGTTTCCTGACGCCACCAAGCTGAGTTCCATGCCGGCTTCAATCACCACACTCATGCCCCCGTTTATATAAACGGTTTGATTGGCGACCATGGAATAGGCTGAGCCGACCTGAACGCTTTGGTTGGAAGAAACATTCAGGGCATGATTGCCTCCCACGCTTTCGGTTTGATTGCCCCCAATGCCAAGGTCCGCATTTCCACCGACCTTCTCCACCGAATTCCCTTTGACCTCGATGTTGTAATTTCCACCAACCTGCTCGGTCTGGTTCGTAGTGACGACCAGCGAGTCGTTATTCCCCACGAAGGTCCGATGGTCGTTCTCCACTCGGATATCCAGGTCTTTCTCGGCATTGAGAAAGATTTGCTCGCTTCCTGACTTGTCTTCAAAGCGCAACTCGTTGGCATTTGCCGCCGAACCGCCTTTGCTGCTTCTTGTAACGATGCCGGAGCGCGTGCTGTTGTCTGGCAGCGCATACTTGGGCATGTTGACGCCGTTGTATACCGAACCCGTAATCACCGGGTTATCGGGGTCTCCATTGAGGAACTGAACCACGACCTCATCTTTGACGCGCGGCCAGAAGTAGGTTCCCCATCCGTTCCCGGCCCAATGCTGGGCTACACGCACCCATGTGTTGTCTACGGTATTTGGTTTCCTCAACTTATCCCAGAAGAATTGGATGCAGATGCGCCCGTACTTATCGATATGCATGTCCTCGCCGGCGGGCACCACGACAAAAGCCGTCTGCGGGCCGAATATCCTGGGTTTCACGAACGTCTGCGCCGGCTTAAAGACAATATCCGAGGACACTGCGGTAAATCGGTTGCTATACCCTGACCCTTGCGACGCATCGCCCGATCGATAAGAGGGAATCTGGTTTGCATGGTGGGTGACCGCGTTCAGCAGATATTTCCGGTTGAACGCGGAGTGCGGGTTGTCGGTAAGGGTAAACGTGTAACCAGCGCAAAAAGAACGCATGTTGCTATTGCCGCGAAAGACTTCCGATGTGGCATCGGTGGCGAGCGCCCGAGTCGTCAGAAACAGGGTCTCAAAAGCCGTACTCGATTGGGTATCGGAGTCCTTCAGGTAACCTTCTTCCCCGGCGGGATAGAGGTATTGTTCAAAGGCATTCTTGCCGAAGTCGCTGGAGCTGGCCTTATCCGGCACGTCGACGCGCGCAAAGGGGCGGAAATTATAATCAGCCGTCGCGTGCTTGCCAGAAACCATGGTTGCCACCACGTTGAACTCCATGACGGCCGCTCCGTAGGCCCCCTCGCGTCCTTTCGTATTCAGGGCATACGGAACTGTAGCCGACAAGGCGCAGTCCTGGTAGGCATTCCGGCTATCTCCCAAAACGATCTTGTTATCCTGGTCGGTATGCTCGAACCAATAAAAGATGCCGGCTTCTTCCAGCAATCGCGAGACGAAATGGAAATCCGACTCGGAGTATTGCGTGCAGTACTCAAGCGGCTTGTAGGTTCCGCTGGTCTGATCCGATAAGGACAATCCATATTCGCCGAGAACTGCTTTGACAATGTCGAGGACCGTCTTGTTCTGGAAGACGCGGCAGTTGGCGCTGAGTGACATCTGCCACATGGAGGGTACAATCCGGGCGCGGTAGACATTGAATTCGCTGTCGCCCGCGCACTGCTCGAACGACGCAACAATGCCGTTGATCCATCTGGACCCCTGGACGTCGCTGAGGGCGATTGCGACGGCCACCTTGGCGCCGACGATCGACTTGAGATCGATGGTCGTATCCACGGTAGCGAGCAACTCGACATGAAACTCGAAGAGGCGCGAAATTCCTTCCGCGCCATCGAGTGACTCAATCAGCAGCACGTCCTTGCCCAGCGGGCTCGAGAACTGCATCAACCGGTCTGTTTGCTTTAGACTTGCCATGCCAATCCTGCCTGTTCCTCGCCGCAATCCCCTGAAAGACGATAGTTAGAGCAATTCGCTTGCAATTGCAACTCGGCCGTCTTGCAATCCCACCCTAGCCGCAACAACAAAAACGCGGTGCCCAGAGGGCGCCCAGGTGGGGCACCCAACCAGACGATTGTTACGCCTCTGCCTCAACGCTCTCAACGCTCTCAACGCTGTCCGTCTCAGGCGCAACATCCCAAGCGTAGGTCAGCGCGCCGTCCTTGACGGAAACGCTCACCTTACCCGCAGGCGCGCCTTCGGCAATCCGCGATAGAATCTGCCGCGACAGATCGGGCAGCATCGTATTGGAGAGGATGTTATCGACGTTGCGGGCTCCGCTTTCAACCTCAGTGCATCGCCCGGCCACTTCTTTCAAAAGAACGTCGTCATACTCGAGAGCGATCTTATGCGTCTCTCTCAGGCGCTTCTGAATCTTGCCAAGCTTTAACCGAATGATCTGCTTGAGCGCCTCATCCCTCACCGGGAAGTAAGGAATGATGAGCAGCCTGCCGAGAAATGCCGGCTTGAAGATCTTGTTCAGTTCCGGCTTGAGCGCCTGTAACATGCCCAGACTGTCGGGCATGGTTTCAGGATCGGCGCAAAGCTTCATCAGTGTGTCCGTTGCCGCATTGCTGGTGAGCAAAATAATGGTGTTGCGGAAGTCGATCTCGCGGCCTTCGCCATCTTCCATTCTGCCTTTGTCGAAGACCTGGAAGAAGAGTTCGAGCACATCGGGGTGCGCTTTCTCAACCTCGTCGAGCAGCACGACCGAATAGGGTCTGCGCCGCACCGCTTCAGTGAGTACGCCTCCCTCGCCATAGCCGACGTATCCCGGGGGTGAACCCTTCAATGTTGAAACGGTATGGGATTCTTGAAACTCCGACATATTGATGGTGATCATGTTGCGTTCGCCACCGTAGAGAACGTCGGCAAGCGCGATGGCTGTCTCGGTTTTTCCAACGCCGCTGGGACCAACAAGGAGAAAGACTCCGACGGGCTTGACCGGGTCGTCGAGGTTGGCGCGCGAAGTAAGAATCCGTTGAGCGATTGCGGCCAGAGCGTGATCCTGGCCGATGACCCGCTTCTTGAGATGCTCATCGAGGGTAAGCACGGTCTCAATCTCATTGCGCACCATCTTGCCGAGAGGAATTCCGGTCCAGGCTGAGATGACTTCCCCGACGATCTGCGCATCCACGGAGACACGCATCATGCCCTTCTCACCCTGAAGCGTGGCCAACTCGTTTTCAAGTGCAGCCAACTCGGCCCGCACGGCGCTCTCATCCTTCGGAGCATCCCCGTCTTTTTTCTCGGTTGATTCAAGCCCCTCTTGTAATTTGCGAATCTTTTCTGTCAGGGCCTTTTCTTTTTCCCATTGCTCGGCAAGTACATCCCGCTCCAGTTTCGCTGCATCGAGATGAGCCTCGATCTCCTCGAGCTTCTCGGCATGGTCTCCGCCAATCTTGGTCTCGCGTTCGAGAACACGCTTTTGCACTTCGAGCGCATCGATGCGACGAAGATAATCCTCGAGGCGCGGGGGCGTGGAGTTCTGCCCTAGAGAGAGCCGCGCGCAGGCTGTGTCAAGCACGCTTACGGCCTTGTCTGGCAGTTGCCGGCCGGCGATATAGCGATGCGACAGCCGCACCGTCGCGGTAACAGCCTCATCAAGGATGCGCAGGTTGTGATGCTTCTCAAGCGACGCCTTGATGCCGCGCAGCATGGTGCAGGCAACCTCTTCGGTGGGCTCCTCTACCTTGACGACCTGGAACCTTCTGGCCAGAGCTGGATCTTTCTCAAAGTACTTCTTGTATTCCGACCAGGTGGTGGCGGCGATGGTGCGTAGTTCACCGCGGGCCAGCGCGGGCTTGAGCAGGTTTGCCGCATCATTCTGTCCGGCTGCGCCGCCAGCGCCAATCATGGTGTGCGCTTCATCGATGAAGAGGATGATCTTTTCAGTCGAAGACTTGACTTCGTTTATCAGGCCCTTCAAGCGGTTTTCAAACTCGCCTTTGACTCCCGCGCCAGCCTGCAACAGGGCGAGATCGAGGCTGTGCAGATGAACTCCCTGCAATGCCGGCGGCACATCGCCGCTGACAACGCGGTTGGCAAAGCCCTCAACCACAGCCGTTTTGCCCACGCCTGCCTCGCCGGTCAGAATCGGATTGTTCTGGCGGCGGCGCATGAGAATGTCGATCATCTGACGAACTTCCTGGTCGCGGCCCAGCACGGGATCGATCTTTCCGGCCTTGGCGTTCGCAGTGAGGTTCACCGTGTATTGATCCAGGTGCGGGGTCTTGCCGCCCGAGGGTGAAGGACCGCCTTCTGGCGCGCCGCCGCGCTCGGAAACGTCTTCAGCTGCGGCAGCCAGGCTGGTCTGCGTCTCATTGGACTTGGCCACAATGTCGTAGAAGGCGCTGCGCAAGCCCTCGGCGTTAATGAGCGCCAACTCCTTGCTGATGCTCTTGACGATTCGCGCCAGCTCCTCGTGGCCGAGCAGCGCAAGGAGCGTGAAGCCAGTGCGGATGTTTCCAGCGTTGAAGTCGATGCTGGCCACCGTCCAGGATTCAGAGAGCATCTTGACGACCGTCGGGCTGAATGCAGGCGAGCGGGCATTGCCGCTCTTGAGAGCATCGAGGCTGCGTTCCAGCTCTTTGGTCAACCGGGAACGATCGACCCCATAGTGCTTGAGGATTGCGGCCATGTCGTTGTCGCTCCCATCGAGCAGCTTCATCAGATAGTGTTCAATCTCAATGTCATAGTGCGTGCGCGCAACGCACAAGCCGGCTGCTGCTTCCAGCGCCTTTCGCGTTGTATCGTTCAACTTGTCGATGAGTGCTTTCAGGTTTGTGCTCATTGCCGTCCATCTCCTCAGTATCGAAAATCTTTTACTGCACCAGATAAGTCGCGTCGGCCGGGTCGCGATTGAGCGGCTTGGTTTTCAGCCAACTCACTAATCCCAGTTGCGGACGCATGGCACCGCCCGACCCCAGTTCGCAGGCCGGCGCATCCTCGCGCGCAAGAACCAGCTGCACTTCCGTTTCATAGCTCCCATTGGAATAAAACCGTAACCACGCGACCAACTCGCGATAAGCTTCCTGCCCCGGCAGGAACTTCAAATACTGCTGGAAGGGCATGGGCCCCAGGGCAATGCGAATGCGCCCATGATGATCCCAAACTTCGTCCCCGGCAACAACCCCGACCCCTAGGCGCTCGCTCGGGCCGCCGAAGCCGGAGAAGGAAGTCTGATTCTCTGTGCTCAGCTTGCGCCACGCGCCGGCAAACTGCTGGATATGCACATCCACGCCGAAGTAGTCTTCAAGAATCTGCTTGAGCGAAGCGGCGGAACGGACATGGCGCGCCAAAAGCGCCACATAGTTCAGGTAGGCATCATCCGGAATTCCACCGCGACTGCGCAAACCCTCCGTGCCAAGCCCTAGCAGGTCGAGCAGGTGGGCGGAGAGCCGGTCCTCCTGGGTTCGCTCGTACTCGATGAAGAAACGGTACTTCTCCCAGCCCCGGTAGAAGAATGAAATCATGCGATGGTTGAAGATGTTGAGGAAGTCCTCCATCGCATAATCTTTTTGCCTGATGCGCGCGAGCAGAAACTCCGTGTAGGGCGCCGGCATGACGGAGATTGCGGCGCAAAGCCCCATGAACTCCACCGTCATCTTTGTCTGGCCGCTTTCCTCGCGGTGCAGCTCATGAATCTCACTTGGCGGAAACGAAAGCGATGTACGCGACGAGAAGCGGATCGTCTCTCCCTGCGGGGTGATGAAATACCCAACTGGCTTGAGGCCGGTCTCCATCTTCTGGAGCAGGCGCACAGCCTGAAAGAAGTGCACGCGAAAGGGCTCTTCGTCCAGCATTTTACGAAGATTGGCTAACGAGTTTTGTTCGTCGCTTGACGTTGCCTGCACGGTTACAGCAGGGCTTGCGTTCCAGCTCTCGGTGGCCATTTTCCCAGCACCTCCTTTCTTAGGGTGCTTCGAGCAGTGAGCTGCGAAAAGCTGTTCATTGCGGCGTAACCGGCTAGAAACCGATCGAGGACGGCGGCAAACAAGTACAAGCCGCTGCCTGTGAACTGCTGCTCGTCAAACTCCATTTCGACCTGGGTTCCCCGCGCGGGGATAAGGCCGTATGCAGAGTCTACCAGCGCAAAATTGGGCGCGGAGTTCATCTTTAGAATCGAGCCAACCTGATTGTCGCTGGCCGTCGAGTCGTTCAGGTTATGAAGCCGCAGAATTTCCTGCATGGCGGTGCGGCCCTCTTCATTAAGCGACAGATAGTTGAGAGAGAGAAGCGAAATCAGCCGCCACAGGTGGCCCTCTCCAACGGGTGGATTGACACTCACTGTGGGACGCCGCAACCCAATTACCGTCTTGGCAGCCGCGTAGCCAACCGCTTCAAAGTCGCCGGTCTCGGCGCCAAAGTGGAAGCGGGCAGGCAAATCGAAATTGCTGCACAGCGCTCGCACCATGAGCACGTCGGCCTCGGGATCGGTGAAATTGCCGGTCAAGTCAACGACCGAGATAGAGACTGTGGATGGTTCCCGCTCGCCCAGCTCATTCATGTGCCGTGTGGCATTCCAGAAGGCCAACCCCTCGCGGTTGCGCGTCTGATGCCGGTAGGCATGCATGGGCTCAAGCACCACCGATTGCCGCAGCCTTGGATTGGTCGCGGTGACCTCTTCGATGCTGAATACCTCCATGACGTCCGCATGGCGGTTATCCGGAATAACCGTGTATTCGTGCCTGGTTTGACTTAGCAGGATCGGCTCTGCGCTCTGGATGAACAGATTGATGGCTGGTGTGCAGCTCAGGCGGAAGGTGCGCTCGTTGACGCCCAGCTCCAGCACCTGCTGGCGTTCGGCTCGCTCGAAACTGGAAAAGAGGAATACGATCTCTGCCTCTTCACCGAAGCCGGCCTGCGCCAGAGGCTCAAGGCCTTCGAGATCGAAAAAGAGAAACTTCTCAGGGAGGGCAAAATACTCCTGGAGAAGCCGATGGCCGTCCATCGAGCGTCGCTCAAAGGGCAACAGGCTTTCTTCGGCATCGAAGCCCACCATGCGCAGCCGGGCAGGCTCCAGACTGATCAGCTTTTTCTCATCTTTAGGATCGCGAAGCTGAATTTCAATGCATTTCTCGCTGAGAAGCTCATAGAGCGAATAGACCACGCTCGCATCTCCCGCTAGATGAAAACGCAGACGCGAAAGCGGAAGCCCTGAAAAAACTACATCCATTTGACAACGAAGCCGTAAGCGAACAGCCGCTACAGCCTGCGTTCCCGTCGACGAACGAGGCGGCCGCTGCATTCTCTCTGGCTGACGCCACTCCGCCGCCGCCACGGAAAAGGGCCATATTTCCACGTCGTATGCGGTGCGAAAGCGGCAAGGCATCCCATCGACGGTGGCCTTGGTGACTAACTGCGTCCCTCTTGGAATACGGGTACCCGCGGTCTTCTTCCCCTGGGCGGGATCTGGCTGACACTCCACGATCGTCATTGAAGGGATGGGGCGGAGATAGCCTGGGTGGATAATCCTGGTCAGGGACTCGCAGATCTCGGGAAAATCATCGTCAATGCGCCGATGCACCCTGGCGGCAAGCAGCGCGAATCCTTCCAGGAGTCGATTAACGTGCGGGTCATCGCAGCGATCCGGATCAAGCAAAAGCCGCCCGGCGACCTTGGGATACTTACGCGCAAACTCCCCGCCCATCTGGCGCAGATAGGTCAGTTCGCGCTCATAGTATTCCAGTAGTTCTTCGCGCATGTACCCTACTTTACCTCGTATGCGCCGCTGATCAACTCCAGCACTGTATCGAACTTGATCTCTTCATCCATGTTTTCGTAAACGACCTGGCCCTCGATATGAAAGCGCAGGCTTCTGCTGAGCAAATCCGTGCGCGTCAAGAAAACGCGCGGCTGCGTGATTCTCGGCTCAAAGGTTCGGATGCACTTTTCCAAAGCCACTGTGAGAGCGTTCTGCTCCTTGCCCGCAGAGCCGTCGAAACTGTGGATGTCGGGCAGCCCGTAATTCAACACCGATTCGGCAGTGACGGGAAAAGACTCCAACTCCGGAATGACCGGCTGCCGGGTATTCAGCAGCCATTCCACATCCCTCTTGAGCGATTCACGATACATGTTGATCGACGCAGTACGTGTTTCCGGCCAAGTAGGCCGATCAACCAGCCGATCAATCAATGACTGCGTAATCGGAACTTCTGACTTGGCTCTTGCCAACTTTCCCTCCCGCAATCGCCGCTAGTGTTGTGAGTCTGAAGTTCATCGAGGAACAACCGCAGATTCCTCGACTCACCACCCCCGAACTGAAAGACGTTCGGGACCCCGTTCGCTCAGAATGACAGCCCGTTTTGTGTTGCGTATTTCAGACTCGGGACACTAGGCCAATTTCCGGATTATTGCAGAACGGTTGAATCCAGCCACTGCTGCGTCTCAGGGTTCGCCGCACCGGTGTCGTCCTCGAGGGTCCAATGCCGCAACTCAGGGCGGACGATAAGCAGGCTTTTTACCGTACCAACCACTGCTGCCGAGATAGCTGGCGCCTCGGTTTCCTGCCCAGCTCGCCAGATGTAGCGATGCAGGTCAAGCCAGGCTCTGGCGCATTCGCCGGCCAAAATGGGAAGAGATGCGCGCAGCAGTTCATGCCACGCTCCGCGCGCAGCCAGCGCCCGAAGGGAGTGCCGGATGGCCGAACTCGGCCCAACCGCAAAGCCAGGCGCAGGCGTCGCTCCCTGCATCCGCGTCTCCCCGAGGCGCAAACCAGCGCACACAAGATAAGGAACGGGCGACCTGGGATCTCTGTCAAATAGAAACTCTGCACTCTCGACAACCAAGCCGTACGCATCGGCGACACCGTTCAGCGGCCCGGCCGTGGCGGACCTGCGCGGAATCGCGTCGCCAGACGATTCGCCCTCTTCAGGCTGATATGCTTGGCCCGCAGCAAAAGTTTCGCCGGCGGCCGCAGGCGCCGGCGCTTCGGGCTTAGCCACAGGATCAGGCTCGGTCTTGCGCTTTTCGTTGAGCAGCGATACCACGAGCTGATGAACTTTTTCAAGCTCTTCCCGCAGGTTAATAAGATTGGGTGAGAAGTCGCCGTATGCTTCTTTCTGGAATTCATCGAGACGTTCGGTCGCCTGGAGCGCCTCCATCAGCACAGCATCCGCTTCGGAATAGAGGCTTTTGGGAGTTCCTGCAAAGGCGTTGTCAAAGTCTTCCGCAGTCAGCTTGCCATGATTGACTGCGTCGGTCCGCGCTTCCTGCTTAGCGCTAGTTGTAGCGTCTTTCTCGTAGCCGACCGCGCGAGACTCTGAATAGCTCTCAAAGCTGAGGCCGCTGCGGGTAAGCGGCGCCTTGCGAAGTGCGAGTACAATCTGCCGCGCTGCTCCTTCCACCGCAAGAGCGCGCAGTTCAAGGTCTCCGCCCTCCTCGATCATTGGATAGAGGGTGGGCCAGAACGCCTCCTGGATGGCGCGGAGCAACTCGATGCTGGGCGCAAGAACCTTGAGGCCTTCAATCCTCAGTTGCGATTCGGCAAGCCAGGCGGCAAGACGAAGATCTTTGCTTTTTACGGCCAGCGCATCGCCCGCCAGCTTGATCACCGCGCGATGGTCAGCCTTCTTCTTCTGGGCACGTCCCCAGGCGCCTTCGGGCAGATCGTCTTCGTCTTCCTTGCGCGCTTCCTTGATCTGATCGAAGACCTTGTCATAGTAAAGGTCTGCGCCCGATGGATTCTCTCCTGCAATCGGCGTAAGCAAATCCTCACGCAGAGGCATCTTGAGACTCCTTCTCTGGTGCGTGCCATTCGACGCTGCGAAGACTCAACAGTGGAATCTCGTTCTCATCGATGAGGATCGTCTTGGCCCCGTATGGGACTTCACCATACTCGTCGTCCGGCTCCCAGGCCGATTCGCGGCCCAGGTGGACAATCTCTTCCGCATGGCGCGAAGACAGTGGGCAAAGAACGGGAAGAAGCACCTCGCCAAGTTCCTGCAAGCGAAAGTCGGCGCTGGTTTCCACGCGTGCTTGCGCCCAGATCAGGTCGCGCAGATTGGCGGGAGGCTCAATCACGAGCTTGCGAAGATAGTGAACTGGAATCCATGTGTAACTGCCGGCAATAAAAACCTCGAGGTTTGCCCCGATGCGAGGGTCCGCATCGCTGAACTCGGTGAAAGCCGTTCCATTCCAAACTCCGCCATGAACAGCTCCTTCGACCAGCGGAGGAGTTTCATGGTTGGCAAACATGGCTTGTCTGGTGCGCTCGGCATGAAGCGCACTCCGATAGAGTAGGGTTCCCGCGGCAGCCTCGGCATTCGCTCCCGCCAGAAGATCCAGCTGCTTCTCTGCTCGGTCAAACTCGCCGGCAAACAACAGAAGCTCGAACAGGAACGTGCGGCGCTTGGCGTCGAGAGGATTTGACCTCAGCTCTTCGCCAAGCGCTTTGATGGCTTCCCGCAGTTTTCCTTCGCGGTAAAGCGCTAGTGGTGTCATTGTCCCTTAGGAAGTCTTGTTTTCCTTGGTGTTGTAGGTCGTCGATCCGGTCGTGGTCAGAATGCCCTGCTCGTTTTGCGTGCTGTACTCGTGCTTGACTTCGTTGTAGCTGAAGGAGACGCTCTCAGTGGGAATCTCGCTGGAAGCACTGATTTGGAGCGAGGTCACAAACAGCTCTTTCAAGGAAATGGTGAGGAATGGCTTTCCGCCGGCGCCCGCGCCCGTTTTGACCGCGGTAAGCACTCCGGTCTTGATATGGGTACCGGTGACCAGAGCCTTGAACATGGGCGTGGTCGCCTTGTCGACATGCTTCATGATATTGAGATCAGAGAGATCGACCTTGCCTGCGCCTGAACCGCCCGTTCCCGCAACCGAAGTCCGCTGGTGGCCGCCCCAACTGAAGGAAAGAAGCTGGATCTCATCCTTGTGGCCGTCGGAGACCGATTCGCCGTTAATGCCATCGAGTTTCAAATAGAAATCAACTGCCATGTTGGAATCCTTTCGTATTCGGCCTGGTTTTCAGGCCGGTTGGGGATTGAGGGTTCAAGAGACAGGAGGCCGATCTACTTGCCAGCCGGCTGGGGAAGATCCGCTACAAGCCTCAAAGAGACAGTGAGTTCGTCCAATTGGAAGTGGGGGCGCAGAA
>Ga0302320_10008211_pt1 | contig 22766 bp, 17 predicted proteins | sample Bog_T0_3_FD_202130 | JGI IMG/M metagenome (GOLD analysis project Ga0302320, IMG submission 202130) | Peat permafrost microbial communities from Stordalen Mire near Abisko, Sweden - Bog_T0_3 | ecosystem: Environmental > Terrestrial > Soil > Wetlands > Peat | place: Sweden: Abisko, Stordalen Mire... | reverse complement strand
ATCGATTCCCTCAAGATTCAGGCCGGGCAGCGGGCCAAGCAGCGGTTCGAGAGAGAGGAATTTTACCATCGCGCCCGTGTGGCGAAGGTGGTCAATGCGCGGTGTGTACCTCAGGCTCTCCACGCTGACGCCCATCCAGATGTGCGGCGCCCACGGAAGCATGGGCGAAAGTTCCAGCAATCGGTCCGACCGCTTCGTAAGAACTTGGAATTTATGCCAGTGGGCGCGGCACATCACATCGAGGGTCTTGGCGACGAATTCCACCGGCACGTCTTTGTGGAACAGGTCGCTCATGGAGTTGACGAAGATGGTCTGCGGCTTCTTCCATTTCAGTGGCAATTCCAGGGCGTTCTCGTGAAGGGTTAGGTCGAATCCATTGGCATAATTCGGCTGGCGCATGGCTTGAAGGCGCAAGGCCATCCGCTCGGCGTAGCAATGCTTGCACCCAGGGCTGATCTTGGTGCAACCCGTGAGCGGGTTCCACGTGGATTCGGTCCACTCAATTGTCGACGCCTGCCCCATACATCGCCTCGATGCTAGAACTCGAAATTCTGCTGGTCTGAACTGTACTTCAGGACCTCGTCCCAATACTTATACGCCAAAGGGTGCCGCGAAAATAGCGCAAGGTGATAAAGCGGCAGATTCTTCTCGTCGGAACGCACCTGCTTCATTCTGTCCCATGACTGAGGCAAGTACTCTAACTTTTGCATTTGCCCGGAATATTCTTCCGCGAGAAAGCGGGGGAATCGAGCTCTCCGGCTCTTCGCAATTTTCCACCTTTCGCGCCAATCCGACAAATCCAGGAATTCGTCAACCTTCGAGTTCCGCGAATTGAAGTAATGCTCCACATTTCTGTTGGCGTCCACGTGCAGCGCCAGGAGGATTAAGAAATCAATGAAGCGGGATGACAGCCTTCTTAGCGTCGAGAACTTGATGGAGATATCAAACGGATCGAGGAAACAATAGGTCAACTCGCCGCGCCCGGGTGAAGACACGGGAATGTTCGCGCAAATCTCTTCGATCTTTTCATTGCAGTCGCCGCAGATGAAAGTCGCCTTGGCCGTAGGCGAATACCGCCTGACACGCGATTGCAAAGCTCCAAGAAGCTCCGGATCACTCTCACAGAAGATGTACTTATCGAAGGGATCAGGAACACCCAGCGCCAGGAGCGGTGAGCCCATTAGCATTCGGCCGGTGCCTCTTATCCGCACGAAGCCGGGACCTGCGTAAAGATCAATGTACACGCGGGTTGGCCACTTTTTCTTCATGCCGGTTGAGAAAAGCCGGTCGTACAGCCCGACCAACGTGTACTTATCCTCAGCCCAAGCTCCCACCTCCGAACAGGGCAGTCCGTCGTCTTCCACGATTATTTCGCCCATGGCAACCTCTTGACTCGCTGACGACTTGTGTTATCGTCCGGCAGATAGTAACTGCATGACCAATAAAGAGCAAGCACATTTTCGCCCCAGCAGTCCGGCTAAAGGTCGGGAGGTCGCGGGCGTTACTGCGCGAGCCCATTCTGCCATCGAATCAACATTCACGCCTGTATGCTCGAAAAGTATAGGCGAATATAAAGCGAAAATAAATGACGCCATTCAGATTGCGCACGGGCGGAGGAGGAGGCCTTGCAACAGTTCACTTGGCTGTGTAACGCCCTATCCCTTGAAGTGCAACCCCTGGCACCCCCCCAAATCCGCATTTGAGACGTTGGAAAGTAAAGTCAGAGGCTGCCGATCCGATCCGCCACATGACGGATTCACTGCGCGCAAGCACTTTGGTCTCAAATTAGCGCTAATGGGGCAACGCCCTGGGGACCGCACCGCGCGCGAAGGAAGGTGAGCCCTGCAAGGGCGAGATAAGTTTCTCGCGGCCGGCGTCAAACATTCCCGGTGATTGGGGGTGTCGCGCCCCTTTGGGCTTGTGGATTTAATTGCCGCGCCATCGACCCATGGCGTTGCCCTGGGCTGGGTTATTTCACCCCTTTGGGGCTTACCGACGGCCCCACATCGCAGCGGATCTGGGGTGAGCCAAATAAGTCATGCCACGAATCAGGGGGAGTTTTCCGGTCCCACCTTTGCCCAATTTCGGCTCAAGATCCTGGCCCAAACTGCCGATAAGTAGTAAGGAGAGGTGTGCCGCGCAGCAAATTTACGCGGCCCCCCCTTTGTTGGGGGAATCGGCAGAATTGCAGTTGAACATGAACATTAGTTTTTTGCCATAGGTGGCTGCTGCCACCGCGCTCCATGGCGCTTCGCGCGTTTGGGTTTGCGCGGTGGATTGAATTTAGCGAGGGCGGGTTTGTCAGCCTTCACTTTTTTCCGGAAAACACAACAACCTGAACGCCGGCAACGATGGCTCGGCCGGGTAGGGAGACCATCTGGACTTCCTGGTATGAGGTATTCGTCAGGTTGGTGAGTTGCACGAACGGCTGGATCCTTCCCTTGGTGCGCGCCAGGTAGACGTCCCACAGTCCGTAGGTCTTGTACTCGTAGCGGTCGAGAACTCCCACGCGCGTGCGGGCCAGGATTCCGTAAGGCAACTGCGCCCGGTACGAAACAACGGCGGACTGGGCCGGATACCAGAAGGCGTATTCCGATTCGATCCCCGGCATGGCCTGATGATATCCATGCATCGCGGTATAGCTGAGATCAATCTCCTGCGAGCTCGAAATCGCCGCTTTCAGTGAGCTCTCAAGGCCATTGAAATGAAGGCGGTCGATGTTGGTGGCCTGCCAGAGGGCCGAGGGCGAGTCGCGCATGTAGTCGATCACATCCTGCTCGCGCAATTGAAACACGGTGACGTCGCCGTGCAGGCGGCCCAGCGCGTTCCATTCCATTCCCCCTTCAAAATCCCACGCGCGCTCTGGCCGCAGATTGGGATCTCCCAGGCTGGTGGGGTCATGGTAGTAGAGGTCCGTCATTGTGGGTACGCGGAAGGCGTGGCTGATGTTGCCGCGAAACTTGAAATGGGAACTCACCCAATAGCCGGCGCTGGCGCTGGGGCTGAAGTCACCCTGCACGCTGCGGTAAGCCTCTTCCCGCGCCGCGACGTTGAAGGAAAATCGATTCCAGGCGCGCGTGTCGAGGGCCACATAGGCCGCCACGCGTCCGCGGGTGTGGTCCCCCAGATTTGAGCTGTGAATGCTGTCGTCGTAGCCTTCCGCTCCGTAAAAAAGATGCGTGTTGCTGCTGATTCCCTGCCGCCTTCGGATAGCCGCCTGAAAGCTGTTCAGCGCGTGCAGATTCTGATAGACCAGCGGATCTTCGCGCAGCAGAACGAAACGGTCATGATGATGGCGATAGGCGAAGGAGATCTGCGTGTTCTTTCCCAGGTCCTGCTTGGCTCCCACAAAATAGGTGTTGGTGTGCTCCCAGGAATCGTAGGGCCCGTAAAACTGGTTGGCGCCAAAGGGGCGGTCATTGTGCGAAACAATTAGCTCCGAATTGCCCAGGCTCGTTGAGAAATCGGTGAGCGAGGAGAGTTCAAGATTGCGGTAATCGCGGTCCGTGGTGAAGCCGGAGGAGTAATCGCGCGCAAAGGTCACCTGCTCGGAGAGAGTGCCGTCCACCACGCTGCCGGTGCCGCTCTCCTGATTGACGCCGAAGTTGCCGATGCCGCCGCGGACGGTGAGTTCCGTCACGGGCGCAGGGTGGGTGATGAAGTTGATGGTCCCGCCCACGGCGTCAGAACCGTAAAGTGCGGAACCGGCTCCATGCAGAACCTCGACGTCGGAAAACGAGTCCACGGGAAAGGGCAAATCCATGTCGTGATGGCCGGTCTGCATGTCGTTCATGCGGAAGCCGTCCACCAGAATCAGCGTCTGCTCAAACGTGCCGCCGCGCATGGCCACGTCCGCCTGGGTGCCATTCGCGCCGCGCTCCTGCAAGTCGATGGAAGAGTCGAGGCGCAGGAAATCCTCAAGCGAGTTGGAGACCAGCGCGTTGCCGCGGATATCGATTTGGGTGATGGGCCGATCGACGTCGCCGAGCGGCAGGGGTTCATAAACGCCCGTCACCACGATGGTCTCCTTCGGCTGGGTCACCGGCTGCTTTGGCGGGGTTGCCGTGTCATTCTGTGGCGCGGGCGTTCCATCGGGCGAAGTTGCAGCTTGCTTCTGTGGGGTCGCGGCCTGCTGGGGCAAGGACGGCGGAACGACATTTTGTTGCCCGTTTGGATTTTGGGCCGAGATTAATTGTGGATAGATAAGAACATACAGAAAAAGAAGCGGCATGAGCGCGCGGAAAGCGACAAAAAGTCGCCGCAACCGGCTGGTACCCTTAGACTTCATCGGAAACAAGCACTACCTCCGTTTCAAGAGCGCCGTCTGGAAAACCGGACAAAGTATCCCAACGCGCGATTCGTCCGCGCAACATCTGGTCAGGCACACGAGTGGTTCGAACCGACAATTAATTCAAGCATAGAATTGAATGAAGCACGCGACCGGGCGCGAATCGGGACGCTCCCGGCGCCCAGGGAGAAGGCCAGTTATGAGAGATGGGGATTTAGCCTGGACAACGAAGTTACGACGGCAGCTCGCCCACACAAAACGGCACTTCGTTTGCTTTAATGAGCAAGTATAGCACAAGCTGCACGGTAAATTTGTCCGACAAAACCGGCCTTCCCACAAAACTGACGCAAGTCATAAACGGGCTTGACGCCCATCGCAGCATTCACTGCCCTTTTAGTGATATAGCTATCACGCGAATATCAACGGGAAGCAGCCCAACGCACCATGGCGCCGTCTGGTGCAGCGAAAAGCAACGAAAGACCGCCTTCATAACTTACCGACAGGAGAGAAAATGTCATATTCACCCCAGGCTAAATTCCGAGGGACCTTCCGGGCTGTTACGGCGACTATCATTCTCATCGCCGTTGTCTTGATTTTGCCCAAACCTGCGGCGGCCCAACAGGATTATGTTTCACGCTATGATCTCTTTGCCGGCTATACCTTCCTGGACAGTCCGCACGTTAAGCTCTTTGAGAACGGGTTCCATTTTCAGGTCGGAGTGCGGCCCAAGACTTGGTACTCCCTGGGATTCGACTACAGCGTCGCCGGCGGCAGTTTGACCCTGACGCCGAATCTGCTGACGCCCGCGTGGCAGCAGCAATTGGGTGGTTTGTTGACACAGTTGGGCGAAGCGGGGCAACTTCCTGCCGGATATACGGTGGCGATCCCGTCGAACTCCTTTACTCAAACGCTGGCCGCCGGTCCGCAATTGTCCTATCGTCACTTCAAGAAGGTCACTCTTTTCGTTCGGCCTTCGATCGGTGCGATTCATGAGACGGCCACGCCCCAGCCCGGCGATCCGATTGCGAAGATCATTGTTGGAGCATTGGCTCCCACTGGCAATAAGATGGACTGGACAGGTTTTTATGGATTCGGGGGAGGCGCCGATTTTCTGCTCTACAAACACATCGGCCTGCGCGCGCAAGCCGACCTGGTCTACAACCATCTGTTCAGTGACATCCTTCAGGACGGCCGGATGACCACGCGGTTCTCCATTGGCCCCTGCTTCAATGTTGGCAGGAATATTAAGAAGTAGTCTGCTGGATAGCATGAGGGGGCGGCGTCTCCGGGATCTGCCCGCGGTAGACGCAACGCCCCCCAACAACTTGAAGAATCCCCTTGGCGGAAAATCTTACTCGCCCGCGTTGTGAACCTGATTTGACGCGGTGGTACGCAAGCCGTCGTGGGTAAGAGCAAGTTCGCGCGTCAATTGATAATTGAGCTGCGTGCCGATGGGAATCGTCAGTTCCTTGCCCCGGCGGCGCATGCGATCGACGGTGGTGGCCGTCAGTCCCACGGCTGCTCCCACCACGGGATGAGCAAAGATCAAACCGATCAACGTTCCGCCCACGGTTCCCGCGCCAATTTCCTCAAAATCCGGAGTGTGTGAATTGGGCCCTTTGATGACGCCTTCGCTGCCCACCACCTTGACGTTTTCGACTCCATAGGCGGTCATTAACGTGGCGGCAAGCGGAAAGCCACGGCCATCGGGAAGCGTAATCTGCTCCACCTTCAGGCGCATCTGGCCAACGCCGGCGACGCGGCCGGGACGTTCGAGCAGCGTGATGCGGCCACTCAGCGACGCGCCCACGGGAATCGCCACCTGGCCGTTGAGGGTGACAGGCTCCGTGACGTTAATGGTGAAAGTGTCTCCCCGCTTATTCAGCATGGTGGTGATGGTCTGATTGGTGCGGCAGTGCAGCATGGTGCCGGCGGGAACGGAAAAGGGATCCGTCTCAACCGGTGTTTCCGCATAGGCAAGGGGAAGTGCTACGGTGGCAAGTAAAACAGCCAGCAAAACGCGTTTGACCATGGAGTAACTCCTTCATGGCCGGACCCTGGCGCGTTGCCCAGCTTTGGATTTTTGTTGTGATCTTCCCTAAAGTGAGAGGGGAGACCCGCTCACAGGCTACTGGGTCTCCCCTCGGTTGATGCTAGCGCACTCCCTCCGAGCGCGAAGCGACCTCAGTGACACCCTTCGGGGTACTCAAATACCCCTTCACCTGTTCTGATCCTACACTATTTACCACCAGTTCGTAAGGCTTTTTTGAGCCGCTGACGTAAAAGTAGACGGGGGCATTAACGGTGCAATCCTTCCGCTCCACGAGCATGTCATCCGCCATGGTGGCCACGTTGAAGCGATAGTGCTTGACGTTGGTTTTCTTCAGCGTCAGGCCGATGCCGGCCACTTTGGCCTGCTGGTCCCTGGTCAAAGTGAATTCATAGTAGTCGCGATCGCCAATCTTGCGCAGGTATTCAATGTCATCGTGATTGCGCGCGATGAGCGTGCCCATGTCACTACGGGCCATGCCCAGATCCGCCGCCAGGGTGCTGACAGTCTTCTGAGTGGAATTCAGGTCTGTCTTTGTTGAAGAGACATCCTGGGTCAGGGCGCCCACCTGCTGCTGGTCTGCCTTCTGGTCAAGCTCCTGCTTCAGTTGTTCGGTCTGCGCCTGCTGCTGGGTCTGAAGCTGCGTCACCATGGTGCGCGCCCGCTTCAATTCCCCACCCTGGGTGCCAACGCGTTTGGCCGCATCGTCAAGTTCCGTCTTCACCGCATCCAGTTCCTCGGCATTCTGCTGCTGGATGGCTGACAGGCGATTCGAAACCTGGTTGCGCAACTGCCCCGTCAAATCCTCTTTCAACTGGTTCTGCTGCGTGGTCAACTGATCGCGCATCGTGCCCATGCGATTGATGGTAAAGAATTCCCCCACTGCCAAAATCGCCAGCGCAATGACCACCAAAACCGTCTTTACGCCACTGCCACCTGGGCTTGTACCCGGCTCGCCCGGCGTTTCATATTCGACCGTCGTATCATCGATTGCCATGGTAGTCTCTCCCCTCCAACTCTGAAATGAATTGCGCAAGCAGGTTGCAATGCTGTCCGCTTGCTTCCTGCTAATGAAGAGGCACGCCTCGTGCCAATCTCGCAATCCCATAACCAACGTGTTTCTAGCGCTTTACCTGCTTCAACCGGAATTGGTGCTTCTTGTGGGCCTGGAATTAATTACGCGAGAAGGTAAAAACTGCGGGGGAAAATAGCGCGATGCGTGGACGCAGTTTGGCGTAGAGGCGGTGGATTTTATTCCGATCTGCTCGGGACGCCACGTTGAGGCGAGCTAATGCGGAAGGCGAGACAAAAGCCCTAGAGTTGGTTGGGATGGACTGCGGTGAGGCCGCCGAAACGGCTAAAATCTGGGATGTTAAGCGTCAAGATGTGGGACACCCTGTGTACGTACATTACTGCGGCCAATCGAGCATCGTGGACCTAAACCCCCGACACACCATATCGCAATATGATCTTCCGCCACTCCTGATAAACCGTTTCGCTGTCCGGTAAAAGCGTCATGCCCAGCTCGATTGCTCGCACTTCGGTCTCAGCCTCATTGACCGTCAAACCCAGACCGTTGCGACCGGGCGGACGCGTCATCACGTTCCACATCTCCGCTATGTTCTGATGCGTGTAGTGAAGTGTAGTACCCTGGCCGATCAGTTGAGTGAGAGCCGTTACTATAAGTTGGTGTTGAGGGTCTGTGCGCCGGGTGATGCGAAGCAGGACATTGGTATCTACCATACACGAAGCGATATCCATTTAGTCGTGATCCTGGTAAATCCATTCTCGCGAAAAGGTATCCGGCAACGGCGGGATCTTATCGGAGAACTGGGCCACGGAGTCAAGCCAGGCACGGAGTTCTTCAGGAGTTCGCGCATGCCCCACTTCGGGTGGCCGCGTGTCCACGTGCCGCACCAGAATCTCTTCGGCGTAGGCTTCGGGCTGCAAGCCACGGGCCCGAGCCTGTGTGGCGAGTTCGTCCGGGACATTGACCTTGATAACCATAACTGGATTTTAGCACACCCGAAAGGGAATAAGGCATGGACAAAGGGCCGACATGGGACTGCCACCCTCGGGCCTCTTATACTTCGCGGGGATGGCTATGTCCATACGAATGATGTCATCCCTAGATTGAAGCCCTAATCAAGCTGCTTTAAGCGCAGGAACTCGTGGACAACTTCCGCAACGTCGCGGTGTTCGCCATCCACGGCATAATTCATTCGGCGCATATCCTCATCGGTGATTTTTCCACCGAGTTGAGCGAGCGCTTCCCGAACTGCCGGGTGGAGCGTCAGCATCTCTTCGCGAACAATGGGCACCGCCTGATAGGGGGGGAAGTAGTGCTTGTCGTCCTCCAGGATGGTCAGGTCGCGGGCGGCGATCAGGCCGTCGGTGGAGTTGCCCGCCACCAGGTCAACCTGCTTTTCCAACAGCGCGCGGTAAAGCAGGCCCAGGTCCATAATGCGTGGTGACGCGCCAAACTTCAGGTTGTAGGTCTGCGCCAGCCCTGCAAAGCCATCGGGCCGCTCCATGAACTCGTACCCGAACCCGGGCCGCCACTGGGCAGCGAAGGGCGCCGCTTCGGAGAGCTTGTGTAGATTCAAACGGCGTGCGGTCTCACCACGAATAACCATGGCAAAAGTGTTGTTGAACCCCAGCGGGTCCATGACTTCCAGATTGAACCGTGAAGCATATTCGCGCTTGACCTTGCCAAACACATTTGCCGGATCGCTCTCCACCGGATGCTTCAGAACGGCCGTGAGGGCGGTGCCGGTGTACTCCACGTAGGCGTCAATGCGCCCTGAGAGCAGCGCCTGATGGCAGATGTAAGTTCCGGCAAGATAGAATCGCCGCTCCACGTGAAGTCCGGATTTTGCTTCCAGGTGCTGCGCCAGCAACTCGCCCAGAATCACCTGCTCCGTGAAGTTCTTTGACCCAATCACCAAAGTCTGCTGCCGCGAGGGTCCGCATGTGGGGGAGAAGGCGGCGAGCAGAAGGCAGATGGCAATGGTCTTCCTTGTGAGATTGCGCTGGCTCATAGGTACGACCTTAACCCAAGACTGTCCAAATTAACGGAATGCCACTCACCCTGTGCGGCTCTGCCGCCTCGTTGCGCCGAATGGGCTGTTCTTCCCTCATTGTTTGCTCCTCATCGCGGCAAGGACGGCTGTACCGCGGGTGTCCCCACCCGCGCCTGTGCCTGTTACAGATGTCTGTTCCCTTGGGTGAAAGCGCGGGTGGGGACACCCGCGCTACAGCAGTCCTTGCGGCTCACTGCGCGTAGGTCAACTTGCGTTCCAGTAGCCCGATCAGCTGGTCCATCAGCAGCGCCAGCAGGGCGGCGGGAATGGCGCCGGCAAGAATCACGCGGTTATCCACCATGGCCACGCCGCGAAAGATAAATTCACCCAGCCCTCCGGCGCCGATGGCGGCAGCGATGGTGGCGACACCGACGGTGGTCACCGTGGCCACGCGCACGCCCGCCAGGATCACCCCCATCGCCAGCGGCAGTTCCACCTGTAAGAGCACCTGGCGGTCCGTCATGCCCATGCCGCGCGCGGCTTCACGCACGCCGGGATCGACACCCAGGATTCCCGTGTAAGTGTTGCGAATCACCGGTAACAGCGCGTAGAGAGTTAGCGCGGTGATGGCCAGCCGGTCTGCGCGCTCGCCCAGCCAGGGGGCGGGTAGCAAAAAGCCAAAGAGGGCCAGGCTGGGAATGGTTTGCAAGACATTTGCCACGCCCAGGACCGGTTGGGACAATGCCCGCCGCCGCGTAAGCAGAACTCCCACGGGCAGCCCCGCGCCAATGGCCAGCAGCATCGCGCTTCCCACCAGCCACAAGTGCTCCAGCGTGAGCTGAAGGATTTGGCCATGGTTCTTGACGAAGAAGTTCAGGGTATCCATCAGCGGCCTCGATTCACAAATTCACATTTCCATCGCCCGCACGGAATGCCGCAACATAGGCGGCCGCGAGGGGGTCCGATGCCTTCAGAAATTCGGCGGGAGTGTAGACGCCCACCAGTTTCCCCGCTTCCAAAAGGGCAATGCGCGTGCCCAGCAGCAAGGCCTCGCGCATGTCATGAGTCACGAAGACGATTGTTTTATTGAGGCGCTGCTGAAGACCTTGAAATTCGCGCTGAATTTCCGCCCGCGTTAACGGGTCGAGCGCGCCAAAGGGCTCGTCCATCAGAAGGACGGGTGGATCACCCGCCAGCGCCCGCGCCACGCCCACGCGCTGGCGCTGGCCGCCGGAAAGTTCACGCGGGAAGCGCGAAAGGAACTGCGCGGGCGGCAGCCCCACAAGCTCCAGCATCTCGCAAACTCGCGCGTGGATTTTCTCCGGCGCCCACTTTTCCATTTGCGGCACCAGGCCAACATTTCGTTCCACCGTGAAGTGCGGAAAGAGCCCCGCATCCTGGATGACGTAACCAATTCGGCGGCGCAAGCGGATGGCATCCCACTCCAGGGTTGAAATTCCGTCAATTTGAATCGTGCCAGCGCTCGGTTCCAGCAGGCGGTTGATGAGCTTCAGTGTGGTGGTTTTGCCGGACCCGCTGCGGCCAAGGAGGACAAGGGTTTCGCCCCGGCGGACGCTCAGGGTCAGGTCCGAGAGAAGCAGGTGCGCATTCGCGGCGCGGCAGGAGACATTGCGGAATTCAATGACCGATTCAGGCGCTTCGCTCATGGGAGTACCGTTCACTGTCGATTGACGTGGCACAGGCACTGGTATCTTTGAAGGCTTGTTGCGATTTTATACAGAGCGACGTAAATTGTAGCGTCGATCTCTGATCGACGACGGCGGTCGGAGACCGCCGCTACAGCCGAACGCGCGAACACTTTTGTCGATCAGTATAGCCATGCCGCAAATTTTGGGATAAACCTACTTCTTGTTCAAGCCCTGCAATTTTTTCCGCTCGCGCGCCCAGCCCTCTTTGATCACCTGGGTGCTGCGCTCAATGGCGAGAGATTCCGGCGGAACATCCTGGGTGATGGTTGAGCCCGCGGCGGTGTAGGAACCGTTGCCGATGCGCACCGGCGCCACCAGCATGTTCCCGCTGCCAATAAAGACGTCCTCGCCAATGGTGGTGGGGTTCTTGTTCTTGCCATCGTAGTTGCAAGTGATGGTGCCGGCGCCGATGTTGGCGCGCGCGCCCACGGTGGCGTCACCCAGATAGGTCAAGTGAAGAGCCTTTGCGCCCGCTCCGATGGTGGATTTCTTTACTTCTACAAAATTCCCGATGCGCGCGCCAGCCTCAATCACCGCGCCTTCGCGCAGGTGGGCAAAGGGGCCGGCACTTGCCCCGGCACCGAGTTCGCAATTGGTAATAATGCAGGATTGCCGCAGCAGGACGCCGTCGCCGATCACGGAATCGGTGATGGTGGAATGGGGCTCAAGGCGGCAACCGCTCCCGATCCTGGTGCGTCCACGCAGGCTAACGCCCGGCTCAATCACCGTGTCCGGGCCAATTACCACGTCTTCATCAATGTACGTCGTTTCAGGATCGGTGAGCGTCACACCTTCCCTCATCCAGTGGATTGCCCGCCGAAGGAACAGCTGCTTTCCCACTTCGGCCAATTGGGCGCGATCATTGATCCCCACCGCTTCGTCGGCCGCCGCTTGAAATGCCGCAACCTTCAGCCGGTGGTGATTGAAAATCTCGATCAGGTCCGTCAGCAGATATTCTTTCTGCGCGTTGTCACGGGAGAGTTCGCCCAGGTGCGCCAACAGGGCAAGTCGCGAAAAGCAGAGGATGCCGGTGTTCACTTCGCGAATCTTCTTCTGCGCGGTGGTGGCCAGTTTTTCTTCCACGATGGCGCGTACGCGCTTGCCGCCCACGCGCACGATGCGACCGTAACCGGTGGGATTCTCCACGCTCATGGTGAGAATGGTGCAGACAGCCCGTTCCTTCAAGTGCGTTTCCACCAGGGCGCGCAAGGTTTCCGGTTGCAATTTGGGCACGTCACCCACCAGTGCCACCACCCCCCCGCTGGGGCAGGTTTCAAGTTCCGGGCGGGCAACGATCAGGGCGTGGCCGGTTCCGAGTTGCTCTTTCTGCTCAATGAATTCAAGACCCTCGCGGGAGAAGGCTTTGCGCATCGCTTCCGCCTGATGGCCGATGATCATGTAGACCCGCTCAGCGCCGGCCGCCGACGCCGCACGAAGCACATACTCGCCCATCAAACGTCCTGCCAGCGGATGCAGCAGCTTTGGATAAGCGGACTTGAAGCGCGTCGCTTTGCCCGCGCCCAGCACCAGAATCGAGAAGTTTTCCTGCCCCATGGATGACTCCTGAATGAAAACGGCCTTGAAGATATGTACTCGCGGTGCGTGAAACAGGCAGCCAGGGTATTACTGTCCGCGCTGCCTTTCGCATCAGGCATTCTAAAGGGTCTCGGGAGGGAAAGCAAAATGCCCAGTGGGCGATGTTAATCCTTGAGAGCTAATGGTAAGGGAGGCTTCGGAGAAGTTCACGATCCCCCGAGGGTGGCTGCTTTAACGTGGATTCGCGTCGCGGGAAAAACGCCTGTGCGGCGCCAATTGGAATCCACGACGAATTTACTGGGCTCGAATCGAGCTGAACGGGCAATCGCGGAGAATCGCCGGCAGCACTGTCAGTCCGGGGCAGAATGGGAAGATACTGCGGGCCAAACCAGGGGCGGAACGATTCAGTTTCGACAAGACGAAGCTGAGATTGGAGGTCCCTCAGAGTCTTGAAGGCATCAGGAGATTTGGCCAGATTGACCTTTTCACCCGGATCGCCCACCCAATGATAGAGTTCCTGGTTGCCCTGCGAGTCATCGATCAGCTGCCATTCTGGAGTTGTCAAGCTGATGGGGCCTGGATCCGCCGTTCCCCCCGACACTTCAGATACCACAAATTCATCCGAATCACCAGGCTGGTAACCGGGCGTCCAAAAGCGCTGAAGGCCGCCTCGCTGAAACGGCGGACCCTCCATCCCCGCAAATTGCAGGACTGTCTCATAGAGCTCCTGCAACCGAACCACGCTCAAAATGCGAAGATCGGCAGGGACTTTGGGCCCCAGGATCACGAGGGGGACGTGCAATAGTTCCCTGTAGAGGTTGTATCCATGGCCGTAGCTGCCGTGTTCTCCGAATCCCTCCCCGTGGTCGGAGGTAATGATGACGATCGTGTTTTCCCACCCGGGAAGCCGGGAAAGGGAGTCCAACAGCTCGCCAACCGAGGCATCCAAAAATGCCAGACAGTTATCGTAACCGGCAACAAGGCGTCCCTGGTCGTCGGCGGAAATTATGGGGCGATTTTCCTCCTGGTCGGTCATTGATTTCACCCTGGCGATCTCCCAGGGAGAAACCTTGCCGAAGGGGGAAGCGCGGTGCGCAGGCACAAGATAAGGATCATGAACGTCGTAGTAGTTTATGAAGAGGTAGAAGGGCCGGTCTGAGCGGTGATGAAACCAACGGAGGACTTCCTGGTTGATGTTGGTCGCGTCCCTGCGGTCCATGGGTTCGGGCCGCACAAATTTTGCGTAGAGGGGTTGAAGAATCGCGCCGCCCACGAGCAGGCCCTTGAGGTTATGCCGCAGCGTTCCGCTATCGTCATCATAGAGCTCAAAGCCGTTTCCCAGTCCCCACCCCATTCCCCCATAGTCAAGGTTGGAAGTAAAGCCCGCGGTCTCGTAACCCCTTGCATTCAAAACATCGCAAAGCGTCCACCAACTGGGGTCCAGAGGTTTAAAGGAGTCAACACCGTGCTGATGAGGGAGCAGGCCGGTGAAGAATGAAGCATGGGAGGGCAGGGTCCAGGACGAAGGAGCAATGGCGTTTTCAAACACCACGCCCTTGCGAGCCCACATTTCAAGGCTCGGAGTGGTGCGGCGCGCATACCCATAGAGAGAAAGGTGGTCTGCCCGCACCGTGTCAAGCGTAATCAGAATAATATTGGGTTTGCCTGACGGGACCGGCGCTCCGGTGACAGTGGCGGCACGCCGCACGGAGGGGTTTACGGCATAAATGCCGACAGCGGCGGGGCATATTGTGAATGCCCCAACCAGAACGATTCTCCGAGTCTGGAAAGGGAGAAGCCGCCCCACAATGAAAGCACCTGCTCCCATGAGGATTACCCCAACTCTGGTGGCGATGCTGAAAGGAGTGGGGTGGGGACGAAGCAAATCGATCGTGGCTTTTCCGGGGTCTCTCGCCATCGAGAGAACAATCACGGCAACCAGGCTCATTCCGAGAACCAGGGTAACGTAGCGCCAGAAGCGGCGGCTGGCAAAAAACAGTCCCGCGGCAAAACCGAGCAATCCACCAGCCACACCGTCAACCAGCGGACCCAAAAACAGGATCACATAACTGACCCCGGGCGTGAGCAGTGCCGAAAAGGAGGGATACTTAAATTTGTAGAATCCTTCGAGCACTCCTGCGATCAGTCCAGCCAGAGCCCCACATTCAGCGTCCCGACCGATCAGCCGCATCGTTTCCGAATTCTTGCCGTTCATCTTGGAATCCAGTAGGAAACCCTTTGAGTTATCACGCCCAGGGGGAAGACAAACTTCGGCACGGCGGCCCTTACGTTTTTGTTCAAAAGGTTCAGCCGCATGAAGAATTTAACAGTTCCCCAAATTCGTGGAGCAGGCAACCCATGCGACCCTCCTGTATTCTAAGACGTCCATGCAGGGAAAGCAAAAAGGCTCAGAACTCAGGTTAGGAGCTGGGAATTCATAATGGTGACCGAGGGCGGGGTAGCATTGAAGCCCTGCCCGACGCTGCCATCGCCTGGATGGGCCGCCCCATTGAAAATGTTGAATAGTTGGATTACAGTGTAGTCATTCTCATATAAATCTCCAATAAACCCTAAGGCAGCACGATGGAAGACGCTATCAACAGGTGGCCCATACCGACTCTCCCGGTAAGATTGCTTCGCATTGGTACGGTGGTGGGCTTCTTCCTTGGCATCGGTGAAGGGCTCCTGCTCTATTTCAATCAGCGTCCTGAATTATTCGCCGAGCATCCATTGGGACCTGCAGTCCTCATCATCGCTCCGGCAATCGAGGCCATAGCTTTTGGAATCCTGGGCGGAGTGATCGGACTCCTGGTCAAATTGACTTACCGCGCCCATCCCCGCATCTCCTCCGGGCTTGTACACATTGGCCTATTTATCACCGGTGCGTATATGACTTTCCTTCCCGCTCATCTCTGGGTGGTTGACGGGGAACATCGAGTACTGTTCATTGAAGGTTGGACGCTGCTGGGCGGGGTTCTGGTGACTGGCGTGGCTCACTTGGCATGGAGAGCGCTTGAGTTGCGGCCCATGGCCAGGGCAGATCAGGTCTGGACGAATGGAAAGAGGTTGTTGCGAGCAGGCGCATTGATCTGGGCAGCAGGCATTATTCTTGGGGCTGCGCTGCGAATGCTATCCCCAGGACCTTCCGTTCCGCCGGGCAGATCTTTGAAATCAGGGGGGGAAAGGCAGCCCAACATTGTCATGATTGCTGTTGATACGGCTCGGGCGGATCATTTCTCCAGCTATGGCTATGCCAAACCAACCACGCCGAATTTTGACAATCTGGCAAAGGAAGGCGTTCTCTTTGAAACGGCAGTGGCCCCCACTTCATGGACGCTACCCAGCTTCGCGACCGTGTTTACAGGCCTTCTTCCCCACCAGCATGGGGCAAACGCCGACACTCGCCTCAGTGATGGAAGTGCCACACTGGCTTCAATCTTAAGAGCTCACGGCTACCAGACCGCCGGCTTTAATGCCAACTTCACCTATGGAACGAAACGAACCGGGCTGGCGCAGGGATTTGATACCTACTTTGATGACGACGGTTCGTTATCCGAAACTTTGGCGAGTATCAGTTCCGTCAAAATCTTCTGGTGGCTGGTTTACTACCCCTTTATCCAACCTGACACGTTCACGCGGAGCGATGCGCGCGAACTTAATCAGCCCGCGCTCCATTGGCTCAAACACCGCTCGAATCAACCTTTCTTCCTATTTCTGAACTATTTTGACGCCCACGAGCCCTACCACGAACTGCCCGCACTTGGAAATCTGTTCGGCGACGCAGACAAGACCCTGGCACAACGGCTCAGGGCCGAGCGAAATGGCGTGCAAATGGGCATTGAGACGCCAAGATCAGCCTCGGAGCGGTCGGCTTTGATTGCCGGCTATGACAGCGGCATCGCATGGGCGGATCGCCAGGCCGGTGACCTTATCCGCCTTCTGCAATCATCCCCGGACTGGTCAAATACTTATGTCATCGTTTTTTCCGACCATGGGGAGAGCTTTGGCGAACACGGGCATTACGGCCATGGCTGGGGTTTGAATTGGGAATTATTGCACGTTCCGATCATCATTGCAGGACCGGGGATTCCCCATGGACAGAGGGTGGCCGATCTTGTCGCCCTTCAGAATGTTTTCTCGACCGTGCTCGACTTAAAGGATGGCGGCGACGTCCCTCCGCCGACGTGTAGCTTGCGCTGCTATTGGACCCTTCCAGGTACCACGTGCGATCCCAATCCAAAGGTGATCTCAGAATTCAGCGGTGACGTGGATGAGGCCGATGAGGGCGCGTCCGTCAGCTTAATCACGCCTGGAACTCAGTTTATTCACCACGCTGCCGGAGGGCAGGAGTTTTATCACTTTGATTCCGATCCCGGGGAGGAGCTGAATCTCTATACATCCCCGGAGCGCCAGAACGAGGTCCAGCAACTCCAAAAGACCCTTTCCGCAGGCGTAAGGCTGTCTTCCCGCCCCTGGCTGGGAGAAGATTATCTGTGGGGTCTCGGGAGGGTCGATTATGCCCAGGCCACAAACCAAGTCCTTGGCCGCCCGGGCTGGTGGCCGGAAGATCCGGCCCAGCGCAGGGCTGACGAAGAGAACCAACTGCTGCACAGCCTTCCCTACCACTAAAGAATCACAAGCTCAATCACAGGATACGACTGAACCAGCGGGAGCAAGACCACAAGCGGGCGGTTAGTTGTCAGTCGCCGCTGGCGGGGGTGGGAAGAAACGCTTCGCCTCTTTTGAGCGGGTCAGATAAATTGCCACGGACAGGCTTAGCAGTGGACCGGCAATGTTAAAGAGCGCGCGGGCAGTATTGTCTCCTGCATTGTTATAAGCCCCCAAAAATAGGGCTCCACTGAAAGCAACGGCGGCAGCAATCACCCATGGCTTGGGCAACATGTGCAGCCCCAGGACTCCCAAAGGGAGCAACCAGACAAAAACAAACCAGAATGTGTGGTCGAAAAGGCATCCACGCAGTCCTGTAAGAAACCCGCCGCCGGCGTGCATCGAGGCGGCAAACCGCCATGGCAATACCAACCCGTCCGCAACCGCGGACATGCCGAGGGTAACCGTGGCAAGCCCGGCCGCTCCCAATCCAAAGATCCACGCGAGGCGGGGAAGTTGAAGGCGGTCGCGCCGCACCTCTGAAATCCACCAACCGAAGGCGAGCATTACGGACAGCGGCACGAAGGTTTCCTTGGCAAGCGCGCCCGCGATTCCCCAGAGCGGCAACAGAAACCAGCGGCGATTGAGCAGCGACCAGACCGTGACCAGCAGGAAACAACCTTCGGCGGAATCCACCAGCCCCGTGAGATTGAGGTTAACCACGGCAAAATTCAGCAGAAGCAGCGTGGCGCCCAGCAAAGCCGTGGAAAAATCGAGGGTTAGCCCGCATCCGATGAGGACCAGCAAACATGCGGTGGACGCGGTGAAGATCGAATTGGCCGCGAGCAAGCCGAACAGGGCGGGATCCCACGTTCCCACATGGCCACGTGCAAGCCAATAAAAAGGCCTGGCCACAAGTGGAACAAGAACCCGGTAGTAATTCTCCGACTGCGCAAGCCGGGCGTAGGGCCCACTCCCGTCGAGCGGTCGCGAGGACTTGAGGCCCATGACAACATCGCGATATGCGGGAACGTCAGAAGTTCCCGCCGACCTTCCCGGATCGTAGCGATTGAGCGGGGCGTATCCCAATCCCATACAGATTAGAAAGAAAAGCAGCCAGAGCCCCGCGCCTTGTGTAAGAGTTGCGGGAACCTCATGGCCACTTCCCGAACGGTCTGCTTGGGGCGCATTGAACATGGGAATCAAACCCTGCGAGAGGATACTGCACCTGGCAACATCATTCCACTCAATCCTGCAGCCGGGGTGAAACAAGGATACCGGCGGGCAAGGCATCCCCGCGATTACTTTGCCGCCTTGCCCCGGCCCAGGATGAAATCAGCCGCATTCTTCAAACGTGACCTGAGGCGAAGGCGGGCGCGCAGGTTCTGAATTGGGCTGTGACCCCAGAGCAATCGGCATGCAAAGTCTGCCAGCGAATCATTGGGATGAACCATAATTCTCTGCAGGCTGTGGGGATCAGTGCAAAGGTAGTTCATCACCGGCACTGCCTCGTCGGCGCGAAAGGTCAGACTGTACGCCTGCCGTACGCATTTGGTTACCGCCTCGTTAAAAGAACCGAAGGGATAGGCAAATGAAGTTACCGGCGAGCCCAGCAACTCCGCCAGATCATCCCTGCTGCCGACAATTTCCTTTTCCATTTCATCGGGGGACAAGGTGGTCAAATCGGCATGCGTCCTGCCGTGGGCGCCAAATTCGATTCCCTGGGCCGCCCAATGACGGATCTGTTCAGCGGTCATCAGGTGATGCGTGGCGGAACCCTGCGCCTCATCCCAGGTATTCGTTTCTCCCACACGTCCGGTCACAATAAAAACCACTGCGCCAAAACCGTAGCGCCGCAGCACGGGCAGGGCAAACTCCGCCAGATCAACAAAGCCGTCATCAAAGCTCAACAACACCGGCTTATCGGGAAGGCCGGTGCCTTCGCGGCGCCACTTGATCCACTGTTCCGGCCGAATGCCGGTGTATCCGCGGCGGGCAAGCCAGCGAATCTGGCGCTCAAACCGGTCGGGGGAAACAGTCCACTCGGGAAATGTCCCAGGCCGTGAAGGGCCCACATGATGGTACATCAGCACCGGCAGCCGGACGGCGAATTCCCTCTGCATGGCTTTCCAGGAGCCCGCTTCTTTTACCGCGCCACGGAGTTCCACAATCCGCCGCCCATAGGCCAACAGCTTTAAGGCGGGCTTTCGCACGGCGGAGAATCGCCATAGCTTCTCGCACACCCAGATCGGCACGGTGAACAGACTCACCGGGAAGACCGGGGACCGAAGGACAACCTGGCGCGGAAGGCTTTTCCACCACGCGGTCCTACCCAACCCGGCAAGCCGCGAAAGCGGGCGGTGTTCAGGGTGCGCCCGGCAGATGGTGACCTCAGCACGGCCATAGGTCATCCCGTCGTATAGAATGAAACTCCGGGGAGACTTCGCATAAAGCTCATAGGCAACGGCATCAGGCACCAACTGAAATTTCACCCCCATCTTCCAGAGGCGGAGGCTCAGTTCGTAGTCCTCCTGGGCGGGAAGGCGGACGTCAAAACCACCCGACGCCAGAAAAGTCTCGCGCGGCAGAGAGCTATTGCTAATCAAATGGACTTCATCCGGCCACTTCAGCCCGGCCCGGGAAATCAAGCGGTCATAGTATTCCTTGTACCAGATTTCATTGGCATATTTGAGGATCGAAGCGGGAGTGCCCGGAGCGAGGAAGATGGAGCCTTGAACGGCAACGGGATCAAGGCCCGCGTGGGCTGCGACATGTTGGCGGAGGAGGCCGGGGCCGCAGATGATGTCATCATCAAGAAAAAGAACCAGCCCGCCCCGGGCCTGTTTTGTTCCTGCATTGCGGGCGGCGCCCTGGCCACTTTGGACTTGTTCAATAACGCGCAAACCACAACGAGTTTTAAGGCTGCGGAGCATTTCGGCGGTGCCGTCAGTGGAACCATCGACAACAAAAACGATCTCAAAATCCTCGGGAGGAAAGTCCTGTTCCAGGAGGGCGGGCAGCGTACGGTCAAGAACCAACCGGCGGTTAAACGTGGCAATAACTACCGAAAGCTTGATTGCGCTCATAAAGTTATCAGTCAGAGATCATCCGCAAGAGCCTCAACCCCTCAATGCGTTTCTCCGAGTTTAACACTCTGTATTCCTATCTTGAATTGCGGGCACGCATTGGAGCTTTGGCTGCACCGGCGAAAGTGTGAGATGTCCACGTTTAGGGTCAATCGTGTCAGGGATTGAGGGGTTTCGTAAATACATAATGGATGTAGGGCGAGAAATACCTGTCGATCCGGTCGTTCCCAATCATTCTGAGCCACAGCAGATCCCTGAATTGCAAGCCGGCTTGTTCCGTCTGGGCAATCACGAACTGCCGTGACGTATATAAAGTATGGAGCCCTGTCTCCAGCACATAGGCGCGATCTTTGAACGCTTGCAGGCTGTTGCGAAGCTTCCAAATGAGCCGGGAGCGGTAACGGGGCGAAAAAAAGTGCAACGATTTCAGGTTATGGGAAGAGTAGATAAGGGTGCCTCCTGGTTTAAGCACACGGGCGCACTCGCGCAGGGCAGCCACTCTCTGCGGCTCGGGAAAAGCGTAATCAATCCCGTTGCATGAAATCAGAACATGAGAAAAGGAGGCATCGGGCTCCTCGATGTGATCGTAGCTCCCCACACGCAGGTCAAGGTAGGGCAATCGCCTGCTGGCTGTATTGATAAAGACCTCGGAGGCATCAATGCCCCTCACTACAAGGCCCATTTCGTGCAAAAGGAGGGTGGTTCTGCCTAGCCCACAGGCAATATCGAGGAGGGATTCACCGGGCCTGTAATATTCGGCAAATAATCGTTTCTCCTCGGGGTGCAAAAGGTATGCGGAGTAGAGATCAATGGCCTCAGAGGTTTTAAATGCCTGGAGGTTCTCGGCTAATTCCTGCGGGATCTGGTCTGGCAAGGGCAAGCTCCTCTGGCGGAATATTATAGCAGATCGGAAACAGGGTAAAGCCCTTCAGGATCAATGCGGTCCGACCGGGCTTGATGGCCGGTCCCGGGGGAAATTCGTAACTCCCTCCCGCTTTGACGCCGGGCCCCAGAACAACTTGTTCTGACTATTCTCCTTTGCCCATCAGGCGATAGACTGCCCTCTTCAAATCCAGATAAATGAATGAGCGCGCACGCGATGTCAGCCGGTTGCTCCAAATTAGGAGCTGGAACCTCTCGTGAAAACCTGTGCTCCAGACGGTCTTGTACGTCTCCTCGCCGCGGAGAAAATCGTACTCGTCATAGCCCTGGGAATAACCGTAATCAACAAGGGCAGCAACCAGCAGCGTACCGGGCGCATACTGAGAAAAAGTGTGGTCATGCGCCTTGGAGTAATCCCAGAGCTTCTTGCCGGGCCGAAACCCGAGCTGAAAGGCCACAGGCTTGCCCTCCAATTCCATCAGGGCAACGTATAGCCATTGGCGTGGACCCAATGAGTCGAATAATGACTGAAACTCTTCCCGGAATTTTCCGAGGAAGGGCTCCGACAGCTTGCCGCCGGAGTGCTTTTGCGCTTCCAACGCGATCATTTTCTCCAGCAACCCGGGTTCGTCCTGTGGATTCTCGATGATCCGGACGCGCAACCCGAGCGCATGGGCCCGCTCCATTCGTTTTCGCATTGTGCGCCGAATGTGGCCGGAAACCTTTTCAAGCGCTTTGGCGGAGTTCCCAGCGATTGGCAGGTAGGGGCAACGCTCTTTTTCAGGAAGAACACGGTAATGCAATCCCACCTCGGAAAGTGCGCCACCAATCACTTCCAGGGGATTTCGCGTCAAGCTTAAATCTCTCAAATCAACAAGGTCCCACTGGTCCTTCGTATTTACGAGATATTCTGCAAGTGCCCTGCTCTGGCCGCCGAGATCATCTCCCAGCACAATGTCGTGGTAGTCGGCGAGTGTCTCCACAAATTCCAATTTACGGACAACGACACCACAACTCGAAGCCTTCCGGATGGTTAAGGGCGATATTCCAACAACTGCCCCATCCTTTTTTAGGACAAGGACCTTGGGCCGCCATCCGCCACGGCTTTCCTGACCAAAACACTGATTCCAAACACGAAACCAGTCAAACGTCATGAAAACATTGGGTGAGGCGCAGGATTTGCTTAGTCTGTTCCAGTCTTCCTCAAGGTCCGCCAAGCCACTTTCAGTGGTGATTTCCTGAACAAAATATGGTGGAGTCGGCTGGGAAGGGGATGAAACGAACTGCGCGTCTTGCTGAGTACCGCCCGGCAGACTTCCCGGCAATGGGGAGTGATCGTCCATATCGTTTTTGCCATTGGAGGCAGTTGCCATGCGCTGCATGCCAACCGCACTCGAATTCGGCCAGAAATCCTGCGCTTTCAGGATTATATACCGATGCGGCGAGGGGCACAATGAGGCGTATCGAGCCATGCATAATGTTACCGGAGGGGAGGCCGTCAAGCCATTTAAGATGTAACCCGACTCAGGAGCAGGAATGAGGAGGGTTGATTTGGGACACGCAGCGAGGTGGGAATACTTCCGG
>Ga0302320_10008207_pt1 | contig 22768 bp, 17 predicted proteins | sample Bog_T0_3_FD_202130 | JGI IMG/M metagenome (GOLD analysis project Ga0302320, IMG submission 202130) | Peat permafrost microbial communities from Stordalen Mire near Abisko, Sweden - Bog_T0_3 | ecosystem: Environmental > Terrestrial > Soil > Wetlands > Peat | place: Sweden: Abisko, Stordalen Mire... | reverse complement strand
CGTTGAAGCTTTCCAACTTATTGATAATGCCGGTCGCGGCGTCGCGCTGGAAATTGTAGAGCTTCTGCCAGATGAGGCTGTTCCGGTAGCCCGTGAGGTCGTTGGGCAAAACGTCCTCGCTGATGTCCTCAAGGAACTCGTTGAAAATATTGTAGAGCATCAGGAAGTAGATGCGTTCGGGAGAATTTTCCTGGTACACGGATGCAATGTGATCGCATACGGTGTTGGTGACATCTTCGAGCTTGGCCTGATCGTTCCAAATCTGGTCGAAAAGCTTCAGGTAAATGGCGGTCATGGACGGCTCGTCGAACTTGTTGACGAGATTTGAAACGGCGTCGCCTTTCTGGAACCCCAGATCAACGGCAGTGAATCCGTGCAGTGGCATGTACACCGCGCTGGCGGGATCGGCGCTGACGCAGGCAAACTGCTGCATTGGCGCGCGACCGCGATTGGAGCGGAAGGTGGCTTTGCGCTTCATCCAGTCGGCGCACTCTTTTGCGATGGCCCTTTGGGTGAGTTCGTTTTTGAGGCGAATTTCGAACTCGCTGCCGCAGAGGCTGCGTTCACGCTCCAGCTTGGGAATGTGGAACTCGCGGCGCTCCTTCTTGAATTTATCGGTGACTTCATCGGGCACGAAGGTCGGAGTGGTGAAAATGAAGTGGAGGGACTCGATCTTTTCGAGTTCCTCCTTGAGCGCCTCAAAGGCGTAGATGGAAAAGCAGGAGGCGGCGATTTTCAGTTTTGCCCCTGGCGTCACGGTCTGCTTGAGATTATTCCCAAGCAGGCAGTTGATATTGTCTATAATTTCCATTTACGCAATTGCTGGCCGACTTAGGGAGGCATCGGCTTGGCGGGATTATGCGCGAAAGGGCAGGTAGATGCAGCAAGAAAACGCTGGCATGTCGGTTGTGGTGCGATGGGTGTTTGGGCGCAACACGGCCGATTTGCCCGTAATGAAGCGTAGCGGAATGACCCCACCCCCCCCCCACTGATTTCTTTCCGCTGCGGAGCGTCCGGCGTGGCATTGGGAGTGCAGCGGGACGTGCCTGCCAAGCGCGGGTTCTTGGGGCGCGGGTCTGGCGCTCGGCAGGACTCGCCCGCCCGTCTTTCGCACAATGCCCGGTTTGCTTCACATGCCGGGCCGTCTGGACATGTTGGCCCGCGTCGGGCTGACCTTTTCGGAAGCCGCGTCGGGGCCTTCATGCCTGACGGCGGGGACCCGTTTTCGGGGTGGCTTGCCGGGGTCCCCGAAAATGGGGCGGACTGTGACAGCAAACCGGTGTTGTGCGAAGGCTACGGATCGCACTCCCAATGCCACGCCGGACGCGGAGCTTGTCAATGTTGTGGCCGTCAACGGGACGCGGGGCCGCGTTTTGCCGACTTGTGCCGGCCGGGTGAGACGCGGGCCGTCGCCTGGCGGGCGGCGGGCAGGCGTAAGGCCAGCGGCTTGCCCGGAGCGGCAGAGGTCGCACTGATGTTGGGGGCGTCGTGAGGGCGAAAGTTTTGGCAAGGCCCTGATGCGCGGCTTGCCGGCTGATGGGACTTGGCGAAACTTTCGCGCTCACGGCGCCGGGGCAGCCTGTCTTCGACGATTTGAGGCGGTGTAGCGGAGCGAAATGGAAGCGCGGGCCGGTGGAGCGGTTCACCGGGCGGCGCTGGAATGGAGCGGAGTGGAACCGGCTTGAATTGGCGAAGTCAGGCCCCTTCCCCAGCCGATGTGTCGGTGGAACACCTTCCGGCGACTCATCGGCGGCTCGTCTCCTGGGCGTTGGCAATCCGTCTGGCAAAGTTTCCTGGTCGTTAATCGCATTAAACGCTTGACTTTGGGTGCTGGGTCTGCAATCTTGAGGCTCAGAAACTGGCCCAACGTCAGCTTGATCGTCACATGAAATGGATGTCCATTGACCTGGTCGCAATATCGGCGGAGCCACGCGCACCAGCTCGGCTCACTGGCAAGCGCAAGTCGCTTGTCTGGAATAACTTCCGCAAATCAGCATCCGCCTTATTTGCTTTGACTCGGCCATTTCGATACACGAACAACCTGTCGTATATTAATTGTTAGGCGCACACACAACAACGCAAATGAGAACGAATAAACGTTATCAATGCAAATGGTGCAACGGGACTGGGACTGTATCGGGTCAACAATGTCGGTCTTGTTCGGGCAGGGGGTGGTATGAGAATCCGCCGTCATCCGGCGGAGCATCTGCTCTCATGATATTGGCCGGACTCGCCGCTGTTGGACTTTGGTGGATGGGAGGCGCGGTTGGTCATGGTTTGGCCATATCGGCTGCGGGCGTCGCGACCGTGGGCTTGGCGATGCTTATCAGAGGGCCGGAAGAGCAAGGAGCGAACGGGCTCATGCTGGTGGGGACATTACTCGCAATAGGCGGTATCATCTTTATCGTCGTGAAAGGCGTTTCAGGAGTTGCCCATTGAGACTGGTTTTGTCTATCACGCCAGCGCCTAACAAGTCGCTGCAGGCAACGCGGGTTGGCGCTCGCAGTTCCGCTTCGCGGTTCACGCTGGCCGGTCCCGCGTGCCTGAGCTTTGGACGTTAGGCCACTCGACGACACCACAAATTATGAAAACAAAAAAACTCCTCATTTTAGGTTTTAGCGCATTGCTCGTGTTAGTCGGCTGCCAGCGTGCTCCCAGCGATATGCCCGCCGATGGCTTTCGACTTACGGTGCAGAATATTGTAACCGACACCGATATGTGTGTGGCGCAGCTTGTCATTGTTTCTTCGGCTCCAGCCACAATTACCACAGATGCTGACTTGAGCCATCAGAGCATATTGCTTCAAGAGTCGGCGTCGGGCAGAGGCAGCGTTTCACTGGTAGCCAGCCGAGTTGCGCCATCAGGTCAGCCTTGGGCATATTTTCACACTTTGATCCGCGTGCAGACCGCAAACGGTGGGCTTGGAGGTGGCCCAGCATTTGAAGCGTTGCCGATTGCCAGAGAGTTGAGCAGTTTCTTCACGGTCACAGCCAAAAGCGGCGATTATGCGTTTGATACGCCAGTTGAGATTGCCACGCTGCGAGGCAAGCCAGTCACACTTACACTAAAAAAGGGCGCGAAATGAGCAGGTTGACGTGGCCTAACAAGTCGCCGGAGCCAACCGCCGTTGGCGCTTTCCGTTCCTCTTCGCGGGTCTCAGCGAAGCATTGACTCCTGACAAGGGCGAGCATCGAGCATCTTCTTTTGGGCGGCGGGGCTTCCTATGGGCAATGGGGCCGGGCAAAAGGGAAATTTCCTGGGCAATTGGGGATTGCTGATGTTGGGTAAGGGGGTTCCGCCGACACTCGCGCGCCCAAAAAGACGTTCGATTGCCCCAACCGTTGGAACGCGGTGTGAACGAACTATTGGAACCGACGTCCTCCGCGCGCGAGTGTAGCGTCCCCGCGCCGGGGGGTGACGTCCGATTACCCTGGACGGCGCGCGGGTGCCCGGAGGGGTGAGGGGCCGGGCAAGCGTAGGCGGATCGCGCGCGGCCAACGACGGCGGATGGAACATGGCGTCCGGCGTCTGGCGCGCCCATATCGCGTTAGCGGCGACAATGGAGCGTACGGGGTAGGACGTTCGTTGTCGTGGGATGTTGGAAAGCGTCACCAAACATCCGACTGCGCGGTTCTCGGTTGCGGGGTTGACTGACCTTGAGTGTGTTGCGCCCGACCTACCCCTGCCGGGGGTGGCGGTGGTGTAATTTTTGCCGTGTCGAATTTCGCCTAAGCGGTTTTCGTGTTTTCACTGCGATTGCCTCCACTCCGCCCTGTTGCCCGATTTGCTGCGGCGTTGCCCTCCCCTTTGTGGCCTGAATCCACCGTTGCCTTCGTCCTTCCCTCTGAGTTGGCCCGTCATCCCCCCTTTGCCTGCGCGTTCCTGATCGTTATGAATTACGGCGGCGTTGTTCACTCCATCTCTGCCTCCTACCCTATGGCAAAAGGATTCTTTTCATTCATTTCCAAAAGGGTGGTTAGGTAAAAACCCCCTCCATTCTCGCGTGAAAAGCTCTTGAAACTCAGATTATCCTTGAAAGTGTATCATATGTGATTGCCTAATCCATTGCATAACCAGTCCAGTGAAGCCCCTCATTTTCGCGCTTAGTTACCATACCGCTCGGTTCTCATGTGAGGACTTAAAAAATCTCAGGTTACACCGCTTCCCTGTTGACGATAAGAATATATTATGATATATATAAGCAATGCGAAAATCATTCGCAAAATTTGTGAACAAAAACTACCTACATGGGCCGCACGGCGATTCCTCTGCCAGAGCCGCCGCCGCTCGAAACCGCGATGGAGAGCCTCGCGTCAGGTCCGGGCCGCTTTGGCATGATCCAGCCGCCATCAACACGGAGATTCTCCGCGTTACATCGGCGATTGACCTGCTGGCGGCGCAGCCTGGGAATGGGAAGCCTTCGCTCCTGAACCGCCTCCGCAAACGCCGCGAGCACCTGCAACTCCGTCTGGCCTATATCCCGGTCGCCGCCAAGCGCCAACAACAGGCGCTGCCGGTAAAACTGGCGCTGTTGCCGATGGTGAAGAAGCTGGCCGAATATCACCGCAAGAAGCTGAATCGGCGCAAATTGCGCTGGCTTGCCGGGATAAAAAGCATGGCGATACCAGGGCCTGAAAGCGTGTCAAGAAAGGTGCAAAAGCAGCCCGCAGATTCTTTGTGAGATTGCCGGTAAATATCGTTCGTTAATCTGTTGACCTCCTAAATGTCGGCTTGAATTGTCGCATCAAACACTCGTCGGCCCCCCTTCCCGCCTGGCTGGCTGCTGCGGCCACCGCCTTCCTCCTCCTGGCCCTTCGCCACCGCTCCCCTCCGTGCTCCTCGCCATTTTGGCCTGGTCCCCGCTCTGCCCGGCCTCTCTTTCCTTTGATTTCGCTGGTTCCCGGCAGGTAATCCATCCGCCTGCTGCTGCTGCCGGATACTAAAGTATATCCGGCAGGCAGGCAGGCCGGATACAAGGCACCCTGCCGGGAACTGCCGGAAACCTGTCTCGGCAGGTGGCAGATCATGTTTCGCTCTCCCATTTTGCCACCGCTTCCTTTCCTTCCTCCGTGATATATTTACGGGCCGCGCTGCCCTCGCCGCTTGTCGCAATCAATCCCTTTGCTCGCATCTGCTCCAAGTAGCCCTGCAATGTCTGTCTTGAGATTCCCGTTCTTGCGGCCCACTTCACCACACTTATCGGGTTTTCGGCCGTCGTCTCCTTAATTGCGGCTAGGAGCGTCCGTGGGTCGTGCTTCCGCGTTTGTCCGCCCTTCGGTTTCTTCATTGCGTCGGCGTTGAGGTCGGCCCGCATTTCCATTAGCGGGAATTTCCAGCCGATGCAGAATGGTTCCACCGGCGGCAACTCCCGATGGACCATGTCCACGCGGAAACAATGTTCGACCTCATGTTTCCGCAGCACCATGGCCGCGTCCAGGTCCCCTCCTTTGGCCGATGAACCGCGTATCACGTCCAACGGGTCTTTTTCGGACTGGTTGCCCTTTCCCGCGTGATCGTTCAAAAGCACGGTGCATTTGGCTTCCGTTGTGAGCCTGTCCACCTCCAGAGAAAACAAGGTTTGATCGCGGCTCGAATTTTCCTCGCCCTCGATGTTCAGCTTGAAGCATGGATCCACCGCAATGACTCCGGCCTCGTAGTGTCCGCAGACGCTAATCAGCCGCGAGACAATTTCCGAGAGCCTCAGGCCGGCCATTTGGCCGCGCAACGGCAGGTGGTAGAACCACGATTTATCAATCGTAATATCAAGTGCCTTCGCAATTTCTTGAACCCGGCGGTCGAAAGTCGAAGATTTCAACTCCAAGTTCACGTATAGGACGCGCCGTCTCGTTGTTGCTCGGCCAAGAAACGGTATGCCGTGCGCGATGCAGAGCGCCATTGTGATCGTCAACCATGTTTTAAACGCCTTTGCTCCTGAGCAAATCACCAACTTTGACTGCTCACATACTATGCCGGCCACAATCTCCACCAAAGGCTCCATCTTTTTTGCGACGATTTCGGCGCCGTCCTCCACCAGCTTTGCCCATTGGTTTTCCCGCTCCCTCCCACTGCCCATGATTGACTCAAACCGGGGTTTGAAATCCTCGGTGATGATCTCCCATGATCCGCCAGAGGCGATAGCGTTCTCGGTTCCGTGGCAAAGCTCTGACAATTCGTGTAATCGCGTCGCTTCCATTTCCGTTTTTTTTGGTAATTCCTCCAGAAAGTCGGCAGGCCTGCTCATCGCGCGCCCTCCAAGTCCAGATAAAGAAGTGCCTGCCGGACTTTTCCCGGCTCGCGCCATGCGCCCGGCAGGCGGCATGGCTGCGCCAATTTGAAGAGCGCCGGGTCTAGCGTCGGCGGGTCTTCCGGGCGTCGCCCAAGGTTCGGCAGGATGATCTTCAGTTCAGCCTCCACATCCGGCGGCGGTGCCTCAAACCACCCGTGCAAACTGCGCCGCCCTGTGTCCACGATGGCCCTCAACCGCATAAAGTGGCGGCACCATTGGAACACGCCGCACATTTGGTCTTTTGATAGCACGTCGGATTCGATTACGAGGTAGCGCCGTGCCATCACTGCCTTATTGGAGCGAGAATGCGTCCCCGGCTTGAACACGCTGGGGCAGGTGAATTGCTCCGGTGCCTCCCTTTCTTTTTGCCACTCGCCAGCCGTGCGGAAATGCCGGCGGCAGCATTCCTTCTTTGATTCCGGCGCGTCTGCGCCGCAACTGTCATATTTTCCGCCAATCCAGACAACATCGTCCTCCTTGAAAAGCCGCAGCAACGACCGCCAACCCTCTGCTGGGTCATTCGGAAGTGGAGCTGGCGACATTTCCCGAAGGTCTGCCAGGCTGATCTCCTGCGCTTTAAGAATTGTCGTCAGGCTTCCTGCTGCTCGTGCCCTCAATTGCTCGCGCATTATCTTCTGCCTTTGGCGCTCCCTCTCCTCTGGCGTTGCCTCCCTGCGTTTGAATGAATATGGCCTTCCTTGGCTGGCCTTGCCTATTGCTGAACGTAAGGCCCTGTTTGCCGTTTCGACCGCTCCAAGGCATGACGTGTGAAAGCAATGCACCGTTGGTGCCCCGTCCAACGACACCCGGCAGTCTTTCTTATGCGTTGGGTGCGTGTGTAGCGCCTCCCCTGGGCAGCGGCCAAAGCCGGTCGTTCCGTTCTCCCATTCAATCGGTCCCAGAATGGAGGCAGCCACCTCCTGCAAATCGGCCACCGGCAGGCTGTTTTTGCCCGCATAGGCAGATTGACTCTGCGGTGGAAAAGGGTATAATATTCTCATAAGGGTTCATTCCGCCGCGTCTTTCCTGTCACGGAGCGCGGCGGATTTCTTTATGCGGCCACTTCCCCTTCCTTCGTTGCCGTTTGCTCGCACTTCTCGATGTAGGCGAGAATAGAGGCGAGATTGAAAAGGCGGGTTCCTTTCGTTTGCCCCGGCTCCCGGATGGACACGGATCGGATGTGGCCCTTGGTGGCGGCATCGTATAGTTTTGACCTGCTGAAGCCGCAGAAATAATCCGGGCCTGTCTTTGGCGAGCGAATCCACACGGGCAATCCGCCGGTTCGTTCTGTGAGTAATTCTCCCGCGCGCGGCGAGAGCCTTGTTTTGCTGGCGGGTGCTCCGCCGGTGCTTTCTGTGTTCTTGATGTTTATTGTGTTCATCAGGAACACGCCCAAGTCAACCTGCTTGGTCCCCCCCACCCTCAAACAGTTCTTTTCCCGGCTGCGATTCCCGTTTGACCGTTGCCATCCTGGAGCTTCACTCCTGCGCCCCTGCCGAGTTCGCGCTTTTGCTTTTTGCGATCTTGCTGTCCAGAAAGCGCAAAGCGTTTTCCATTACGATCTCAAACTGGCTTTTGAAATCCTCGTCGGACTGCCAAGGAAAAAGGTGTCGGTATTCATACATGGCTTTCCCAATTTTCCTTGTCAAAATCGTTATAGCTGGCCATCTGTCCCCATATTTCGCTTTTCGTATTTCAGCATACGCCTCCGCTCCCCTTAATCTCTTGTACGCGATGCTGCGGGCTGCGGCGATCAGGTATGGCTTTTCCTTAATTCGTCCTATCCCTGCCAACATTGTCATCTTGTTGCGAAAGTACGCCCTTACCTCCTCACCATCATCGCTTTTTGCCAATATTTCCATTGCCCGGTTGGCGTTATGGTAATTTTGCACGCTGCGTGCTGTTCTGGTCCGCCCCCGTAACATCCGTTTCTCGAATGCGCGGTGCTTGGCGCTAGCATATTTGCGCGGCCTCCCCCTCTTCCTTGGCTTTTCGGAAATGATTTCACGAACCAGTTCGGCGAAACCCTCCAGCGGTATCTGCGTTCGCTTCATGGCCTATATGCCTCTTAACGTGGTTTTACCCGTCTCTCGCCCTGTCTTCTATTTTCGGAAACGATTTCCGAAAATGTTTCTCGCGCTCCGGCTGGCTTTCTGGCACTCCTTTTACCTTCCTTAAGCGGTTGCTCGCGCTTCATTGGTTTCCTTTGGTGACGTCCGGCAGCTTGTCGGCTGCTTGGCGTAGCGCCGCGGTCTCGATGTGGGTGTATTGCTGGCTGACGCTCTTTGAATCGTGGCCGACAAATTCCATCGCCACCGCATCCGACACCCCTGCCGACTTCAAGAGGGATGTCGCGGTGTGCCTCAAACTGTGGAACGATACCTCGTTTCGCTCGCGTTGCGCGCCCCGGCCATTTCCGCTTTTGTGGTGAGATTTCTTCTCGGCCAAACCCGCCGATGTGAGGATTTTGTAAAACTGGTTGCTCAAGCTGCCCGCCCGCCCCTGCTTCTCGACAACTTCAAAGGCGCGCGGGAACAGCGGGGCGGCGGGCTTGTCGCCGGCGGGCAGTTGTTCAATGTAATGCTGCAAGGGCGCCGCCATCGGGATGATTTGCCGCCTTCCCGTCTTCTCGGTCACACACCGGAGCTCGCCGCGCTGCAAATCCACGTTTTGCCAAGTCAGCGCCGCGATGTCCCCCAGGCGCTGGCCGGTGTAGAGGCCGACAAGTATCATCCCCCGCCATTCTTCCCCTGCCACTTCCAGGATGCGGCGCAATTCCGGCAGTGTGAACGGGCGGCGCTGGCCTTCCCTGGACCGCTTCAAGAGGCTGACGCGATCCGCCGGATTCGTTTCGAGCAAACCGTCTCGGCGGGCTTGGGCAAATGCCACCCGGATGATTTTGAGCATCAAATTCACCGTCCCCGGCGCGAGGCGGTGTGAGGCGTCGTCACGGAAGCTCGTCACGTCTGCCGCAGTGATTTGGACAATATCGCTGCTCTTCCTCGTACCCAGATGGTCGGTGAACTGCTTCACGACCCCCTCGTAACGCTCGTAGGTGCGCTCGTCGCTTTCGATCTCTTTGCGCTTAAGCCAAGCGTTCAAGAACGCCTCGGCGGTTGAGCGGGGCAGTTTTTCGGTGTTGACCATGCCATAAATGTCTGCGATGACCTTGCGTGCCCTTGATTCTACGAAGCGGCCTGCGGCGGCTTGGCGGGCGGCGTCCTCGTATTTGAGGGCAATGGTGAGCGCCTCGCGCTTTTGGCTTGTGCCTGTGCTGCGGTTTGTTCGGCGACCGTCCGGCAAGGTAAAACACGCAAACCAGAACGGCGATTTAGGTTGTTTTCTTAAAGATGCCATAGTGGTAACAACAATAGTAACAACGTTTGAGGATGTCAAGCGTGTTTGAAGATATTTTTTTACGAGGGAAGAATGTAAAATTGGGGGGCCTAATCGTACCGGGGGTTCGAATCCCCCCCTCTCCGCCATTTTCATTCGCGGCGGCCCCGGGTGCCACAACTTTCTATTTGTGTGGAGTCCCCGGATGGCACATCTTGAGGTGTGCCAAAACCGGTCATCGGTCGAAAGTTGGGAGCGCTGATGGGCAAGACGCCCGGCGCCGTTGCGCCGCCGCGCCTGCCCGCTCCCGATGTGCCGCCTTCCGGGCCGGGGATGAATTCGCTTTTTCGCGGCCATCCGTCTTCCCCCCATCACCGGCTCTCGCGCCTTCCCAAGTGGTATCTCTTTGGGGCGGATTTGGCGCTGATGGCGGCGGCTTTGCTGGTGATGTACAAAAGCCCCACGCCGCTCACCGGCAATGAGAAGTTCTTTGGCGTGGTGGCAGTGGGGCTGGGGGCCTTTTTGGCGCTGATAGCGCTTTGCATGGGGGGCCGCAAGGATCCGTAGAATGGGGGTTTGGCGGGTTTTTGAGGGTTTTGACGAACTGTTGGGGGACGCCGTGTCTGTAAATAATATATTCACGCGTTGAATCGCGGCATTCATCACAATCGCGGAGGCATCCGATCATGAAGCATCCCGGGAAATGGATTTTGGTTCTCGCTCTGGCGCTGGCGGGCGGCGCGCGCGGGGCGGATGGCGGGGCGCCGGGGCATTACTCCGGCAGGGCGGTGGACGAGCACGGGCAACCGGTGGCGGGAGCGACGGTGGAGTGTTATGTGGATTCGTCGCCGGCGTCGTTCTACACGGCGCAGGATTTTGCGCTGAAGGAGCGCGGCACGACCGACCGCAAGGGCGGCTTTACCGTTTCCATCGGTGGCGGCGTGACCATCGTTGTGGTGAAGAAGGATGGCCTTGCGCCTGGATGGAGGACCTTCGCTTCCGTGCTCGATGAATCCACCGATCCGGTGGTTCTGACAGGGCTGGCAAGTCCGGCGCGCTCGGAGGTAGATGCGAATGGGCAGTTGATTTCATACTCCGCCCCGGTGTCTTACGCCCTGGAGGGGAAGGTGGTGGATGAGAATGGCGGGCCGGTGGCGGGCGCGGATGAGTGGGTGACAATGGCGATGCCTTTGCCTGGCGGCGTCGTGCCTGCACCGGTTGTTCAGCCGGGCGCTGATCCGCTCGTGGGAGTGGCAATGCCGGCGCTTCCCGGCGGCGAGTTTTCGCAAAGGAGCATGATTTTCGGCAAGCCGGCCCGCGACTGTTTTTCCGCGCGCACCGGGGCGGATGGCCGTTTTCGCATCGCCAATTTTCCGGGGAATACGCAGGCGAACCTGGCGGTGCATAAAAGCGGGATGGCTCTGGTTCCACCCGCTAATGTTGGTCAAGGCGGGCGTGTAGCCGGCTTTGGGTTTATCATACCGGGCATCATCAACAACCCCGGCAATATCGTGGCGCCACCGCCCTACATGACCGGCCAGAACGTGAACATGGCCGCCGCTTCCTTGCAGCACGATCTGATGCCTTGGCTTTCCGGCCAATTGAACATCGAACTGGTTCTACAACGGGCGGGAAATATTGAAGGCAAGGTGATTGTGCAAGAAACGGACAAGTCGATACCGGGGGTCAAATTGATTCCGCTCACTTTAGGCAAAGGTCTTTCCGGACTTCAGATGCCGGAACCCGTATTGAGCGGCGCGGACGGTTCTTTTCGCATTGCGGATGTCGTTCCTGGAATGATGACTTTCGGCGCCGTGTGCCCTGGCGACCTTGCTGCGGGTTGGGCGGCGCGAGATGTGAGCGTGACGGTGGTGGCGGGAGGAACGACGAAGGGCATCCAAGTCGTCGCTGAACGTTGTGCGATCGCGGGGACTGTGCGCGATCCTGACGGCAGGCCGGTGGCGGGGGCGAAAGTCGCGCTCAACCCGGGCGGCATGGGTGTTGAAGCCGTCAGCGATGCAAGAGGGCGCTACGAAGCAACTTGGGACGTATCTCGCGGAGGCTACGAGTCATTTGGCCTGTTGGCCCGCCACACGGACCGCCATCTGGCGGCGGGCAGGATTATTGATGCGAGCAGTACCAACTTTGATCTGAATCTGCTCCCAAGCGTCACCATTATAGCGAAGTTGCAGGATCCAGGCGGCAAGCCGGTGACCAATGCCAGCGCAAACTTCGCCTTTCACGAGGGTGAAAAGGCAGGATACCTGGGAGAGGGCACCTCTGATGCGGAGGGGCGGATTGAGTTCCCAGAGATGCCGGTGGAGGAACGCTACTCGATCAACTTATGTCCGACCGGCTACGGCTGCGTGAATCAGTATCTGCAACTGCGATCCCGGCATGGCATCTGGATCGAGTTTCCCATTGTGCTTCGACCAGCCAATCAAAAACTGGCCGGACAGGTGTTGGGCCCTGACGGCAAGCCGATCGGCGGAGCCAGTGTATTTTTTGGAGGAGAAGGGCAGGCGAACGGAAATACCGTCAGCGATGACGCAGGGCATTTTTCTTTTAATTACGCATCCGAAGGGGCGCTCTGGGTGTCCTCCGGCATCCAGATGAACGGTTACCGGGACAGCGGCAAAATCAGGGCGCAAGGCGGGGACACCAATGTGGTGATCCCGTTCGCGGCCAACGGGCAGGAAAATGGGGCGCCTGTGGTAATCGCTTCGGGCAGGGTGCTGGATGCGTCCGGCGCGCCTGTATCGGGAGCGCGTCTTTCGATTCTGCCGGTCAACAATGGAAATGTAATCGAATTAACGAGCGATTCCGACGGAAGGTATTCGATTCTCTGGGTGAAGCATAACGTGTGGGGCGGGAGCGTGATACCGTTCATTTACGCCTTCGATCCGCAGAGACATTTGGCGGTGGCGCGGGACGTTGATGAGAACACTACCAACCTGGACTTGCGCCTGGAACCGGCGCTGAGACTTTCTGTCAAGGTGCGGGACGCGTTGGCCGCACCGATAAGCGGGGCCACGGCAAGTTTGTCATGTTCCGTGGGAACGCACACCTTTCCAATCGGCAGCGCAACCGCGACCGATGACCAGGGTCTCCTTGAGTTCAAAGACCTGCCCCAAGGGCGGGATTACGCGGTGCAAATAGCGGGCGGGGACTACGGCTCGCTGCGACTTGAGGCAAAACCGGAAGAGACAAAGACAGAGCATTTCGAGTTTGCGCCTCTTGTTTTGAAATTGGGCGACCGCAAACTGGCCGGGCAGGTATTGGGTCCCGATGGCAAACCGAAGGCCAGAGTCAGTGTGACTTCCTGCGGAACGGGGCAGCCGAGAATCCAGTCCATTACGGATGGGGCAGGCCATTTTGCTTTTGCCACGCTTCACGAAGGGCCTGTCCAACTCTATGTAGGCAACCCGGTGACCGGCGGCACCGAAATGTGCTCCATTTTTCCGGCGCGGATCGGCGACACGAATGCTGTGATCAACCTGGGGATCATCACTTCCGGCAAAGTTTTTGACTCTGGCGGCAAGCCGGCGGCTGGAATGCAGGTCAGGCTCTGGGGTGATGCGTGGAACCGCAGCGAAGTCAAGACCGACTCGGAGGGGCGCTATTCGATAACCTGGCAGAGGCAGCAGGGGAATGGAGTAAAGCCGTTTATTTTCGCGCACGATCTGGAGCATAATCTCGCGGCGGCCCATGAACTTGAAGAGACGGAAACCAACCTGGACCTGGCCCTGCAACCGGGACTGACCTTGTCGGTCAAGCTGCAGGATGCCAGCGGTGAGCCGATTCGCACAGCGACGGCGGACTTGAGTATTTGCACCGGATATGGCCAATTCCACATTAGCCAGGTTTCCTGCCAGCCCGACGAGCGGGGAGTCATCGAGATAAGCGGCCTGCCCCAGGAACGGCATTATAGTGTGCGCATCAATGCCAATGACTATCGTTCGGTCACGCTTGACGCGCCGGCGTCGGACATGCGAGCCGGCCGTTTTGATTTTCGGACGGTTGTGCTCAAGGGCGCCGACCGCCGAACTACCGCCCATGAGCCATAAGGCATCCATATCACACGGTAGGGCGAGACTCTGTCGAGCCGTGACTTTTCCCCATGAAATCGAGTTACGGCTCGACAGAGTCTCGCCCTACCTTTTTTGGTGCGTTGTTTTCGCGCTGGCGCTGGCGGGCGGCGCGCGGGCGGCAGTGGATGTGGCGGGGAACATCGAGGGGAAGGTCATTATCGCCGGATCAGGCGAGCCGTTGGCCGGGGTGAAATTGCGCTTGCAGGGCACTGACGCCGCGCGCGAGCCGGTCTTGAGCGGCGCGGACGGTTCGTTTCATTTTACAGGCGTCCCGGCGGGAAGGGCTGTCATCACGGCTCTGTTTCCAGGCGACCCGGTTGCCGATTGGGTGGCGGAAGATGTCCCGGTGACTGTGGCGTCCGGGGAAACGAGGAGGGATGTGCTGGTCCGCGCCTTGAAGGGCGGCCTGGCGGTGGTGCGGGTTGAGTCTGAAGACGACGGCAAACCGTTGGCGGACGTGCCTGTCACGTTCACGAGCCAGTTGTCGGAGTCCCGAATTGTGGCGAAGACGGGATCGAATGGCATCGCGCGGGTTCGTCTGTTGCCGGATACATGGCAGGAAGTCGCCGGCGGAACCGATGGGCGCGGCACCGGGATTCAAACCAGGTTCACGGTTGATACGGGGCAGACGACTAACTTGGAGGAACAGGTGACACCGGGGACGAAGATTACAGGGACGGTGCGTGATCCGGACGGCGCGCCGGCGGGAGGTGTCGTGGTCACTATTGCCGGGAGCTACTACGTTAATGGGAATGAAGCCACGACGGACGCGAACGGGCAGTATGAATTAATGTGGTGGCGGCATGCCAGAACGGCGAACGGGAGGGGCACTTTGACTGTGAACGCCATTTACTATCTCACCGCTCGAAGCGCGGATGGGATGTTGGCGGCGCTGCGGCAAGTTACCGGGAGCACGACGAACCAGGATTTGAATCTGGAAGGGACCGTCACGCTTCTGGCGAGGGTTGTGGATTCCGCGGGGCAGCCGATTGAGAATGCGACAATGTCCGGGTATGTCCAAGCCGGCAATTTTGGTGTTTCTGTGACGGGAGCCAATGTGTTGAAGCCGGACAGCCGGGGGCGCATCGAGGTTGACCGGGTGTTGAAAGGGGATAATTACCGGTTCACAGTCTCCGCCGAAGGCTATGGCGCGATGAACCCGTCCATGCCCATGCCAAACCCGGAGACCAACCGGCTGGAATTTCCAACCATCGTCCTGCCGCGGGCCGATAAGAAGATCGCCGGGCAAATTCAGGACGCCGACGGGAACGCGGCGATTGGAGTGACGGTGCAGGCGTGGGCCATTTCACACGTTGTCCGTCCCCTCGAAGGGAAACCGGATGCCTGGGACGTGGACACGGTTCGCTTTCGGTCTGAGGGTTACGCGCGGACCGACAACCAGGGGCGTTTTTTGCTGGACGGGGTGTGTGAAGGCCCCGTTGAGCTTCAACTGAGTATCCAAGGCCCCGCCGTGACGGTGCAAACGACGGGGGGAACCACGGATATTGTGCTGCGGCTGCCAAATTACCGGAACAACAATAACGCGGGGTTTAACATGGGGATCGTAGTCGCCGATCCTGTTGTCAAGATCAGCGGGACGGTGCGCGACCCGTCCGGCGCGCCAGCAGCGGGAGTGACGGTTGCGTGGGGGAGTCACGTGAACCCGCAGTATGTAACGACGGATTCGCGCGGGCGCTACTCGATCTCCTGGCCAAACGGGGCAGGCACACTGGTGATGCTTGCGCGGGACGAGCAGCGCAATCTGGCGGCCAGACATGAGGTTGACGGCACAATCACTAATGTGGATTTGCTCCTGGATCAGGGGTTGACGATTTCGGTCAGGGCACTGGATACGAGCGGCCGGCCGATCCCATCGGCGCTGGCAACGCTGGCCCTGGTTGTGAAGAATAGCGAGTGGGCCATCACCAGAGGCCACGCGCAGGCGGATGAACAGGGCCGGATTGAAATCAAAGGCGTGCCGCAGGGAATGAACTACAGGTGCATCGTGACCTCAAGAGGATTTGGGATGGTGACAGCAGTTCTGCCATTGGAGGCGACGCTGGCCAGCCGCAGGGAACTCCCGCCCGCCGTGCTCAGGGTGGCCGACCGCAGAGTCGCCGGACGGGTGTTCGATCGCAACAACCAGCCGTATGCGCACCTGACGGTAGGCATCACCGGCGACGGGCAAGCGGGCGCGATTGCCACGACGGATGACTGGGGGCGCTTTGTTTTTGACGCCATCCCAGCGGGAAAAGTCAGGCTGTCCGCGGGCGGCGCCAGCGCCGAGGTGCAAGCGGGTGAGACCAATGTGGCGCTCCGGTTTCCGACGCGCGATGAGCGCGGAAACGACATTTCCACCGAGATGCTGACGGCCAGCGGGAGGGTGCTGGACGGTTCGGGCGCGCCGGTTTCAAACGTGCTCTTGACAGTCCTGCCGGACGGCGGCAGGAAGACGGAGTTGGCCAGCGATCCGGACGGACAGTTCATGATCGGGTGGCGAAGGCAGTATTGTTTTAACGACGGGCAGATGCCGCCGACGGTCATCGCGCGCGACCCGGCACACAACCTTGTCGGGCTTCATGAGCTTGACGGGAAGCCGGGCAACCTGGACTTGAAGCTTAAGCCGGGGCTGACCCTCGCAATCAAGGCGCAGGATACAAAGGGCGAGGCCATTCCCGCAGCGACGGGGACATTGTATGTGGTGTCGGGAAACTGGATGAATAAATTGAATGCGACTCCCGCGCAGGCGGACGTCCGGGGCACGATTGAGTTCAAAGGACTGCCGAGCGGATTGAAATACCGCGTCACCGTGGCGGCCAAAGGTTACGGGGTTGCCAGTTTGGACGCGGAACCCGCGCAAACGCGAACCAACCGTTACGATTTTCCGGCGGCTGTGTTGAAGGCGGCGAACCGCGATCTGGCCGGACACCTGTTCGACGCCAAAGGCAATCCGGCCTCTGGAGCGGTGGTGATTCTGGACGGCGAAGGCCAGCCGCCGGCCAGCGCCGTCCCCGACGACCTGGGGCGCTTTTCATTTGGAGCGGTTTGCGAGGGACCTGTGCAGCTGCTCGCCGGCTATTCCACACATCCCCCGCCCATCACCAACGTCGAGGCTCAGGCTGGCGATACAAATGTAGTCATCAGGTTCCAGCCGGCGGGACAGATGGTGACGACGCACGGCAGGGTATTGGACCCGTCCGGAGCGCCGGTTCCCGGAGCGCATTTGACGGTCTTTATGGCGTTTATGGAAGGGGGCAAGGATGCCATGAGCGATGAGGACGGAGCCTATTCGATTGTTTGGATGTCCATGAACTCAACAGGGCCGGACGGCGCGAATCTCCCGGCGCTCCCGTATGTGCTGGCAGCCGTGGATGAAGAACGCGGATTGACCGCGGGGGCGGAAATTGACAGAACAACTGCGCATCTTGATCTGCATCTGCAAAAGCCGGTGACCCTGACGGGATCGGTGCTGGATTCGAAGGGGAAGCCGGCCGCAAACGCGAGCGTCTCGCTTTGCATCGGGCGGCGGGAATCTCCTTTTGTCCCCCAGCAAGCCACGCTGGTGGACGCGCGGGGCGACTTTTGCATCAGCAACCTCCCTCCCGGCCAGCAATACCGGTTGACGGTCAAAGCCGACGGTTGCGCAAGCCTGGTCCGCCGTTTGGAGCCGGCGGAAACGCAAGCGGCCAGTCTGAAGCTGGAGCCGTTTGTCGTCATCCCATCGGATTTGAAATTGGAGGGGCAAGTCGTGGATGCCAAGGGCAAACCCGTCGCGAGAGCGCAGGTCAATCTCAGTGACGCCAACCAACCGGGCGGCAATACACTGACGGATACCAATGGCCATTTCCTCTTCAACCCTGTCTGGAAAGGACCGGCCAGTCTGCGCGCCTTGTACGATGCAGACGGCCGCACGGGCAGCGCGGTTCCTGCGGTCAGCATTGAGGCGATCGGAGGGGATACAAATATTGTCATCAAGCTGGTGCTGACGAACGCGGTGCCGGCAGGCGCTCCGCACTTGTAGTGTCGGCGCTGCAACAATTTGGCGTTACAGAGCAACTCCATTTTCCGTCTAACAATGTGTCCTGCTGTCCTAGAAAATGAAAGCCGATCAAACTGAATTTTCAAACCCGGAGACTTTATGAGAAGAATTCAGAAATGGTTGCTTGTTTGCGGCGCGGTATTGATTTTCGGCGGCGTCTGCCACGTGCAGCACCGTGCAATCGCCTCCATAATCTCAGCCCCCAGTTTTACAATCGGGGGCGTCAATCCCGAGGAGCGTCCGTTTGCCGGGACGGTCTATGATCCCTCCGGCGTGCCGGCGCCGGGAGTGGTGGTGCTGGCGTCGGTATCGGTGCTTGGCAGCTTTGACACCAAGAGCGATGCCAACGGAAAATATGCCTTCAACTGGCGGCCCATGCCGGCGACCGGAACCGCGACCGCGCCGCCCCTCTATGCGCTGGTCGCGCGCGACTTGGAACACAATTTAGCTGCAATGCACACGATTGATGAAACCACGACCAATCTTGACCTTCAACTGCAACCGGGGCTGGCCATCTCGACGACGTTGCAGGACACCGCCGGCAAACCGGTCACCAATGCTGCAATAATCGTGATGCTCTATTTGGGAGCTTCGGAGCCGGTGGCGATCACGCCGGCCTTCACCGCTGACGACCAGGGGCGCGTTCAGATTCCCGCCCTGCCGCAAGGGGGCCGTTACGTCCTCTATTTCAGAGCGCCCGGCTACGGATCGGCTCGGCAAATCACGATTCTGGAGGACGAATCACGAACTTCCCGCCTGGTTCTGCCCGCCGTGCAGTTCAAAGCGCCCAACCTCACGCTCTCCGGCCATGTGTTGGAGGCGGATGGACGACCGGCCATCGGCGCACGGGTCACGTTCTCAGGAGAAGGGCAACCGTCCACGAACACGGCAACCGACGCCACGGGACATTTCACCGTCAACGTCTGTGAAGGGCCTGTCACCGTGATCGTCATCGGGCAACGCGCGACCGGAAGCGCAAAAGCCACCGGGGGCGATACCAATGTGGTCGTCCGGCTTGCCAGCGGCAATCGCATCGCAAACGGGGCAAGTTCAACCCAAGTGGCGGTTGGCGGGGGGCTGGAAACGATAAAAGGGACGGTGTTCGATCCCTCCGGCGCTCCGGCTGCCGGAGTGGCCATCACAGGGTTGGGGCCGGGAGCAAGCCCCAATCAAGATTTGAGGAGCGATGCAGCCGGCAAATTCAGTTATTCCTGGCAGCCTCCGATTGAGGAGGGAAGCATGAAACCCATCCATTATATCCCGTTGTTAATGGCCCGCGATTTGGAGCACAATTTTGCCGCGACCACCAACATGGACGAGACGACCACGAACCTGGACCTGCACCTGCAACCGGGCTTGGTCTTATCAGGTTCCGTGCTGGAGCACACCGGCGCGGCGGCGATGGCAGCGACAGTGCGGCTCATCATGACCCACCGGGTAATGAATTCAACAATGACTACATCCATAAACACGCAACCGGCCATTGTGGATGAGAAAGGAACCTTCACGTTCAGCGGCCTCCCACAGGGAGAAGGCTACACTGTCAATGTCACGGCCCCCGGCTTTGGCAACAACACCGTGACAGTCCAGGAAATGCAAACCCGCGCGGCCGGCTTGAAATTGCCGGCGATCACCCTCAAGCCGGCGGATCGTCCGCTGGAAGGAGTGGTATTGGGGCCGGATGGTCGTGCGGCGCCGTGGGCGACGGTTTCCGTCAGCGGGCAAGGACAGCCCAGCACGGGCACGCAGGCGGATGGCAATGGGCATTTTGCATTGAAAGTCTGCGAGGGAGTGGTCCTGGTAAGGGCGTATTGGGATGGGGCGGCGCTCAATTTCCAGCGTGCCACCGGCTCGGTTCAGACTCTGGGCGGCGACAAGAACGTCATTCTGAGGCTTGCCGCGCCGGCCGTTGGTGGTGGCGCCGCGCCGGGCGCAATCCCTACGGTTCAGACGAACTACCCGGCGCCCATCGGGCCGTTGTTGTAGCCTTAATCATGTAAATTGAACGTGGTGCAAACCGCATTTTTAAACCCGGAGGCCTTATGAGAAGAATTCAGAAGTGGGCGGTTGTTTTGGGGGCGGTTTTGGCTCTTGGCCCGGTCTGCCACGGGCAGCCCGCCGGCGGAGCAGCTCGGCGAAGACCGGCAGGGCCGGAGTTCATTGTTCCGTCAGTGACGATTATTGGCATGGTGCGCGATCCCTCCGGCAAGCCGGCGCCGGGCTTGCCGGTGACGTTTTATGGGGGGTGGAATTCCGGGGAGCCCGAATACGCGGAAACAAAGACGGACGACAATGGACGATATGTGATCGTGCTGGGACACAAGCAGGCTGAAGCCGACGATGACACCGATAACGGCGGCCTCCCCCCAATAACGTTTGGTCCTCTCAACCCGACGAATTGCCTCCTGGTCCGCGATCTCGGGCGGAATCTCGTCGCGTTCCAGGGATTCACCGGGACGCCCTCGAACGTGGACCTGACGCTGCAACCGGGAATCACGTTGTCAGGTTCGGTGAAAAACTCCGCGGGAACGCCTCTGAGCAACATCGCGTTGAATGTCACCTTCGTGTCCGGTTATGCCGAAATCCAGTTTATGCCGCGACCGGACCCGACGGATGCGCAAGGCGCGTTTTCCATCCCGGCGTTGCCGCAAGGACACTACTATAATACAGACGTCATCACCGCTCCCGGCTACGGCAGCGCAGGAGGAGAACTGAGAGAGAAGGATTCCAGAACCAACCGCTACGTGTTCCCCACTTTCGTCCTCAAGCCGGCGAACCGCAAACTGGCCGGCCAGGTGCTGGGATCCGACGGCAAGCCGGTCGCCGGGGCAAAGGTTGAATTCGATGGCAAGGGGCAACCCAACAGCGGGGGAGAGCCGGACGAAGGGCTGGCAACGGATGCCCAAGGACGCTTTCACTTCGACGCGGTTTGCGAGGGGCCGGTGATTGTTTCTGTCAACTATGCCAACTCCTGGGGCAACATCGCAGCCCACGGCGGCGATACCAATGTCGTCCTTCGGGTCGGCATCATCAACGTCAACAGATCAGAGGAGGATGACGATCCGCCTGAATGAAGAGAAAAACGAAAGCTTAAGGATGAGGACTTGGCGTGGCCCAGTCGCGATGCCATGTGTAATTCCAGAGGTTGTTCAACTGCGCGAGTTCCGCATGGTGGTCGGCGAACACCATGTTGATCTTGCCGGGAAGCTCGCCGGAATAAGGATAAGCAGCCGGCGCAGCGGCCGCGGGCCGGTCGTTGTGCCGGTCAATCAAACAAAGGCCCATGCTATGCATGCACATACACCCAGGGGCGCGATTGCCGTTGTAGCCGTCGTGAAGGTTTGCGGGATTCACCGTCGGATCTGTTTCCAGAGGGAATAGGTAGTACCAGGTTGAATCCTGAAAAAGCGGGGTCGTCAGCGGCGCCTGAACGTCCGTCTCCTTCCTATAGAAATAATCGGTAAGCGAATCCACCGGCGTGTGTTCCACCGAAAGCCAGCCGTTGATGGCGTAGCTTCCCGGTGTGGGCGCGCTGGAAACCGGGCCAAAATACGAGGCGGAATTCGATCCGTAATACGTCGTTTCGGAAGTGCCCCACCCGCTCCCACTCCCGCTCCCGTTCCCGCCGCCGCGCCCGCCGTTCTACGGCGGCGGGGTCTTGGACACATGGGTCGAAGGGCAGATGAGCGACTTGGCATTGCCAGTCTCGAAGCCCAGATCTACGCTGTCTTCCTCGGCCACGGACAGAATCAACACCCCATCGTTGTCGTCGGTGTACATGTGGCGCGAGAGCGATAACTGCTTCAAATTATTGACGCATGAAGTCCTCTGCGCCGCCAGTTTTGACCTTTCCAGCGCCGGCAGCAACAAGGCGGCCAGAATGCCAATGATCAAGATCACCACCAGCAGCTCAATGAGGCCGCAATCAACTTCCCGGCGGGATGGAGGAACTGCTGATTTGCGTTCATGAAGGGATTTTGCGCCCTTTGATTCGTATTGTAAAAGCTTTTCTTGCCAGAAAACCGGGCAGAGGAGGATCTCACAAAATGGACACTGCCGCTGGCAGAACACGTTAGCATTCATCGGCGGTTGCTGTTACTTTGGGGCGTGTTTTGCGGCCGTAATATGTTGTGAAGAGAAAAACAAAATTCTGTTTGGCCGCCGTGGCGGCGGTGGCCGTGATTCTGGCGGCGGCGCTGTTGGCGGTGGCTCTTTCGCTGGGCGGCATTGTCAAGAAAGGGATCGAGATGTACGGCCCCAGCGCAACCGGCGTGGATGTCCATCTCAAGGGCGCGGAGGTCTGGCTCGTTGACGGCCGGGCGCAACTCGACGGATTGGTCGTCGGCAATCCGCAGGGCTGCAAAACCCCCACCGCGATTGTGGCGGACAAAGTAAGCGCGCGCATCCAGACCGCGAGCGCTTTTTCCGGCAAGGTCGTAATCGAGAGCCTTGACTTCAAAGCGCCGGTCGTCACGCTCGAAGGAGGATTGAAGGACAACAATCTGACCAGGATCGAGAAGAACCTGGACGATTATTGCGCCGGCCCTTCCAACGCGCCGAATTCCCCGGCGCCTTCTTCCGGCCCGGCGAAAACGAAACGGACCTACCAGGTCAACAATCTGGTGATCACCGGCGCGAAAGTGCAGGTCAACACAAAAGTCACCTTGGGGAATACGGTGACGTTGCCGATCCCGGATATACATTTGACAAATCTTGGGACCGCTCCGGAGGGCATTACCGCGGCCGAAGTGGCGAAAAAGGCGCTGCACGCCGTGGAGGAAGCCTCGACGGCGACGATTGCGAGGGATGCGAATGACCTGGCCAAGAAAGCGGCGGACGCGGCCAAGACCGCGGCTCAAAAAGCCGCCGACAAGTTAAAGGGCTTGATACGAATGGCGCTTAATTAGCGTGTAATGGCTTGATAGGCAACGACTTGCGTCGGGCTGGGGCCGGCAGGTGCTCCACCACAATTCGTTTGGACAGCCGCCTCATTTTTTCCAAAATCCGATCCGCCCG
>Ga0302320_10008205_pt1 | contig 22770 bp, 23 predicted proteins | sample Bog_T0_3_FD_202130 | JGI IMG/M metagenome (GOLD analysis project Ga0302320, IMG submission 202130) | Peat permafrost microbial communities from Stordalen Mire near Abisko, Sweden - Bog_T0_3 | ecosystem: Environmental > Terrestrial > Soil > Wetlands > Peat | place: Sweden: Abisko, Stordalen Mire... | reverse complement strand
GACGTTTGCCTTGCTGTTATTGGCATTGCTGCTCTCGCCGGTGCTGGCCGGGAAAAAATTCCTCCCGTCGCGCGAGCAGGCGTACGCCACGCTGGGGTGGAACAATGGCGCCTATCCATGGGTTTACAATCAAATCTTCCAGGAAACGAACGCCATCGACATCGCCATCATCGGTTCGTCCCACATCTGGTACGGCATCAACACGCCGTATTTGCAGCAAAAATTGAGCGAAAAACTGCATCGTCCGGCAGTCGTTCGCACCCTGGCCTGGGGCGGCGCGGGCTATGATGGGCTGTATTTTGTGACGCGGGATTTGCTGGCTCATCGCCAGGTGCGTCTGCTGGTGTTCTATGATGAATCCTCCGGAGCCTGCTCGCAAAACGCGGCCGCCCCGATCTGGTTTCAATGGGGGGAGGATGCGGCTGTGCTGCCGGGCTTGGGTCTCCCGGAACAGGGGCTGCTCTATTTTGCCACCGTCATCGGGATGCCGCGCAATTTATTGTGCGCTTTCCGGCCAAACCTGCCCGCGCCGCTCGTCACCGACCAGACCAATTATTGGTCCATGGCCAATGGCTCTCCGAATCCGGCCACGCAACTGGGTTGTCTGTCCCTCCGTTTGGGATTCAACCGCAGCTCGGCCTTTGAAGCACTTTTGCCGACCACGACCGCGCAACCAATGGGGGCCGTTGTTTATGCCCCCTCGACCCAAGCGAGGTTCAAGTTTACCGGCACAAACCGGCCGGCGTGGGAGGCGAGTTTCGCGCAGCGGTTGACCGCGCTCTGGCGAGCCGATGGTGTCCAGTCGGTCATGGTGTCCCTGCCCTCGCTGACAGAGGCGCGGTCGTCGGTGATTCTGGAAAAAGCCTATTGGCCGGAATTTTTCCCCGACACATCGCTACTGGGAATTCCTCCCGCGGAAATATTCAGCCAAATGACGGAAGCTGAACTGCGAAAGATTTACGCCGACACATGGCACTTCAACCAGAACGGACAGATTTATTATACATCGCTTATCACCCCGGCCCTGATCCAGCTTTATGAAAACCGATGGACTCATTGAGCGTATTATCTATGCTCTGCTCGTGGCTGTGTCTCTGGCCGCCCTGTGGCTGGTGATGAATGCGCCGCCTGCCTTCCTCGATGCCCGCTTGGTCTATCAGGGTTTTTAGCCATGGGAACTCTTTCAATGATACTTGGTTTGCTGTGCTATGTGCTGGCCTGCCGGTGCGTGATGCGCCGTTTGACCGGCTCGATCCGCGAAACAGTTTTGGTGTTTTTAAACCTGGCGGGCGTTTTCTTTTTTCTGTTTTACGGCGGCCATGAGCATTATGTCCTGCGTTTTGAAATTTATCTCGCGCTGGTAACTGGCTTTTATCTGATGCTGGGTTTGTTTGCGACCAAGCGCGGCGCGTGGCCGTGGCTCGCGTTCTTTACCCCGATCGCAGCATTAATTGTCGTCCGCTATGTGCCGGCATCCGCCTACATTGCCTTGGGCCGCGCTTTGGGCGCAAACTATCTTGGCGTGCCTAAAATGATCGGTCTCTCCTACCTCACCTTCCGATGCAGCCGGCTTATTTTGGAAATCCGCAATGGCTTGGTTCGAAAACCCAACTTTCTGGAATACCTCAATTTTGCTTTTTTTCTGCCTACCATGCCGGTCGGCCCCATTAACACCTATGCCAATTTTCGCCGCGGCTTTTCCTCGCCCACGGGAATGGGAGAGGATGGCCAAGGGCCAGGTGAGGGCCGTCAGGGAAGCACCATTCCGTACGACATTCCCGCCGGTCGCGCCGCATTGCGCGTTCTGGTGGGCGCGGTCAAGTATCAGTTCCTGGCCAGCCTTTGCAGCCGGCTCAACTATGCCAGCCTGCTGCTGGACGACCATCCGCATTACTGGATGGACTTGCCGGTGGCGATGCTGTTCTACTACCTGTTTCTCTACCTGAATTTCTCCGGCTTTTGCGATATGGCCATCGGCGCATCGGCGCTGATCGGCATCCCGGTACCCGAGAATTTTGAGAATCCGCTGGCGGCGCGTAACATGAAGGAATTCTGGAACCGCTGGCACATCACGCTCTCAGGCTGGATGCGGGACCTGGTTTTTTCGCCGCTCTCCAAATTTCTCGTCGGCAGACTCGGCCTCCAGCTGGCGAATCACGCCATCGCGCTGGCGATCCTGGTCACGTTTCTGCTCATCGGCATCTGGCATGGTGTCGGCTGGAACTATGCCGCCTTCGGGCTGGCGCAGGCGATCGGAGTGGCGGCGGTTCACTATTACACCCTCTTTCTCAAAAAACGGCTCGGGCGCGAAGGTTTCAAAACTTACAACGAAAACCGCTGGATCAAGGCCGTCGCGATAACGATCACCTTTGGCTACTATGCGATGACGCTGTTCCTGTTTGCAAACACCTTTGCCGAAATGAAACAGATTTTTGCCAGCTTGCGATAGAGGAGAAATCGGAATGAAACTGGAAACGGTGCCGGGCAACGGTGTATAAGATGCCAGATGCAATTTGGATCGCCGCAATCGCCACCCGGTCAGACGCCGGGCATCAGCCTGCTCATCCGCACTTTCAACAGCGCCGGCACGCTGCCCCAAGTGCTGGCCCGGCTTGCCTTGCAGCCCGGGGATGAACTCATCGTGGTGGATTCCGGCTCGGCGGATGACACCCTGGCCATCGCGGCACCATACCATGCCCGCATCCTCATGGCCCCGCCGCCGTTCAACTACAGCAAATCCTTGAATCTTGGGTTTCGGGCCGCCCAAAATTCCTGGGTACTGGTGCTTAGTTCGCATTGCGTGCCGTGGTCGGAGAACCTGGTGGATTGTTTTCGTCAGGCCATTCCGCAATTTTCCCCGGCCGTGGCCGTGGCCTACGGCGATTGTTCCTTGGTGGAATCGCCGCCCGCCGCCGCGCCAACGGTGCTGTTCGCCGATAAAACCGCCAGCGCCGCCCAAAGCCGGCTGGTTTATGGTGGCAATAGCCTGGCCTTGTATCGCCATGCCTGCTGGGAGGCGCAACCGTTTGATGAAACCCTGCCCACGGCGGAGGACGTGGCCTGGCGTTTGCGCGTTTTGGCTGGCGGGGCCTTAGTCGCTCGCGTGCCGCAGGCCCGGGTGTTGTATCGCAATCAAGCTCCCCTGCGCCAAATGTTCCGCAAAGGCTGGCACGAATACCGTCTGGCCGCCGAATTGACCGGCGCGCCCGCCATGACTTTTTTTCAGCTGGTAGTGGATCTGGGTTCGCTCCTGAAAAAATGGGGCACGGCAAAAATGCCAGCGGCGACCCTGATCCGGCAGAGCGCCCACGCGCTGGGGGTTTACCTGTCACCCAAATTCACCCGCCAGAATAAGCGGCCTGAAAGCCCGGAATAGGACGCCTTGGGAATTATTGAAGCCGGGGAGAGAAGTGAGTATGAATAACGCCCGCCCTCACCCGCAATAATCGGCTTTTCCCCTCAACCCTCACCCGGCCTTCGGCCACCCTCTCCCGCTCCCGCGGGCGAGGGACTTTGGCCCTCTCCCCCGGGGAGAGGGAGAAACGCACGACGTCGTTTTGAAAAACCCACGACTGGATTGGCCGGACGATCATCCGAGGACGTGACAAACAGGAGTTTTTGAACCGAAGCTCGCGAGGACAACGAAGACCGGGATTTCCTTCGTTTGCTTCGTTTGCTTCTGTAAAAATCAGCGGCTTCAGGGCCGCCGCGGGTTGATCAGGTTTTCCGGGCGCAGCACCACTTCCTGTCCCTTCCATCTTTTGATGCCGATCCCGTTCATCCGGCCCAGGTGATACCGCCAGGACATGCCGTAAAACGGGTTGTGCGTGGGACAAAAGGAGATGATGTCCAGCCGGGCGGCTTGGGCGAGCTCAATCGCGCGGGCGATGGTTTTGGGGTGGTCGTTCCAATTGAACAAGAGATATTTCCATTCGAGCACCGGCTGCCGCAATCCGCGGGCGTCGCGATAGGCCACGAGGCTTTTCATGGCTTCGTAGGCTTTTTCAAAGTTCCCGCGGTGCATGTACTTTTCGCACATTGCGTCGCTGATGCCGTGGACGGAAAACTGGATGCCGCTCACGTGCAGCGCGGCCTCGCGCTTGGCGTCGGTGTTCAGCAAGATGCCGTTGGTGGAAAGGTGGATGTAGGCGTCCGGGTTTTTGGCGCGCAGCAGCGGCAGCTCCTGGCCGATGTTGGGCGACAGAAATGGCTCGCCCAGGTTCAGGTAGAAGATCCGCTCCATGCCCAGCCGCGCGGCCAGGTCCGCCATGCGGCTCAGCTCCGCCAGCGGCATGTTTTTTTGGGTGCGGATGTTCGCCGCGCCTTCGCGGGCGCAGCCGATGCAATCCACGTTGCAGATCACGGTGTTTTCCAGGAGCATGCCGCGGTAGGGCAGCCGCGGCGCGGGAACCGCCGCCGCGCGCGAAGGCAGCCGGCGCAGCTCGCAGCGGGCGCAGGTGGGGATGGGGAGCTTTCCCCGCGCCAGCTCGGCGCGGAATTTTTGCGCGACCGGGCCGTAGAAGACCTCCTCGAAGGAATTTTTGCGCAAATCGCCCAGATGTCCGTCGCCCTCATAATCCTGGCAACAGCAGGAGACCGTGAGATCGGAATTGATCGTCAGGTTGTATTCGGACTCGCCGGCCAGCACCTGGCAATAATAATTGCGCCCCGTGACGCGGGCGCGCAGCTCGAGCCAGCGGCACATCATCCAGCGGATGGCATCGCTGACCCGCCAGTTGAAGCGGGTCTTCGGGTTGCGAACGGCCCGCGCGTTGGTGGATGTTCCCATGCCTGTATTGCTATTCGATCAAGGCGGTGATTTCCGGCTGGCCGCCACACACACGCGGATTGATTTCAATGCGTTCGCTCATGTCTGAAAGATACCCGCGCCGCTTGAAAACCGCAAGCACACCAGGCTCGCCCCATCCCTGGGGGTGTGAGGCAAAAATCTTCGCCGGCAACCGCTTGGCCCTGAAAGGGAGCCGAATTTTAGCCAGACACGCCAGGTCCCTTTCTTCACCCGGCGCGATTGACTCCGCCGCCCTGAAAGGGCGCCGGATATTAGCCAGACACGCCAGTGTCTGGTAACGCGGCAACCGCGAATTCGTCCTGAAGGGACGAAGGAAACGGGTGAAGCAACCAACGTGCCTCGTTGTCTGGCTGCCATTTCTCGGAAAAAACACGCAAAAACCGACGATGGAAGAATTTTGTCTCCCACCCAAGGTTTTTTCCTGTGAAATACAGGTCTGGCCAAAGCCGCCGCAAAGTGTTTAAAGTGTGTCGAACATGGATCAACCGGTACAACTGACGATTCTCATGCCGTGCTTGAACGAGGCGGAGACCATCGCGGGGTGCATCGAGAAGGCCCGGCGGGGCATCCAGCGGGCGGGGGTTACGGGGGAGATCCTCATTGCGGACAACGGCAGCACCGACGGCTCGCCGGCCATCGCTGAAAAGCTGGGCGCCCGCGTGGTACCGGTGAAGGAAAAAGGTTATGGCAACGCCCTCCGCGGCGGCATCGCCGCGGCCCGCGGCCAATGGATCCTCATGGGCGACGCCGACGACAGCTACGATTTTTCCGAGGCGGACCGGTTCGTCAAAAAATTCCAGGAAGGCTATGACCTGGTGATGGGGTGCCGGCTGCCGATCGGCGGCGGCACCATCCTGCCCGGCGCGATGCCGTGGAAAAACCGGTGGCTGGGCAATCCGATCCTGTCCTTCATTGGCCGGCTGTTTTTCAAGTGTCCGGCGCACGATTTTCACGCGGGGCTGCGCGCGTTCAGCAAGGCGGCGCTCGAGCGGATGGAGTTGCAGACCACGGGCATGGAGTTCGCCTCGGAAATGGTGATCAAGGCCACGATGAAAGAATTCCGCATTGCCGAGGTGCCCATTACGCTGCATCCGGACGGCCGTTCGCGTCCGCCGCATTTGAAGCCATGGCGCGATGGCTGGCGGCATTTGCGTTTCATGCTGCTGTATTCGCCGCGCTGGCTTTTTCTCATGCCGGGGCTGCTGCTCTCCGGGCTGGGCTGCGTCTTTTCGGCCGCGCTCACGCTGCATGACATTCCGCTGGGCGGCATCACGCTGGACGTCGGCTCGCTGATGATGTCATGCATGGCCATGGTGGTGGGATTTCAGCTGGTATCGTTTGCGTTTTTCACCAAGGTTTTCGCCATCGCCGAGGGGCTGTTGCCGGATGACCCCAAGCTGGCGCGCGTGTTCCGCTTTTTCACGCTGGAAAAAGGCCTCGTCGCCGGCCTGCTGGTGCTGCTGGCCGGGCTGGCCCTGTTCATCCGCGCCGTGTGGCTCTGGCGGCAAGTCCACTTCGGCGCGCTGCCATCCACCGGCGATAACCTGCGCCGGCTGATTCCGGCCGGCACCTTCATTGTGCTGGGCATCCAGGCCATCTTTTCCAGCTTTTTTCTGAGCGCGCTGGGATTGAAAACCCGGTCGCGCAAGCCGCCCGGGAGCGCCCCAGGCTGAATCATGCGCTTCACGGACCATCTGCTGCAGCGCTGGCGCATCGCCAAGATCAGGCCGTTCCTTGCCCCCGGCAACCGGATTCTGGACATCGGCAGCGCGGACGGCGCGCTGTTTGCCGCGCTGGGCGAGGCCGCCGGCGCCGGCAGCCTCGGCGTGGATCCGACTTTGAACCAGCCGCTCACGGTCAACGGCTGCGCGCTGCTGCCCGGCTGCTTCCCGCAGGCCATGCCCCCGGACGCCGGCGCCTTTGATGTGATCACCCTGCTCGCCGTGCTCGAACATTTTCCGCCCGCGGCTTATGCGTCGTTGCGCTCCGGCTGCGAACGGTTTCTGCGGCCAGGCGGAAAGCTGCTGATCACGGTGCCTTCGCCGCAAGTGGATCAGCTGCTGGCGGTGCTGAAATTTCTCCGGCTGGTGGACGGCATGTCGCTGGAGGAGCATCATGGCTTTGAGGTCGGGCAAACCACCACGATCTTCCCCCCGGAAAGCTTCCGCTTGATCCGGCACGCCGGCTTCCAACTGGGCCTGAACCATCTGTTTGTATTCGAACGCCACACCATAGCGCCAGGCCTCCCTGCCTGACGCCACGTTATTTTGTGCGTCTAATCGCCGGTTTCCGACGTATAACCAGTTGATGGGCCCGTTGAAAATACAGTTTGACGCTGGCAGTCAGGCGAACGTTCTGGCAGGCTGGCGTGGGCACATCCGCTGCGTAGATGCGGCGCCGGTGAGCGGGAGGAAAACATGTCCGACAACCTTTCGATTGAAACGCAGCAGGCGCAACTGCTCCGCCGCATCGCGGCGCAGGACGGTTCCGCGCTGGCCGAGTTTTATGATCAAACCTCGGCGAGCCTTTTTTCCTTCGCCTTGCGGATGCTTGCCGACGCGCACGACGCGGAGGAAGTCATTCAAGATGTTTTTGTGCAAATTTGGACCAAAGCACCGTCCTTCGATCCCGCGGTAGGCTTGGCCCACCATTGGGCCATGAGCATCGTTCGCAATCGCTGCATTGACCGGCTCCGCTCCCGCCAGCGCCGTTCGCGGATCATTGTGGAAAACGAAGCCGCCGCGGAACTCCAGCCGGCGGCGGCAGCTCCGGCGGCGGAGACTGGATTGGTCGGAGAAGAACTTGCGGCCGTGCGATCCGCGTTAAACGGGCTGCCCAAAGACCAAAAAGAAGCCATCGAAATGGCGTTTTTCAACGGACTATCGCATCACGAAATCGCCGCCGCGCTGAATGAACCGCTGGGCACCGTCAAGGCGCGCATCCGCCGCAGCATGATGAGATTACGCGATGGATTGGAGGCTTTCGTATGATTCCCCAGCCATTCCAGGACCAGGCATGTCTTTACGTCCTCGGCGCTTTGACGCCGGACGAGCAGCGCGCCTTTGCCGCCGGGTTGCGCGGTGATGGCGAACTGCGCGAACTCGTATTGACCTTGCAGCGCATGGCTGGATTGCTGGCGAGGTCGCTTCCCCAAACGCCGCCGCCGCCGGAGCTCAGAGCCAGGATTCTCGAACGGGCGGCGCGGGCAGAACCGCTTCCGCCGGCGCCGCCCGCCACGGCACTGGCCGGCCTGCGCTTCCAGGAGGCGGCGGCTGAGTCCGGCTGGAAAGCGTTGCCGATACCCGGCGCGTTCATCAAATTGCTCTCGCTCGAAGCCGGGCGCGGCTATGCGGTGCTGCTGGGCAGGATTGAAGCCGGCGTGCGGTATCCCGCGCACATGAACGCCGGGCCGGAAGATTTTTACATCCTGAGCGGCGACTTGGTGGTGGGAAACCGCAGGCTCGTGGCCGGCGATTTTCATCACGCCGACCAAGGCTCGCAGCACGAGGTGAATTATTCGGTGAACGGCTGCACGTTGCTCGCTGTGTTAACCACTGATGACCCACTCGTGATGTTTGCGAGGTCGTGAACTCGCTCTGAGGGAGTTATGGGTGGAGGCGCGGAATCAGAAGGTTGCTATATCCGCCAACTCGCTTCGCTGCCGGCGCAGACGCGGTGCAGACTTTCGAGGCCAAGGCCAACGCACTGCTCGCCCAGGCCCAAGCCCACCGCGAGCTATCCACCTCCCTCGCGTACGATGTCGTCTGACCACAAAGGCGCCTTGGAGGCTTGCGGTTGGCGCACGTTCTCCTGGCTCAAGTGGTCTTCCATGAACAGGCGCTCGATGCCGTCGGCATCGCGGATGAATAGCGCCAGCTCGCTGCCTTCCCAACTCAAGTCGTCCAGCGAGCCGGTGACGTTCATCTTCTGGCCGGTGCGCGTGACGCTGCTGGTGTCCGTCCAGGTGCAACCCGCCAACGGACGCAGGAAAATCTTCGCCCGCTCGAAAGCGGTGCTGAAGCCACCGCACTCCAGACGCTGGCGCGACTCTCTGCCGGCCTCGAACCGCGCGAAGCGCCTGGAGCGGCGCGTTCACCACCGCTTTCGGGCGGACGCTAGGGTGTGCTTTCGAAATCCCTTCGCTGCGTTTCACTCAACGCCTCTGGCCGGTAAAACTGGTCGTAAAACTCCGCGTCCAGATGGCTGGCTTGGAAATTCAGGACAGTGCGATAGGGCGGCATATGCACCGGAAAACGGCCATAGCGGTGCCACAGGTATTCGCAATACGCCGTCGCCGCAGCCACCGCCGCCTCGCTGAAGGCGGGCACTTGCTTGACCACGCCGTCATGATCCGTCCATGCGCTGCCTTGATTCTGGCTGCGGAAAACCCCGGCCGCTCCGAACTTGATTTCCGCGACCGCGCGCACGGCCTCGCCCATGGTCTTATAATACGGCGGACAAAACGGTTTCAACAGCACTTCGCCGTTGCGTTCGAGTCCCACGGGGTAAGGAATGGCCGGATTGCGCTTCAGGAATATCATCGCCAGCGACGCCAGCCAGCGCGCCCCGACATAACGATTTGCGGGCATTTGTTCCAGGCGAAAGCCGAGCGACTGGAACCAGGCAAATTCGTGATTGGCAAAACTCGGGAATCCGCCCAGCCCGAGCGCCTGCGCCAGGAGACCGAGATTCTGCAGCATCATTCCCTGCTCTGCCGTCACGAACTCGGTGACGAATTGCTCCACCTGCCGGACCGTGGCCACGCGGCCCTGATGCGGATCGTCTTCGAGGTGGCCGCCCCGGCTGCGCGCGAATTTTCCCAGGCCGGCGGGGAGAAAATGATTCCGCTCATCCAGAATGAAGGCGCCGGTTTCCTCGTTCAGAATTTCCAGCAACCCGTTCACATACATGAAGGTCAGATCGTTCACCGGCAGAAAGCACGTCGAGCCGGGCGCGTGAGCCGACCAGCGGTTGGCGTTGATATTGAACAGCGGTTCCGTCGGAATCTTCGGACGTCCCTCGACGATCTTTACGCGGCAGCGACGGTAAAGTTCGGTGAACTCGCCACGGCGTCCCTGCTCGATGAGACTTGAGATCTCCCCCGCCGGCAATTCGCGGGGACGGCGCACCAGCCAGGCACCCTGGTCGTTGATTACCGTGAGCGCGACGGTCTGCAATCCGTCACCGCTGGCAACGGTGCGCGCGACCAATCCCGCCATGATGCCGCCGCCGCCGCTCTTGGTATAACACAAGTCCGCCAGCGCGCGGCCCGTGATGCCGCTCGCGGCGAAAACCAGCGCGGCCTCCTCGTCTTCGGTGAGCGGTCGCGGCGGGTGTTTGCTTTCGTAAGCCAGCGGGCCGGCGGGAAGCTTCATGCCCAGCCCAAAGCGCCGCGAGCGCCGTTCGCGCAGCGCCGACAGCAACGGAAAGCTGGCGGCGCGCTCCGCTAGCGGCGCGGATTTATCCGACGGGGAATCCTCTCTCTTCATGGCAGTAAGATGCCGCAAAGACGTGAGTTTTCCACGACAGAATTTGTTTCTTCAAAGGAAGCATGGCGATGCCCCAAACAACATTCAAACATGGGGTGGGAATCACCGTTGGCCGATGGCAGTTTGGCGAATTATCGTCCGGCTGATCCAGTGCCTTGGTATTCCCAGGACGCGGCACCCGTTTCTCCCTCTCCCGGGGGGAGAGGGCTGGGGTGAGGGCGGGCGTTATTCATACTCATTTCCCTTTTGGGGTTCATGGAGAAGGAAACAGTCGTTGGGTGATCGAGTTTTCCCAAACACACGTCCGGCCCATTCCGCGTCCAATTAGCCTGAAAGAAGCGATCCAGCGTACGAACGCAACGGCGATCTGGATGCAGAAAAAAGTTTTAATCTTTTCGCGGGCGGCTGCATCCGCCTCCGCGCCCCCTGCGTAATCCCTCGTGAAAGTTGAAAGGTAAATGAGAGGCTTGAGATGAAAACAAGTACCGTGAACGAGAATCTTACGGCGATGGCCTTCGTGCTTGCCGCCGCGCTCCTGACAGGCTGCGGCCCGAAATCCGCCACGCCAACAAACTCCATGGCGGCGAAATCCATTCCACCCGCTTCGGCTGCGTGGCCGGACCCGCTTGTGCTCGTGCTCGTGCCGCAAGTGGGCGACATGAAAACGGATGTGGAGATCCGCAAATTTCAGGACCAGGTGCGTCAAGGCAGCAATCGAGACCTGGCCTTGGAGCAATTGGGCTGGCTGTTTGTCGCCAAGGCGCGGGAGAGTTTTGACGCTGGTTACTACAAACTGGCCGAGCAATGCGCCCTGGCCATGGAACAGAACGATCCGCAAAGCAACGCGGCATTGCTGCTGCGCGGACACGTGCTGGACAGCCTTCATCGCTTCCACGAAGCGGAGATCCTGGCGCGTCAATTGGTGGAGCGCCGCGGCGAGGGATTTGATTATGGTTTGCTGGGGGATGCCCTGATGGAACAGGGACGCCTGAACGAGGCGGTGGCCGCCTATCAGCGGATGATGAACTTGCGGCCCGACCTGCACGCCTACGCGCGAGCCGCGCACGTCCGCTGGCTCACCGGCGATTTGGACGGCGCCATTGAAGCCATGAGCCTCGCCGTCAGCGCGGCAACTCCGCATGACCCCGAATCCACCGCCTGGGTGAGCACGCGGCTTGCGAACTACGAATTTCAGGCCGGCCGCCCAGACCGCGCCTCCCGGCTGTGCCGGGCCGCGCTTTCGTTCCAGACCAATTATCCGCCGGCGCTGCTGCTGCGCGGCAAAATGCTGCTGGCCGATGGCAAACCCGCTGAAGCGGTGAAGTCCCTGCGGGCCGCGGCGCAATTCAATCCGCTGCCGGAATATGAATGGGTGCTCGCCGACGCGCTGCGCGCAGCCGGCTGCGAAAGCGAATCCGCCACCGTGGAAGCCCAGTTGCGCCGGGGCGGCGCCGCGAGCGACCCGCGCACTTTGGCCCTGTTTCTAGCGACCCGCCGCCAGTCTCCAGAGCTCGCGCTGCGGCTGGCGCGGGAAGAGCTTGCCTCGCGGGGCGACGTGTTCACGCATGACGCGCTCGCTTGGGCGCTTTGGGCGGATGCCCAGGATGCGGCCGCGCAGGCGGAGATGCAGCTCGCGTTGGCGGCGGGCACGCAGGACGCGCGGTTGTTTTTCCACGCCGCCGTGATCGCCTCCCAATCGGGCCGCGCCATTGACGCGCTGAACTGGACGAAAAAATCCGAGGCGGTCGCCCAAATGCTCTTGCCTTCGGAACGAAAGGAGCTCCAGGAACTTTCCTCCCGGCTGGCCCTCCCTGGCACAGCGGCCGCCCGACGGCCCGAAACACAGATTTCCGCATTCTAAAAACGAGCGCGGAAGATTAACACCAACGCACAAACCAAAAAACATATGAAAAGAACGAGATATCTCCTGTCGCGCGGCGTGCTGGCGCTGCTCGCGGCTCAATTGACCGGCGCGGCGCGCGCCTCCAGCCACATGGATGCGCCGCTCATCACCCGCGATCCCTCAGCCAACACCACGGACGTCTATGCCTTCGTGAATACCAATGGCGGAAAAAAGTGTTTGACCGTCGCCCTCGGGGTCTATCCCTTTGAAGAACCCGGCATCGGGCCGAACCTCTACAACTTCGATGATAATGTGCTCTACCAGGTTCACCTCGCCCTCGGCAAGGATTACAAGACCGGCAAGGTGGATTTGAGCTATCAATTCAGGTTCACCACGCATTACAAAGACAAAGCCACGATTCTTCCCTCTTTCCTGGGGGTGATTGAAAACGTGGGCGACGCGGGTCAAAACCTGACCCAAACTTACACTGTCACCAAAGTGGATCACCGTGTGAGCCGAGGAGGTGGGGTAACCCTGTTGGGCGCCGGAGTTGTGCCCCCCAATAATCAGGGCATTGCCACGCCACAATATAACCAGGATGACAACGGGGAAAACCCAGCCAAGGATGGGGTTGCCACCGCCGCGGAACTGGACCAGTACACCACCGAAGCGATCACTAATCTTTCGCGGGGATATCGGGCATTTGCCGGACAACGCGATGATGGTTTTTACGGCGACATTCAGGCGGTCTTTGATCTGCTGCAATTGCGCAATCCCGGGGTGGACGCGCAGGCGGGATTCAATATTCATGAGCTGGTGCTGGAAATTCCGGTGAGCGAATTGGGCGGCGACCAGCAAATTGTCGGCGTCTATGCCACCACGAGCCGCCAGCAAATCTCCATTTTGCGCCCCATTGATGGGCTACCGGATAACATCCCGCAGCCAAGTGAGTCATGGGTGCAAGTGGCTCGCCAGGGCAATCCGCTGTTTAACGAAGGCCTGGTCGCCGTGGCGGACAAGGATTTGTACAGCAGCACTTCGCCGACGGAGGACGAAACGCTGTTCAAGAAATACGCGTTGACGCCGGAACTGGCGCACCTGCTCAACGTCATCGTGTTCGGTTCCACCGTGGCGCCGGAGTCGAACCGCACCGACATTGCCGGCATTTTCATTCCCGACCTGATCAAGGTGGATATGTCCACCGGCCCGTGCCGGCTGGGTGGCAACGGCACGCAGGCAGGCGCGGATCCCGACGATCCCGGTTTTTCACCGCTCGGCATTTTCGGCGGCGACGTGTTGACCAGCACGGTGCAGCCCGGATTCGGCGGCGGCACGGTCCCGGGCGGCTGGCCGAACGGACGCCGGTTCGGCGATGATGTGGTGACCATCGCGGTCACTGCGCTCATCAGTGATTTGCGGGTGAGTCCGCCGATCATCAACGGTCCGGCCGGCGACAACGTGAATTGGAACGACGTGGCTTACAACAAGGTTTTCCCCTACGAATCCACGCCGCATAACGGACGCAATCACCTGCACTCCCAATAACCCGGCCAAACTGCTGGGCCGGGCGGGAAGAATGCCTCTCTCGTCCGGCCCACCCGCCATAACCATAGGAAATTAAAGCCCCGATGAACCTGCCCATAAACCACCCCGTAGCGCAGACATTCCTGTCTGCGGGTTTGGGCGACTTTCCAGTCGCCGGTTCCGAAGACGGGAACACGGGACTGGAAAGTCCCGTGAACCCGCAGGTTGGAAAACCTGCGCTCCAGCTTTGTGGATCGCTCCGGTTCAGGAGTCCAGTGCGCGAAATTCTTGGCGGAATTCTCCTGCTCTTGTGCGCCGGCCCGGTCGCCCGCGCGCACGCCCACGATCCAGGATTGAGTTCCGTGGCCGTGACCATTCAGCCCGAACGCTGCGACGCCACCCTCCTGTTCTCAAAAGTGGACGCCGCGATTCTCCTCAGAAGCCTGGCGGGCAGCGACGAAACGGGGAATGCCAAACAAATTGCGGCCGGATTGCAACCATTCGCGGCGGATTCGCTGGCTCTGGAACTGGACGGCAACGTGGTCGCGGCGAAGGCCGCGCACGCCAGCGCTGACGATTCTGGAAACGTTCAGCTCTGCCTTAGCTATAGTCGCGGCGCGTCCGCAAGCCTATCGGTGCGCTCAAAATGGCTCGCGCTTCTGCCACCGGGCCATCGGGAATTTTTTTCCGTTCAAGAGCCGGACGGCAAGCCGCTAGCGAGCCGGCTGTTGAGCCTCAACGCCGACTCCGCTGCACTAGGCCTCGGCGGCCAGCCAAAAAACTCCGAAACCGGGCGCAAAAGCTCATTCGCCGGTTTTTTGGCGATGGGGGTTACACACATTTGGACTGGCTACGATCATCTCCTCTTTTTGTTCGGACTGCTGGCGGTGACGAGCCGGCTTCGCACGGTATTCAAGATCATCACCTGTTTCACGGTGGCCCATTCGATCACCCTGGCGATGGCGGCTCTGAACCTCGTGGCCATTCCCAGCCGGGTCGTGGAACCCCTGATCGCGGCCTCAATTGTATTTGTGGGCCTGGAAAATTTTCTGCGCAACGGCGAACCGAAGGGGCGCTGGCTGCTGACCTTCGCGTTCGGCTTGATTCACGGATTTGGCTTTGCGTCCGCGTTGCGCGAAACCGGCGTGGGCGAGCACAGCGGCGGGGTTGCGCTGCCGCTGGTCTCCTTCAACTTGGGGATCGAGCTGGGACAGATCGCCATTGCCGCATTGGTTTTGCCGCTGATTTGGAAATTGCGCAACCAGCCGCGTCTCGTGCGCCGATGGATTCCCCTCACCTCCACTGTGGTCGGTGCGCTGGGAACTTATTGGTTCATTCAACGCGTCGTCTGAGCCGCTGAGGAAATGCCTTTTCCGGGTGGTTGATATTCCACAATCATGAAAGGGTCTTCAAGCCTCCCTCGCACGGCCGGATAGGTTGGTGAATGCCGCCGGCGAACAATTCGCCAGAGTTGGGCACGCTAAAGCGTGAACTCCACACCTATCCCCATCCGTGTCATTCGTGCAATCCCTAACCAAAAACAAAAGTCAGCTGCCACAGCCTCCGCCCAAGTTCGCGGGTCAACTAACGCTGAAATTTGACAGTGGAGAATTCGAAACTTCTCGGTTGCATTTATGCATCGCTGGCGCAAACATTCGCCATGCTCTCAAAGGTCTGTTCGGCCGCCCTTAATGGCGTGGAGGCCTATCCGGTGAAAGTGGAAGTCAACGTCGGCCACGGGGGAACGTTCATCGCGGAGATGTTTTATATTCTCCCGGCGGGCTTAATCGCCCGACAGAATCTGAGCCGTTTGACCGTCTTTTCCATCAGGAAGGGGGATTAATCAACTCATGATGAAGAGAAGGCTTGCGGGGACAACAGCAGCCTTGCTGCCCTTTATCTTCCTTGCATTGGCCGCCGGCGATTCCGCGGCCTCCGCCGGCGAAATCAAGGTGCATCCCCGACCCAGCGACAACGAGGTGGCCCAGGCTAACAAACTCATCCAAGCTGTGCTCGTGGGTGATGCTGCCAGCTTGCAGCAACTATTGTCCCAGGGACTGGACGTCAACAGCCACGGAAAGACCAGCCTGACAGCCTATCAAGCAGCGCTCCTGCGCGGCGAAAGCGACCTGGCCCGATTTCTGGCCGACCACGGCGCCCGGACAAATGCTCCCATGCCACCGCCAGCGCGATTGACCGACACCCTCTTCCACGCTGTGGCGACCAACCATGGGCCGGGCGTCGCAGTGCTCGTCGAGCAAAATGGCAAGGTGCTGTTTGAGCAAGGGTATGGCCTGGCCGACGTGCCGCACCACCTGGCTATCACTCCGCAAACGAAGTTCCGCATCGGTTCCGTCACGAAACAGTTTACCGCTGCCGCGATTTTGAAATTGGAGGAAGAAGGCAAACTGAGCGTCGCGGACAAACTCTCGAAGTATTTCCCCGACTTTCCGCGCGGCGACGAGGTGACCCTGCATCAACTGCTCACCCATACCTCCGGTATCCACAATTACAGTGCCAAACCGGGCTTCTCCGACCAGGCTACCAACTCGTCGGCGCCGGAGGCGATCATCGCGTCTTTCAAAAATGATCCGTATGATTTCGACCCGGGAACGGCATGGGAATACGACAATTCAGGATATTTTCTGCTCGGCCGCATTATCGAGAAGGTTTCGGGCGAGCCCTATGGCGACTGGCTTCGCCGGGAGTTCTTTAAGCCATTGCGCATGTCCAGCACTGGGGGGCAACCTTCTGGACCGATCCTGAAACACGAGGCTCTCGGGTACGGATTCGGCAACGGCCAATACACCAACGCGCCTAATTGGGATTTGTCGTGGCTCCTCGGCGCGGGCGACCTCTATTCCACCGTGGAAGATCTGGGGCGTTGGAACGAAGGGGTCTTCGGCAACCAGGTGCTCGGAGTGGCTAGCCTGAAAGCGGCCTGGACTCCGGTCAGAATCGGGGAAGATCAGGAAGCCAGCGCCGATACCGGCTACGGTTACGGCTGGGCGATCAGCCGGTTCCGGGGATCGCTGGAAATTTCTCACAGCGGGGGCATCCCCGGGTTCAGCAGTTTCCTCATGCGTCTGCCGCGCGAAAACTTCACCGTCGTTATCCTCGCCAACTCGGAGCCGGAACTTCCCGGCGTCGAGCCGCGCCCATTGGCGCATCTGGTGACCGAGATTTATTTGGGCCAAACACTCGCGCCGCGGCCAAGCTACGAGGCGAATCGCAGCGTCTCGGCCGCGGCGTCGGAAGCCGTCCTGGGCGCCTAGGAAAACGGCTTGACCATCACCCAAGATGGCGGACGTCTTTATTATGCCGGAAGCGATGCCTCGCCTCGTCAGGAGATCTTTCCGCGATCCGAAACGGAGTTCTTCGTCCGAGCCTCGGACCTGCAACTGACGTTCGCCAAAGACCAGGCCGGCAAAGTCGTCGCGGTAATTATCCACGACTACGACCTGCCCGACGTTGCCCTGCGCCTCCCCGATTGGAAGGAAGCGAAGGTCCAGCCCGCGGATTGTGATGCGTTGCTGGGCAACTACAATTACCTTCAAGACGGACAGATACTAACGGTGAGCCGCGAAGCGGATCATCTCTATGCCCAGCTCACCGGCCAGCCCAGGGGCGAGCTTTTCCCTAAATCACCCGCGGAATTCGTTTGGAAGGTCTTCAATGACCAGCTCGAGTTTGTGATGGATGAGAATGGCAGAGTCGTCAAAGCCATCCGCCGCCATGGCGGACAAACCATCGAAGCGCCCAAGCTGACCGATTAAGTCCCAATGCAGAACCTGATTGTCATCCTTGGAACCAATGCCTCCGGCTCGTTGGAGTCACCCGGCTCAAACATCCGCTATAAACGTCGAGGAAGCTGATTTGCCTTCGGAACGCGGGCTTCAGTCCGCTTTAACGCCCAATCGCAACGCTGCGTTGAAGCGGCATGAATGCCGCATTGGCAAATCAGGACACTACGCCGGCTGCTACGGGCTTGACCAGCGACGACACTTCGCCGAAGCTGTGCTGGCTGCGATTTGCGGCAGCCAATTATTTATGAAGACAATTCTACGATTCTCGACAATGGCGGCGGCCAGCCTGTGTATGCTGGGTTGCAGCCAAACAAACCAGACCGCCGGTGATAATAACTCCACCACGAATGCGCCGAGCGCAGCCGCCTCGCCTGCAACCGCGGGCGAAATGATCACGACCGCGAGCGGCTTGAAGTATCAGGTCTTGAAACATGGCACGGGCACGGTTTCACCGAAGGCCACGGACACGGTGAAGGTGCATTACGAGGGCAAATTGCTCGATGGCACGGTGTTTGACAGTTCCATCGCCCGCGGCCAGCCAATCAGCTTTCCTTTGAACGGAGTCATCGCCGGCTGGACGGAAGGGTTGCAACTGATGAAAGTGGGCGACAAGTTCAAGTTCGTGATTCCTTCGAACTTGGCTTATGGCGCGAATAGTCCCAGCCCGGCGATCCCGCCGAACAGCACGCTCATCTTCGAGGTGGAATTGCTGGGCATTGAATAAGCCCAGGCGGCTCCTGTCATCAGAATCGACTCAGGTCAAAGAAAACGGCTCACCGCGCTCCGTTCAAATTGAAGTTTTCCTTGTCATATTGGGCGATTATATCCGTCAGAACTTTGTCGCTGAACTCGTGGCCGCGCAGAAATGGAAAACCTTCCCAGCGCACAAATCCTCTCGGGTCCATGAGCATCAAATGCGGCAGGCCCGTAACGCCCACTGCGTCCCTGGTCCGCGCCTGGGTGTCAATGGCCAGATAGAATTGAACGATGGGATCGGTGATCCGCCGGACGTTTGCCTCATTCTCGTCTGAAATACCGATGATCACCAATCGGTCACTAAACTGCTTTTGGAAGGCGTTCAATTCCGGAATCTCCGCGCGGCACGCGGGGTTCCACGTCGCCCAGAAATCATACAAGATGAATTTGTCGCGCGTATCCGGGACCTGGGTGAGCCATCTTTCGACCAGTAGCTCCGGCCCCTGGTGGTTCAAATATGATCTGGCCCAAATTGGTTTGCCTTCGTGGCTGACCGTTGGATTGGTTTGGCTGGAGGGTGGCTGCGGAAACCATGGTTCGGAAAAATCGTGCGGGCCCAGGGGATGATACTGTTCCGCGTCAGCGGCCTGGTGTTGCTTCACTGCTTTGGCTTTGGAGGCATCGTAATGGAAATGCTTTTGGGTTTTGCGGTCGAGGTCTTTTAACTTGGCATTAGCCATCCCCATGGCGTTCGTGAAGTAAATGTCCGTGGCAGTAATTCCGGTTACGGTGACGTTGGTATAGATTTGGCCATTCGCTTTCAATAGGGGAAGCACTTCCTCGGCTTGAGCCAGCCACAATGGCAGTATCAAACCGGCCACCAGCACGAGCTTTGCTTTCATATTAGTGTAACGCATTCAGTTTTGCATTTCCGCCAGTAAACGCAGCAGGAAGACTGAAACCTCCGCCGGGGATTGAAGGATGTATTCCGCATACGACTGGCGCTCTTCGCCGACATAGATATTCACGCCCTTGCCTTGCAGCACGCGAAAACCGTCCTCGTCGGTCAAATCGTCCCCCAAGCAGATGGGCAAAGCGTGCGGGGCAACCGATTGCCAAATGTGCCAGACAGCATTTCCCTTGTTCCACGCGATTTTGGGTCGCACTTCATAAACCTTCTTGGCATGGAGAATCTGCAGATCCGCCGACAATTGCGCGGCCCATTCAGAGAATTGTTTATGGAGCGCGCTCACCTGCTCCGGGCGGACTTCGCGGTAATGCAGGACGACGCCAAATCCCTTGTCTTCCACAAACGCCCCTTTGAATCCGGCAAACGATTCCGCGAGTTGGGCCCGCGCGTTCACCAGCTGGCTTCGGAAAACCTCGATGCCTACGGGCGACTCCGGCGAATTATCGAGATCGATTTCCGCGCCATGGTTTCCGGCAAATATGATCCCTGGCACCTCCACATGGTTGCGCACGTCACTGAGCGAACGGCCACTGATGATCGCAACCCGCGTTCTGTGGGATTTTACCAGCCCTTCCAATGTGGCGCGATTTTCTGCGGACAAAATCGCCAGGTCGGGTTGCGTGGCGATCGGCGCCAGCACGCCGTCAAAGTCCAGCGCGAGAAAGACCCTTTGCTGCTCGCGAATGCGCAAGGCGATTTCTGGCCAATGTTCAAATACAGTTTTCATCAACTACCCTGGCGCTCGCCATCATGGCTCTAGCTGTCCTGGCGACTCTGTTCTTTCTCCGTATAAACGTCCAACGCCATTTTGGCCGCGCCCATGGCCACAGCGTAACTTTTGAGCTTGGTGGTGAGGATTTTTAGTTGCTTGGATGCGCTTGCCGTGGAATATTCCTGGATCCCACCTTTCACTCCTGCCAGGAACAATTCCCCCATCTCTTCAATCAAACCGCCGCCGAGAACAACGGCGTCCGGGTTGATGAAATCGATGAGGTTAGAGAGCACGATGCCCACTATCCGCGCCCGGCTGCGGACCAGTTTCTCGATCTCTTTATCGCCGGCCTCGATGGCCCGGGCCAGCGTCTTGCTGCGAATTTTGCCTATGTCTGTCCCGGCCATTTTCCACAAATGAGGCGCCCATTGGCGGGAGGCGAATACGGCTGCTTCACCCGCAATTGCTGTCCGGCTGGCGATATTGTCGAGCATTCCCTGTCGCTCCCTGCCGCCCACCGAGCCTAGCGGTTGAACCAGATAATGTCCGATGTCGCCGGCGATGCCGTTGGCCCCGCGATGAAGCTTGCCATTGATGATCAAGGCCCCGCCGATACCCGTCCCGATAAAAATGCCGATCACATGGGCGCAACCCTGAGCTGCACCCAGTTGATGCTCGCCATACAGGCCCATTTGAACGTCGTTGCCAAGATAAACATCGCTTTTGGTCCATTCCGCCATCTTTTGGGTCAGCGGATAATCCTTGAGGAAAGGGATGTGCGGTGAAATCTGCAACCCCATCGTCTCCAAATCGACGCTTCCCGAACAGCCGATGCCTGTGGCGATGACTTCCCGTTGCTGAACCTTGGCGGTTTTAAGAAGACTGTTCACGGCTCCGCGCAACCGTCGCTCAAATGTCGCGTCCCCACGACCCGATTCGGTTTTAAAACGCCGCTTGGCGATGACGCAGAACTTGTCATTGAACAATGCCGCCATGGTCTTGGTGCCACCGATATCGATTCCAATCACAGCGCGTTTAGACATAAACAGCGATTTGGCCGCCCCCGCCGAAAGAAATTGCACACTCCGGCATGAAGCGATGACTTTAGACTCGTTTCCTCTCCACTTTGCCCCTGGCGAGGTTCCCAATTCCTTTGGTTTGAGGCGGGTTCATAATTTGCCTTCCGTTTTGGTGGCAGTTGGTTCTTTGCAAAAGCCGTGCCACTGAAAAGCATGACGTCTATTGGCGTATGACTTCCGCGATGACGACATGCATCCATCCCTGATTACGCTCTTGGATGTAGTTCAAGTCCCATTTTTCCCACCCGAGTCTTTCGCATTCGGCTTTTGCAACCGTCGAAGCGGCTTCCTTTAAGTTGAGGATGCGCTCGGCTCCCTCTGAAGGCGCACCCTGATTCACCGTGATCAAAAAGCGTCCCGCATTTTCATCATGAACATAATAATTGGGTTTCACCGGAAGATTTTCATTAAAGTCGTGATTGAAGGAATGCTCCGGGGTGGTGCATCCATTGAATAAAAACACCATCCCAGCGGCCATGGGCAAGCGCCAGGCAGTCCAAGAAGGTCGGTTGGGACTTCGCATAAAATATGTGCCACTCCGTATTGGTGAGTTTGTGAAACCCCTTAACCCCTCGTCCGGAATCCGCCCAATAAATAAACCACCAGGCAGATGACCAGAATCAGGCCAAGGCCCCCGCCGCCGACGGCGGGACCGCCAAAGTAAAACCCGCCTCCGCCAAACAAAAGCAAGAGGACCAGAACAATCAATAATAAATTCATAATCTTCAACGGGACGGGTAGCTTATATTCTGCCAGACCGGGGGCCGGAATTTTGCAGGAAATCACCGGGGGGATTACCTGGCAAGAATGCAATTTGCCTTGCGCGTATGCAATTTGCATTGCATGGCAGCAGCTGGGGTGTTCACCCCATGGCGAATGGTTCTGAAACAGATGATGCTGACCTGGTTGAAACAAGCGTCACCCGGTAAAGCAAATTGAGTATGGAACGAATCGCAAATGAAACATCGCTGGGAAGTCTCTTGGGTTGGTGCGGCAAACAGAACGCAACCGATCTTCACGCCCAAGCCACCCGCCGATACTCGTACCGGGTGGATGGCAAGCTTTTGCGTATTCCACCCGAGCAATTCCCCGCCCCCAGCAATGATGACATCAACCAGATGCTCAGGCTGGCGTTTTCGAGTTCCATTTATGAGTGCATTCAAAAACGTCATGAAATGGACCTGAGCTTCCTATGTGGCCAGGTGCGTTATCGCGCCAATTTCAACAAGCAGCAGGGGATGCAATCTTTTTCGTTTCGAGTGGTGCCCCAGCGCATTCCCAAGCTCGATGACCTCCAATTGCCGGCCACCCTGGCGGCCCTCGTGCAGGAACCGCGCGGCCTCTTGCTGGTGGCCGGAGCCTCGGGGCAAGGCAAGAGCACGTCCGCGTGCGCGATGCTGCAGCAGCTCAACGAAACCACCCCGCTGAGAATCATCACCATCGAGGATCCCATCGAATATCTTTTCGAGGAGAAACAGTGCCAGTTTGAACAGCGGGAAGTGGGTGTGGACACCGATTCGTTTGGCGCGGGCATTCGCAACGCTGTGCGCCAGGATCCCGAAGTCATCTTTATCGGCGAAATTCGGGACGGCGAAAGTGTCCAAGCCGCCCTGCAGGCGGCTGAGACCGGACATCTGGTGCTGGCGACGTTGCACGCGGACTCGGCGGCCCAGGCAGTGGATCGCATCCGCGAGTTTTATCCCGCCGAGGAGCAATCCAACGCCAGCGCACTGCTGGCTCGTACGTTGAATGCCATTATTTGCCAGCGGTTGGTCCCCAGTACGTTCAACCGGCGAATTCCCTGTTTGGAGATCATGAAGCGCAACTTGGGTATGCAGGAC
>Ga0302320_10008204_pt1 | contig 22770 bp, 18 predicted proteins | sample Bog_T0_3_FD_202130 | JGI IMG/M metagenome (GOLD analysis project Ga0302320, IMG submission 202130) | Peat permafrost microbial communities from Stordalen Mire near Abisko, Sweden - Bog_T0_3 | ecosystem: Environmental > Terrestrial > Soil > Wetlands > Peat | place: Sweden: Abisko, Stordalen Mire... | reverse complement strand
ATTCTCCCTGTACTCGACCATCTAACCATTATCCAGCACAGATGCTGGAAGCTCTCCGCCTGAAAGGCGGAGGGCTTAGACCCGGTGGCAGAAGCTAAACGCCCGCTATCGACCAAATGCTTGAGCCGCAATTGGAGTGTTCAGGTCGGAAACTCAGGCAGCTACATCTCGGCGATATCAGCCGGCTTGCACCTCCGGGATGGCGCTCGACGGCGGCCACGATCGCCACAAGAGCAGCTTCCGAAATACGTTTGGGCACTGACTTCTCCTTTTCATTGCGCGACTAAACGCTATGCGCAATATGTCCCTATCATCGCGCAGCAATAAACTGCACGAATCGTCATTAATTGCGCGAAAATAGATTCGCGCAACATCCTGGAAATCTCCTGTAAGGTGTGAAGACTCGCGCCCACATCAAAGATCTTGCCCACTTTGCCCAAATTCGTAGCCATAATGGTTGTCGACAGCCTGCTTTAGAATCTTCAGGGAGGTTGCCCTTGCCCGATCCTTCCGCCAGTGGGTCTTCCAACACCACAGCCAAACCACTTCGATCCAATAACTTAATGAGGACTGCATGATCGAGATTCCAGTTCAGACTAAGCTCGAAGAGCGCGTACATCGCGCGGCAGAGGCAGCCTTGGCTCGCCAGCACTACGTCAGCGTCATCGACGTCCTATGTGGGATGGGCCTCCTAGCAGCCACTGCGGTCGACTCATGGCGCAAGGGTCACATTGACTTTCTGGAGTCACAAATTCAGGGAAGCCCAACCAAGATCGCTTCCTCCTTAGCGATTCTCCAGCGGTGGGCACAAGGGAAGGGCCTCAAGCCTGCCGAAACCGGTTATGTACGATCTGTGCGGACTGGGACGGTCCCCTTGCAGTTCTTCAGCAGTGGCGACCCAGAGGCTGAAAAGATCTACCGCACACATTACGTTTCGCCGGCGCTCTCGCCGCAGAAGCAGCAGAAGCTTCAGGAGAAACTCGAAAGGGCTCCGCAGCCGGTCGTATTCATGAACCTCCGCGACGCCGAATGCTCGGAATGCGGAGCAGAGATCGAAGAGGGTTCAATGCTCCTGATGGAAAAGGATCATCCACTTTGCCTTCCCTGCGCTCGCCTCGACGGCCTGGAGTTTCTCCCCGCCGGCGACACCGCACTAACGCGACGGGCCGCAAAACACAGTGAACGGGCCGCAGTGGTGGTGCGCTTCAGCCGGGCTCGCAACCGCTACGAGCGGCAAGGCATTCTGGTGGAAGAGACGGCGCTGGAGATGGCAGAGCAGGAATGCGTTCAGGACGCCGATGAGAGGGCCGCGGCGCGGGCACAAGCGGCGGTGCATCGGGGCGAGCAGGATCGTAAACTGGTTGTCCAGATGATCAAGCTGATCGAGGATCTGTTCCCGGGCTGTCCGTCTACAGAAGTGAAAGCCATCGCCGAACACACCGCGGTCCGGGGAAGCGGCCGCGTTGGTCGCTCGGAGGCCGGCAGAAATCTCGATCAAAAGGCGCTGACGTTGGCGGTTGGCGCGGCAGTACGCCACAACCACACCCCATACGATGAGCTGCTAGCCAGCGGGGTAGACCGCGCCGATGCGCGTCAACAGATCTCCGGCAAAGTCGAAGAGGTACTGGCGAATTGGCGCAAGCAAGATAGTGCCGGCTGAACAGATCATTCGGTCAATTTACCTATTTGGCGTGTCTCCAGGGATGTTGTAACCTTCTCTCTAAGAGGAGATCCATGTTAGTCGAAGAGCAGATCGCCGAGCGGCAAGAGAGAGCCAAAGCTACACCACTGAATGTCTTGAAGCGGCCAGTGGGCGGGCCATTTGGCGATTACACAGTGAAGTCCGCTAGTGGCCAGACCTATCGCGTCGCCGTGCGCGGACCGGGGCTATTCGAAAACTATTGCTCCTGCCCGGATTTCGCTGTCAACACGCTCGGCACCTGCAAGCATATCGAAGCGATGCTGTTACAGCTTCGCAAGCGCCATCAAAAGAAGCTGGAAACGGCTGAATACAAGCGCACTCGCGCGTCGATCTCTCTTCAGTACGGGGATTCGATCGAGGTGCGGCTGCGAATGCCTGCCTCATCCAAGCCGGCCCTCCGGGCAATCGAAAAGAAGTATTTCGACAGCACTGGCCTACTGCGCCACGAGCATTTCGGCAAGTTTTCCGAGGTGCTGGATGCACTTCAAAAAGCAGATGGTCATGCGGTCATCTACAGTGACGTTCTCGATTACATCGATCGGGAAAACGAGTTAACCAAGGGTCTGGAGCAGGAGCGAAAACTGCTGGCCAAACTGAAAAGGGGGCAAGATCCCGTTGCCGGTGTTTTGAGGACCGAGCTGCTCCCCTACCAGGTGCGTGGCGCTCTCTTCGCGGCCTGCCGTGGCCGAGTGGTTCTGGCCGACGACATGGGACTAGGAAAGACGATCCAGGCATTGGCCGGGGCCGAGTTGTTGCGCCGTACCAAGGGAATTGAAAAGGTGTTGGTGATTGCTCCGGCATCGGTCAAGTACCAGTGGAAAACGGAGATCGAGAAGTTTACCAAAAACTCTGTACAGGTCATTGACGGATTGCTGCCGCGACGTCGAGAGCTATACGTCTCTCCATCTTTTTTCAATCTCATCAACTATGAACTGGTCTTGAAGGATCTGAAATACCTTCAGGAACTGAATCCCGACCTGATCATCCTCGATGAAGCACAACGCATCCGCAACTGGACCACGACAACCGCGCGTACCATCAAGCAACTGAAGAGCCGCTATGCTTTTGTGCTGACAGGGACGCCACTGGAAAACAAGCTGGAAGAACTCTTTTCCGTGGTGCAGTTCGTGGATGGGCGCAGGCTGGGGCCCGCTTTTCGCTTCGTACATGAACATCGCATTGAAGATGAGAAGGGGCATCTTCTCGGCTATCGCGGCCTGGACAAGATTAAGGAGCAACTGGAGCCGATCCTGCTCCGGCGGACACGTCAGGAGGTGCTGAAGGAACTTCCGGAACGCACTGATCAGATATTCCGTGTGGCGTTGACCGAGGAGCAGGAGGGGCCTTATCGCGAACAGAGCGATATTCTCGCCGGTTTGATGCGCAAGTGGGAGCGTCAAGGCTGGCTTTCCGATGTGGATCAGAAGCGGATTCTATGCTGCATTCAAAACATGCGCATGTTGTGTAACTCTACATTTCTCTTCGATAAGCAGACCCACCATTCGCCCAAGCTCGAAGAGTTTCGCGAGATTCTACGCGAGCTTGCCGTCGAAGAGAATCGCAAAGTAGTTGTCTTCAGCGAGTATGAGCGGATGACGTTTTTGGCAGGAGAAGAACTGCGCAAACTGGGCATAGGATTCGTATCGCTTCATGGCGGAATTCCTGCTACCAAACGCGGCGCACTGATCGAGAAGTTCAAGAGCGATCCGGACTGCAAGGTTTTCTTATCAACCGATGCGGGAGGAGTTGGTCTGAACTTGCAAGCTGCTTCTGTGGTTGTGAACTTTGAGCCACCCTGGAATCCGGCTCGATTGGAGCAGCGTATCGGACGTGTGCATCGCTTGGGCCAGTCCCGTCCGGTCCATGTGATCCACATGTTGACAAGCGAGAGCATTGAGGAGCGCGTATGGGAAACACTGCAACTGAAGAAGTCACTCTTCGCGGGTGTCTTCGATTCGCCCACCGGCGAGGTCAGCTTTGCCAAACTTGGCCGCAAAACGATGATGCAGGCCGTCAAGGAGATCTTCGCCAATCAGCCGAGTGAACCCAAACCGGCCCTGGAAGCGGCTCCTGCCGTTGCGATTGCCACCTCGAAGGATCTTCTGCCTCCGCAAGAATCTCCCGTCGCCCCGCCGAATACGGCAGCATACGAGCCGCCCATCGGCACCGAGCCGAAGCCAAACGGTGTCGCGATCGCTGCTGCATCCTTGCTTGAGGCAGGGCTTCGATTCATCGAAACGATCGCATCGGACCGCGTCGCTGGAAGTTCCGCGAATACACCCGCTACTAGGCTGGATCAGTCGCTGTCCGGCCTTATCTCACGAGATGCCAAGACAAACCGCCCAATGCTGTCCATCCCCCTGCCTGAGTCAGTAACTCAGGAAAGGCTAACTGGCGCGATCGCCGCTCTCCTGAATGCGTTCCGATGAGCCTCAGTGATATCCGACGCAAGTGCAATCAACGCGGCCTTGTAGAAGTAGACGGAGAAGAATGTCCTCGGCCTGACGGCGGCGCCGGAATGAAAGGATGATGGAGACAAAGAATGGAACTCTGCGAGTTGTGGCTTTGAACGTATTGACCGTATGGGTGCTCAACAGATTGCCCGCAGTTGAACGTCGGACAAAATGGGTACAAAACTCAAAGCTTAGTCCGCAACTGCGATTATTGGCGTCAGTTAAAGATAGCTCGGGATGTGCTGCTGGTCGCCGAGCGCGGACCGCTGAAGCTTCTCGACGATATCGCTGCCAACGATCTGCTTCATCACGGCGAGGCCCTTCTCCGCGCGGTTTTCCGTGGTGGTGGTGGACTAACCGGGAAGGGGAGGCTCGACTCCGCGATCGGTGAGCACCTCGTTGGTGGCGTGGAGGAAGTCATAGACCTTGGCCATACCCACATAGGGCACGGCCTGGTAGACGATTTCCTTTGCCTCCACCGGAGTCACACCGACAATGAGCGCCGCGCCGAGCATGATGCGATATTCGCGCAACCCCTGACAGGCAATCATGAACGCGAGTTGCATCATCAACCGGGTCCGTGCATCCGGATTGCCATGTCGGAGCACCTCGTCGAAGGCGAAGTTGTCGAAAGTCTCGATCAGTTCCGGGTCGGTCACCGCCAGAGTGGAGGTGTGACCTGGGAAAAGTTCATCGTGATTTCTGCGTGCTTGTTCGCTGATTGCCACTGTGTTCTCCTCGTGTTACCGGCCCACGCGTTGCTGCAACTGCGCGGGATAGCGTGCGCCCTGCACCTCAATGCCGGAGACTGCGCCTTCAATGCTCTGCAACTCATCGGTGGTCAACTCCATGGTGGCGGCTCCGAGGTTCTCTGTCAGCCGATGCAACTTGGTGGTGCCGGGGATAGGAACGATCCAGGGCTTGCGGGCAAGCAGCCAGGCCAGAGCGATCTGGGCGTTGGTCACGCCCTTTTGCGCGGAGATCTTGCTCAGAACATCTACGAGCGCCTGGTTGGCCTTGCGGTTCTCCGCATCGAAGCGCGGAACCACGTTGCGGAAGTCCGTTTTGTCAAAGGTGGTGTCTGCGTTGATGGCTCCAGTCAAGAAGCCCTTGCCCAGCGGGCTGAAGGGTACGAAGCCTATGCCAAGCTCTTCGAGCGCGGGCAGGATCTCCTTCTCCGGCTCGCGCCACCACAGCGAGTACTCACTCTGCAACGCAGTGACGGGCTGCACCGCATGAGCGCGCCGGATGCTCTCAACGCCCGCCTCGGACATGCCGAAGTGCTTGACCTTGCCTGCTGCGATAAGTTCCTTCACCGTTCCCGCAACGTCTTCGACGGGAACATTGGAGTCAACGCGGTGCTGGTAAAAAAGATCGATGACGTCGGTGCGCAGTCTCTTCAAGGACGCATCGGCGACCGCGCGAATGCGTTCCGGGCGGCTATCCAAACCCTTCTTTGAATCTCCGTCCACAAAGCCGAACTTGGTTGCAATCACCACATGCTTGCGGAAGGGTTCCAGCGCTTCACCGACCAGTTCCTCGTTGGCAAAGGGACCGTAGCATTCTGCGGTATCAAAGAACGTGACGCCGCCTTCATAGGCCGCGCGGATGAGCTTAATCGCCGGTTCCTTTTCGGCTGGCGGACCGTAGCCGAAGCTCAGTCCCATGCAGCCAAGGCCCAGAGCTGAAACTTCCAGACCGCTCTTCCCCAATGTGCGTTTTTGCATTGTGTCTCCTCATTCAAATCTGGTTACTGGTCCAGTGTTTCCCTCAAGCCGAAAGATGAGGCACGTGACTTTGGTTCGGCATGAGGTTCGTATAGTTCTGCAAGTCCTTCACCAACTCATCAAACTGCGGAGAATCGAAGAGAGCGCGCTCTGCTTGCTCATCGCGGAAGACAATCATGCTGACGGCAATCATATCCGTACCGGCGCTTGCCGGGAAAAACGTCTCGATCGACAACATGCCCAGGGGGTCGGCAATCGCTCGCGCAAGGGGGAAATGCGTGTGAACAAAGTACTCGCGGTCAAAGCGGTCCGCTGCTGTGCCGCGATATGTAGGAGGGTTTCGCGCCATCCCACCGTTCGCAAATTGCGTGAAGGATGGACCAAATACTAGAGATGGAGTGCGCACGCGACAGCGCCTGGCAATATCTCGGTCAGCGCACATTTGGCGATCAACGCAGTCCTGCATCAACCGGGCGATTTCTCCGACTTAAGAATCCTCGCATGAAAGAAGGCCTGGGCTTGCTTCGGCGTTTTGTCGCGTGTGCCTTTGGGCACGCTCCTGGCGGCGCTCAGTCTCGGAGTGCCCGGGCGCGGAGCCGAAGATGCCGAAACGGTGCCAAGTACGCCGTGCGTGACCTCGACAAGCCACAGGCCGCCGTTCGGACTCTTCATCAAGGTGCAGGTTGAGAACACGTTCGAATGAGAATCAAAATCAGTTACCGCACTAACTTCAGGGTTCCCGGCCGAGACCATAAGCTGATAGAAATTCGACGGCGTCGCCGTATCCTGAAGGAAAACAACCTGCGGTGATACTCCTCCTGACACAGCGCTCAGTTGTCCGCTATCATCGATCGTCACCAACCACGGATCTTGAGATTTGTCAGGGAGGACGATGGAAGTCAGGGCAAATACCGGGCAGAGGCCGGTGGAGTTGCTGGCTGTCAGAAATGGCATGAGGCTTGGCGCGTTGAGGTCCCGTCGCGTAAGAGACGGCAGCGAAAGAAAGGTGGATAAGTCGAAACAGTCCCATACCGTCTTGATGATCGAAGTGTGATCGAACGGAAAGGTTCCGGCGGGAGGATAGGGAGAAGAGGATATTGTCGGGCGGATAGTCGATCCCTGAGCAATCAGGGGTGACACGATGATCGTCGGCACGCGGCATCCGTAGTAGTTGAACTCGAAGCCATTGGCTGCCGGGTGAGCGTCATCCTTGGCGTTAGGAATGGTCAACCCGGCCGTGGCGCCGAGAGCGTTGGATGCAATGGGTGGCGGCGCGGCAGGTGGCGGTACGTGATCGTACATGCCGCCATGCTCGTCATAAGTGATGATGAGCAGGCAGGAATCCCAGATGCTGCTGCTGACCAGCAGGTTGTAAATCTCGGCGAGAAAGATTTCGCCATTCGCAACATCAATGGGCGTCTTGTTCGTCGGCAGGAAGGGTAATAACGCCGAGACTCCGGGGTGGTTGCAGTTGGGTGGGTTGTCGCTGTTGGCAACGTCGGTGGCGTAGCGCGGTTCAATGAGCGATAATTTCGGCAACTTACCCGCCGTCACATCCTGTACGAAAGTGGTAGGAATTGAGCCCAGCCGGTCGCCTATGATCGCGGGCCTTGGAGTGCCGTCTCCCCAGTCGGAATCGTCATAAGTTGCGACATTGACGTTCCCTGAACCCTTCGCAGCCTTATAAACGTAGGGCACCGTAATCGCCGCGATCGAGTAGTCACTGAAGTAGAGTTTCCAATTTGGAGGGTCGCCGGAGGCGTCGGAAGGAAACGCAACATCGAGCGCCTCGAAGATGGAGGGCAACTCCTTAAAGGTAAGGGGAAGATGTAGCACTGAATTATTGGCCAGGTACTGCATGTCATCCACATAGCTGTAACTTTCAAACAACTCATGATGGACGGATGGGGCTGCGCAGAGCATGAAGGTGCGATTGGTGAAAGTGTGTGAGGGTACTGAGGCAAACCATTGGTCGCAGACGGCATAGTTGTTGGCAAGCCACGCGCTGACGGGTACCTGGTCCGGAGTGAAGTAAGTCATGCAATCCGCTGGCGGGCCGCCCTTGGCGGCGTAGTTCAATGTGAAGCCCTGCATGCCCAGGTTTGAAGCCGGCGGAGGCGCCGGCGGGGGAGCGGGCGTAGCCGGAGGCCACTGAGCCGTGGTCGGTACGGAGGTTAACCCGTAAATCTGCTGCGCCATGTCATCGAAGACCTCGCCCGGATCGAGCGATGGAACTGTGGTGGCAGTAGCATTGGACACCGAGATATTGTCGTTTGGGTCCGAGGGGTTGCTCGGGTTGGGATTCGATTCACCGCCAGTCAGTCCGTTCAGGCCAGCGACGGGCGGTGGCCCCGCTTGAGCTGCCTGGCCTGGTGGGGCCTGATCGTAAGGAGACTTGTTGCCGTGGTTGTAGAGCCATCCCAGCATGTTGTCATAGGATCGATTCTCCAGCATGACCACGACGATATTGCTGACCTTCTGCGAAGATGCCATAAGCCGCCTCTCTGTACGCCAAGAGTGAGGAAGATAGAGCCTTGAACGAGCTGGTTTTCCGACGTAGGATGCGAGCAGTTTTCTTGTCAACCGCCCATATAGAGCAAAAACTCCGGATTGTCGGGCATCGCCGGCCAGGTTTCGACATGCTTGAAGCCCTTAGTCGAGTCGAATACATGAACCTTGTTTGTACTTCGGTTGCCGACGTAGAAGTTTCCTGAAGAATCGAACGCCATTCCGGAAGCAGAATCGGAAGAGCCGAGCGAAAGTATCGGCTGAAAGGTCCAGATAGGAGCGCCGGAATCGTAAGGATTGGGGATGGAACTGCTGAAAACCTGGTTTCCGGCGGAGACGTACATTGTGTTGCTTTGAATGAGCAGATGAGTGGGCGAGTCAATAGGATTGCTCACTGCGAGGGGTTGTCCCGTTGCCGCGTTGTAACTTCTCACCAGGCCGCCCGGCTCATCCAGTACAAAAAGAAGTCCGCCATAGTAGGCGATGTCGCGAACCGAGTTCTGTACTTTGTTAACGCCTTTATTGCTCACGATTGAGACGTCGAGTCCGCCGAGAGCCTGGGGAACAGGCGTTGTGGCTGGAACCTTGGGCAAAGCGCCATTCGATGAGGCCACAAGTGTTCCAGTGAGGAAGCTGCCTGACGGATAAACCGCCTGCAAGAAGGCAGAAGGAGTTGTGACGAGCGTTGCCTGAGTGTCAGTAAGCACCTTCAGCGCGGCGACAACATTGCAATCCTGATTGGACACAAAACAGAGTCCGTTGCCGTCCATCGCCAGGGCAAAAGGATGATCGATGGGACCATTTGTCGGGTTCGAAATAAAGGTGCTGACATATTTGTAGCTTGTCCCTGAACCCTGAAAGCATAGGATATTGCTGACATCCTTGCCGCCGTTAATTACATAGAGATAACCGTTCTGCAGATAGATGCCCCTCAGTTCGTCCAGAGCCTGGCCCGAAGGGTTGAGCACATCGGGGCTCGTCGGATTGAGGAGATTTCCGTTGTCGTCGTATGCGTAGACATTGGACACCGCCTGGTGAAACGTGACAAATAGCATATGGTTTGTCCGGCCTCCTATACCGAGTTTGATGTGAGCGCGTCGCGGCCCTGAAGGGCCGGGATCTTCTCTCACGAATTGCGGGTCAGTCTTCGACTTGACTGGGTAACTTAAGGATTTGTTCTGCGAGCTCTCACCGGCGAATCTGTGCGAGCGGACTAATTGTACATCCGCCGAGGCTCAGAGAGCGGCGCCCGCAGCGGCAACGTCAGGTTCGAAACAACGCTGGATCGCGCTGTTGGATTACGGTGACGACGATCGGTTCTGAAAGATCGGTACCAAGACTCTCTTCACGTGCGAACCTCCTCCGCGCAGAAGGCCATGTTGTTCCTGAAACTGCGGTCCCATTTCGATGCACTTTATATTTCAAATGCGCTTCAACTATCATTGAACTGTCCGGCCATCGTATAGTCCGTGAATCCACTTTATTGGCGAACCAGTGTACCCACCGGCTTCCCTGCCAGAGCGCGGGATAGATTACCCGGCGTCAGGCCGTTTATCACACGGAAGTTCCGCATCAGCTTGGCTCGGGTCAACAGTTCAAGGGCCGCCGGCTCAATCGGAAGCGTCGGAAGCTTCCTGTCGATAAGTTCCTGAACTTGGATCTCTGGAATGAATTCCGCAGCGGGATCGATCTTTGGATCGGTCGTGTAAATCCCGTCGACATCCTTGATATAGGTCAGGCTGCGCGCACCGAATACCTCGCCAATCAGATACGAGCCCGCGTCGCTGCCGTGAGGAGGCAGTTTGCCCACCAGCGGCGGATGTTCCCACAACGCATAAGGAGGGATGCCGTTGAAGACCGCCCCGCGAGCCGCAGCAAGCATTGCAGGCAGAAGCTGTACGACGAATGGCGCCTCCAGGTAGACGAACCCATGCTTTGCCAGCAAACAGGAAACCATGTAGGCGTTTTGTGCCGAGTCTTTGGCGCTCAGTGTAGCCAGAGCGCCCGTGGGCAGTCCCAGGTCCAGTCCCACGGAGAAGATATGACGGGAGCGAATTCCGGCGCCTACGCCGATAATCATTTGATGTTGCGACTGATTGGCGACGATCTCCTCAAGCAGCGGCAACAATGCGGAGCGCCCACGGTCCATGATCGAGCGTCCGCCGATTTGGACGATGTTGACGTCGGGAAGAATCGGTACGACCTTTCCGTCCGTTCGAGCGATCACGTTCTTGTCCATCAGCGATTCTCGCATCAGGCTCGATTCCACATGCTGCCTGCTGGACTCATCAAAGCTCATCTCGCGTCTCCATCTTTATAAATGATTGTTCCCACCGGATCTCCATTCAGGGCGGCTGTCAGTTGGCCAGGTTTCAGACCGTTGATGAACTGAATCTCGCGAATATTGCGCGCTCGCGTCATGAATTCCAGAACATCTCTTTCGACAATGAGATCTTCGAGATCGAGAGCCAGCAGCTCTTTTACGCCGATGCGCGGAATGAACCGGGCGGTTGAGTTTTTCTTTGGGTCAGCGGTGTAGAGGCCATCTTCATCTTTTACATAAATCATCTTGCGCGCGCCGAAGACTTCGGCGATCAGGAAGCAGCCCGTATCTATCCTTTGTGGCGGAATGCGTCCGGTTGCCGGGTTCGGTTCCCACAACTTGTAAGGTGGCATCCCCTGGCAGACAACGGCTCCGCGCTCCATCAGATAATGAGGCAGTGTACCGAACCCCTCCGGCTCGATGAAAGGAATTCCATACTTGGCCAGCAGGTAGTGCAGCATCTGTGCGTTTTGCCATGCCACCGCGGTTCCCAGCACAGTGAGCACACCTGTGGGCAGGCCAAGATCGATTCCCAGGCTGTAAATGTGGCGTGCACGCGTACCGGCTCCGGTTCCAAGAATCATCTTGTACTGACTCAAGTTCGTTACGATCTCTTCAACCAGCGGGTAGACTGCGCTGCGTCCGCGATCCATAATGCTTTGACCGCCAATTTTGACCACATTGACCCAGGGCAAAATAGCAAAGTTTGAGGTCTCTTCAGTGGCTTGCTGCACCAAGGCATCCGTCAACGATCCGGAGAGAAGTTGTTTGCCGAGGTCTGTAAGAAAGCTGGTGTTCTCATCGATCGGGTTTTTCATAGGATTATGCCGCAAACCTTCGACCTGCTCCTTCGTGGAATTCAAATCTGGATTTCGAAAATGTCCAACTCGATAGCGCGGTTCTCTTCGAACTGAGCTTCGATGGAACCGAATTCTGTTTCGGCCCAGGTGCGCAGTTCCTGCAGCGCCTGCTCCCGCACCGGAGCAGGGAGCGCGGCAAACCGAGCGCCGCTGGAGTGGCGTAGCAAGAATTCCTGCGGCGTGGTGTAGATCTTCCACGACATGGCGGTGGAGTGCACATGGCGCGCAAACGAGGAGTCCAGCCAAGCCAAAGCTTCCCGGCGCGGCTTCTCCGGCCTGTGCGACTCAACTTGCATCTCCGATAGAATCGCCGTGAGTTGGCGTTTGAGCTGCATGTCAAGTCCCATTTCAGGGCCTGCGGTTTGACCCACAACCACGCACCCGCCCGGCCGCAAAACTCGACGGACTTCTTTGAGAACACCTCGCCAATCGTCCATGCTGCTCAGAACATGGAACAACAACACAACGTCGAAGGAACCGTCGTTGAACGGCAATTCCCTGCCATCGACTTGCGCCAGCACGCAGTTGCCACCTGTCGCGGGAAACTCCCGCAACATAGCCAGAGATGTATCGACTCCAACATACGAGTCTCCCGCTGCAATGAACGCCTTGCCGATCCGTCCAGTTCCAGCGCCGATATCAAGCACACGCGCCGGCCCCGACAAGCGCGCCGCTGCCCATATCGCCGCGCGAATGGCCTCCGGTGCTTCGTCAGGCAGGGATCGGTGGCGCTCGAAGGTCGAGGCCGTTCGGTCAAAAGTCGATTTCATTGCTTGTTGGATGGCTAGCCCTCGACCTGGAGTCAAGACAACTCAGCCCGGAATCATTTCCCCGCATTGCGGGCATGAGAGCACTCGCACAGCGGAGGATGCGAGTGGTCTCATGTCCTTGCATTTGAATTCCGATTCCTCGAAGATGCATCTACGTTGAAGTTCACTGTCTGGTTTAATTCTCTTTGCGTCGCTCATTCCTTTTGCCCGTTGCGTAACGCGCGACCGTTTAGTGATGCGCCATGGGCACGGCGGGCTTTACGTCAAGATCGACTTCCACCATCATGCCGCGGTCTTCGTGCGCCAGGATGTGACAGTGTATGACATAGGAGCCGCGATAGTCGACAAATCGGCTGCGCATCTTGAAGTACCCCGGAATGACTATCGGCCCGGAGTCCGCGGTTGCCTTGATGCCGGAGGGGATGGGGAACACATCCCACCAGATGTTTGTCATTTCGCCGGGATATTGTGCAGGTGGCGCAGCGCTGCATTGCTTCCAGGTGGTATTGTCGTTCGGGTTCAGCCAGCACTGGCCGGGTTTGAGTGCCGGCTTTGTCGTGCTAACCACGTAGAGCTTGTCCGTCCCAATCGGAAAGTGTTTACTATCCAGCAGCGGAGCGTTCGGATCGAATACTTCTGTCACCTGGAATGGGTTCACATGGATGTGGAAGGGGTGGTCAATAAGCGGACCAGCGGTTCTATTCTCAATCTTCCATTCCTCTACCGTGTTGAGCGGGCTGATCGTCCAGGGTTTGCCCTCTTCAAACTTCACTCCGTTAATCGTGTGAGCGGATTTCCCTGAGCCGCCTCCGGTTGTTTCAAAGGTCATGGTGCGTACAGGGCCTACAACCTCCGATGGCTTGATGTCATGCAGAAATCCGGGACGCAGCGGCATGTGGGGGATCAAAGGCATTGCCGGGCCGGAGCCGGCCACCACAACGGAAAACAGAACCGCCCCAGGGGTTCCGGTTTGCGCGCGGCTCACCGATACGCCCTGCGCCACCACAATCGGGATCGGCGCGCTCGGCGCCTGATCAGGCGCGCGCACCAGCAGGTCGATGCGGTTGCCAGGGGCCACGAAGACCGGACGCTCGGCCCGCGCCTGGTAATTCCGATCGTCAAACTGCACGCCATCTTGTGCCGTCTGGCGCCAGGTAAACCCCGTCGGCAGGCTGGGCAGATAAAACCCGCTGATCGGCGATGCGTTCACAATCCGCCAAAGCTGCACCTCGCCAGGGTGCATCGTCAACTGCCCCAGTTGCTGACCGTTGACCGAGAAGGGCGGCGGACCGGAGCCGCCGTTGCGCTCCAGGCTGGGAGTCGTGTCCAGCTGATTCACCACCAGCGTAGGCTGCTGGCGCGTCCAGTCTTTTTCCTTGTTTGTCCGGTATTGATTATAGAAAGCGTTCAGCTTGCCGTCGTACGCGTCACCCTCGATGATGAACGCACCTGCCATGCCATTCGAGACGTTCAGAGCGGTGGAACCATGCTTGTGGGCGTGATACCAATGCGTCCCCGGCGCCTGTCCCATGTGCAACCCGTCCGCGTCCGTTCCACCATTGTTCGGTGTCAGACTATGTCCGTAATTCGGCAGCACAAAGCAATATGGAAATGCGCCGATATAGTATTGCGCCCATTCTCCGGCGTGGATCTTCATCTCATTTTCGTGCCAAAGATCCGGGTACAGAGTCGAAAGCAAATGCTCTTGCTGTTTGGTGTAATCCGGGGGCAGATCCGCCCATACGTTCGGCCACTGCTGCAGAGGATCCTTCAGCTTCGCCTCGCAATTGCTGAAGAACGTATCGAAGTCCTTCCGGTAAGTCGCGGCCGTAATCGTCGGCTTGCCGTTTGCACGCGGCGAAGGCCGCACCATCACGAACACATCGTCGCCAGTCGAGGTGGGGCTGGTATGAGTGCCGTGGAAATGCAGATTGCCGGTGCTCGATCCGTGGAAGCAGTTCGGCATCGTATCGCCCGCGGACTGTGGATAGCCGTTGGAACTTGAGTCGCACTTTCCAAGGTCGAGCGAGTTGCCATAGTCGAGCGGGTCGATCTGATCCAGAAACGTCAGTTCGACGATGTCGCCAAGCTTTCCGCGCAACGTCGGGCCGGGCAGAGGCGCCATCGCGGTGTTGGGATCTGGCGGCGTCAGTTCGTGGTCCTGATAGAAGCGCAGCAGTTGCGGCACGCACTGCGCGGTGCCGTTCTTGGTGCCGATCTGATAACTTTGCTGCGCATCCGACAACACAACCAGCCCCTTCAGCTTGCCATTGGCAGAGACGATTTCCGGCAGGCTCTCTTTGGCCAAATCGACCGGCGAAGGGCAGTTGATGAGCTGTGCCTGGGCGGCTTGCGCCAGCAGAACCGCCAGGACACACAACGTGCCCGCAAAGCACTTGCAGCCGAACCGCCGCACAAACCGCCAAACTGGGCGGCACAAATGATCGATTGTCATAGGAACTCTCCCACTGAACCTGGACTTGCCGACGCCCACACTCAAAGAGTCACCACGATGATCTGTCCACGCTCCGACGGATGGTAGCGGCAGCAATAGTTGATCTGGTCGCCCGCGCTTCCCGTCACCACGTAATTCGGGCGGGAGGAGTCATTGGGCGGGATTGAATCGCACAAGTATCCCGGCGGATTGCCGGATGCCGGCTGCGGAACAGGAGGACCGCTCGGGCTGTTCCCGACCGTGGGCCAGGGTTGATGCACCTCGCCCGTGCGGTTGCCCCAGGTGACGATATCGTTTGCCTGCGCCTTCAGTGGATCGCCCGGATTTGCGGGCGGAACAAGTTTGGGCTGGAACGCGGCCCCGGCGCCGTAAGCAATGATGTCAACTGCCCAATCAAGTTCCGCCATCGGATTTCAGCCTCTCTTTTTCGATTCGAATTTGCCAGGAATCATGATCAAATCAGAGAACTTGGGGCCGTGCCATAGGGATGGAGGAAGAAGTAATATGAGGCACGGGGAAGCGAGCCTTTTGATCTGGAAGAGCATTTGCTGACAAAAATTCTTCGCGCCGAAGTATAGCTCACTTTGTTCGCTCAATCGCAAGTTTTTTATACGGCTCTCTGCCCCGCCAGAGCGTAATCTGGACGGAATGAGAGCCTGGTATTGAATGAACGCTCCTATTGAAGTGGTTCTTCGGGCTCAGGACCCCCTGGAGGCTGAACTGCGTACAACACACATCAAGAGAGTCCATTTCCTTCTATAGTGGAGCTCGATTGACATTGAACCATTGAAGCTGGACCCGCCAATCATGCCAAGGTTGAAACGGAATGAAGCCTGTTCGAAGACTTGATTCAGTGCCGTGTGAGGCGGCGTTCCAGACTGAAGAGAACCATGAAGCGATCGAGATACAGCCCAAAGACTTACCGGGACTAAATGCTCGATCGCTCGATAAACGGCTTGGTAATATCGCTCAATCGGATGCCTGAGATTGAGCAGGTTCGCAGCGCCACCACCGGATTCAATACGAGGGATAACTCTGATTTTGCACTAAGGGTGGAGAAGCCGGACGCGTCTAGCTCTAATGTTGTTCACCTAAAAAGTGCACTCAGGGAAATAGGGGCCAATCCCAACCTTCTCGCAAAATAAGCGAGAAGGATGGAGCAACGATATCTTGTGCGTCACGGGGATGGGTGGGTTTGGGTTTGTGCGATCCCAGGCCTCCAAATGGGAAGAACCTGGGACACTTCAGTTCCGACGACTAGATCGGTTGAGTGAACAGTGTTGCGCCTAGCCCATGAATCCCAGATACGGGTTGGAGCCGAAGTTGGCGAAGTTGGGAAAGATTTGCCTGATCTGAGCGTCGGAGAGTCCAAACCAACTGGCCAGCGTGCCTGCATACTGTTCGACGGAGGTGGTTGGAATGAGCCTACCCGCGCCTAGATCGTTCGCCTGATTGACACCGACGACCGGATACTGGCCATACATATTTTGCCCCTTCACCGCGCCGCCAAGGACGAAGTGGTGGCTTCCCCAGCCGTGGTCGGTGCCGTTGCTGTTGCAGGTGAGCGTGCGTCCGAAGTCGGAGATGGTGAAGGCTGTGACCTGGTTACTAAGCCCCGCACCAACCATAAGGCCGTCGAAGTACTCGAAGGCTGATCCCAACTGGGTGAGGAGTTGAGAATGAACCTGGGCCTGGTTGTTATGGGTGTCGAAGCCGCCAAGTTCGACGAAGAAGATCTGCCTAGTAACTCCGAGGCTGGATCTGCCCGCGATGATCCGCGCAACAGTCTGAAGGGACTGAGCAAGCGGGTTGTCCACGAGCTTTGCGGTGACAGGATCGAGATACTGCGGCGCGTTTGCAACTCCCCCTGCGCCAGCCGGAGCCATTGCGGTCGACAACGTGGCCTGTGCCTTCATGGAAAGATTGATGACGTTTTGGTATTCCTGCGCAAAGAGATTGGTTTCGTCAGCCGTCAGGATGGAGTTGAGGGGGTTGGAGGCCGCCGACGCCCCAAAAGGCGGCTGCGTGAGTCCATAAATGGGGATGGGGCCGGCGGGCGTGACATTCAACTGCACCGAGGAATTGCCGGAAAGAAACAGGCAGTTACCGGAGGTAGAGATGCAGGTGAAGATAGAATTCGAATTCATGCTCATGGCTTCGATGGCATCCGCCACAGAGCCGCCCCAGCCAGTATGTTGGCCGCTGCCGAGATTCGCTGAGATGGCCTGCCACGCGGCGGTCTGATCGAAGTGAGAAAAGAGGGAGTCAGGCAAGGTGACCGAGTTGGCAGCGATCTGGGCTTTGGTGGCCGGTGCGACCAAAGTGCCGGTATTGGCAACCACCGCGGCGCGGCCAGCGTTGAAGAGATTCTGCACGCCGGTAAGATAAGGGTTGAGCGCGAAGGTGCGGCCGCTCTGCGGAGTCTGCAGGGTGATGGGCAGCAAATCGGCCAAGGGATATGCGAGGCTCGGTGCGCCCGAACGTGCCTGAGTAAAGGCGGCATAGGAATCGCTGTCTGTCGCAATCACCGTACCGTGACCGTCGTTGCCGCCCTGCAGATACACACACACCAGCGCGCGATAGTCCGACGCGGTGGTTCCCTGCGCCAAGGCGGCAACAGAGTTGAGCTCAAGAAAGAAAGGACTGACAGAGATGCCGGCCATAGAGGCCAGGGAAGCGCTTCTGAGAAACTGCCTTCGGGACTGGTTCACTTTGCTCATGGCTGGCTCCTATTGTTCTGCGGCGAAGTCAGGCGACGCCATGGTGAGATAAATCGCTGTTTGCACGCGGCCAAGCAGGGCGGCGTTCATTGCCGCAGTGTCGCCGTTGGTCGGCAGAGGGATGGAACTGACGGCGCTTTCAATTGCCGTATACATGGTTGGGCTCATCTGACCCGCCATCAGCAGCAGGTTGATACGGTCCATCAGCGGGTCCAGATCTGTTGCTCCAGCCAGCTGCATCTCTTCGGTGTAATTCGAGAAGACGTCTGGTCCCTGCGTGTTGGTTGCGCCAATCGCATTCTGCATGTAGTTGATGAAACCGACGACCGTGGAGACATTGGTAATCTGCATCTCCGGAGCAAGCAGGTTATCGGTAGAGATGGTGGTGCCCGGGGGAGTGTATCCCGGACTGAACCAGTTGAAGACCGTGGGGGATCGAAGCCACATCTCCCCCAGCCCGTAAATGGGATCTTCCGTCGAACCAAGGTTAAATGCCCCGTTGCGCGATTGCGCCGAGAATGCGCGCGCCCACTCCGTATAACGCAACAGAGGCTCGCGTACCTTACCATACTTCAGCATGGTGACGTCCGAGTCGATGGTCGGGGTCTGTGCCTCGGGATCGAGCAGAATTGCCGTAATCACGGCCTTCATATCCCCGCGCACCCCGGTTCCATATTGTCCGTTCCCCTCGAATGTCTGTGCCACCCGGGTGACGTAGGCGGGGCTTGGGTTGCTGGTGACGAGGTGCTGGATCATCTGTTTGGCAAAGAAGGCGGGCACGTTCGCATGGTTGAAGATGATGCTCAGAGCGGCATTGAGATCGGTGGTGGGGTCGGAAAGGGTAATGCTCTGCCCGAGGACCGTCTCCGTCCCGGTGGAGTGGTGGCTGGGGTATGTCTGCATGGGCAGCAACTCTTCGCCAAATCCCGTTCCTTCATAGAGGCAGCAGCTAGACCAGGCGGTGTCCGTAGTGTTGCCGGGCACGTTCCAACCAAATCCGGTAAAGACCGCCGCCAGCCCCATCACATCGGCATTTGAATATGTCGGGATGGGTTGCCCGTTCGCATCCAGCTTCTGCGAGCCGTCGTCATTCAGCTGCCAGAGGCCAATGGTAAACAACTGCATAATCTCGCGGGCGTAATTCTCATCGGGATCGGTGGTGGCGTTTCCCTTGTCGTTGCCGAGCATGTTGAGGAACTGGCCCATCATCGGACTCAGCGTCACATCCTGCAAAATGGTGTGGAAGTTCGAGAACACGCCGTGCTCGATCTTGTCGTTGTTGAGGGTCTCGGCGCCCAGCATGTCGTAGTAGCTGGCTTCGCCGCGCGGCATGTACTGGATGGCGGTGGAGTTGTCACTCGAGATGACGAACATCTGGGTGAATGCGTACTTGATTCTCTCGCGCAACGCGTCTTTGCCGGTCAGCGCCTGTTGCCAGAACTGGGCCTGCACAAGGTTTTCGTTTTGAGTGTTCTGCACAAACAGCGCGGCGTTGCACTTCAGGTCGCCGACGGCGCAAGGCGGATTATTCACAATCAGCTCTTCTTCGACCGCAGGCTCCGTGGGCGTCTGAGGGGTATTGAACTGTTCGGTTAGCCAGGCCTGATAGCCGATTGTGGAGAGATGACGGATATCTGCATCGGTTGCGCCGAAGGTGGCGTGCTCGAGGAAGCGCGCGGCATCCGCCGGTTTGACGATCTGAAAGGGCGGCTGGCTGGCGCCGACGGTTACGACCAGATCCTCAGAGCCCGAAGGGCCAGGCGCGGGATTCATCACCTGCACGTCGAGATTTCCCAGTTCGGAGATATCAGCGGGCGCGGTCAAATGCATGCCGTCTACGAAGGTCGTTGTCACCGCCGAGCCGTTCACCAGCACTGTGGCTCCGGAGATAAAACTCGTCCCTGTGAGCGTGATGGTTGCTGGTGTCGTACTCGTCGAAGCAAAGGACGAGGGGCTGACGGACTGAAGAATCGGGATGGGATTCATCACCGAGATGTTTTGCGCGATCGCAACCGTCGGATTGTCCTGGCTGGTAACGGTGAGTTGGACGATGTTCGGGTAGCCAGAAATCACGGTACTTTGCGTGGGAACCACCGCCGGCGCGGTATAGGTAATCAGACCGTTGACGATTGCTGCGGTTCCCCACTGTGCATTCCCGTTGGCAACACCGTTTACGGCAAGCGTGACGCCGGCGTTATTGGTTCCATTGACGGTAAGTCCCAGCGCAATGGAATTCGAGACACGCACATCCGTGCCGCCGCTGGTGTCCAGTTTGAGCACGACTTGGCCGGGGCCAACAATTACTGAGATGGGAGTGGCACTTGCCGATCCTGGATCGGGATTGGTGACCGTCAGCGGGAAGGTTCCGGGATTTGGTGCGGAAACGCTTGCCACCAATTCGGTGCTGGAAACGTAGGTGGTATCGAGGAGAGCGCCGTTCCAGCTAACCTGTGCGCCAAAAACGAACTGCGAGCCATTCACCTGAACAGCTGTTGTTCCTTCACTAAAGGCCGACGGAGTCACTGAAGTGAGTACGGGAATCGGGTTCCACACCTGGAGCCCTACTGACCCCGTGGTCGCCGTGGGGTACTCGGTCGAAGTGGCCGTGATCGTCACCGTATCGGGCGAAGGGACCACTGCGGGCGCAACATAAAGGCCAGTGGAACTCACCGTGCCGAACACGGCGTTGCCCCCTGGAACGCCACTCACGGAATAGTTGAGTGGACCGCTCTGCACCTGGGTCAGTTGAAGTTTTTGATTCACCCGAATCGAGCTGCTGGTTGCGGAGATCCCGGCAGCTCCCTTGCCATAGCCTGGCAGGGGGGAATTACAGCCAGTCTCAAATAAAGCTGCAAGCAGGCAAAAAGACAGGAATAGTGCGGAACCGCATAGAGCGGGGGGGGCCGAAGGCGCTTGCATGGTTGCTCCTCATAAAGAATCCTGCGAGGCAAAAAGTCAGTACAGCCAGAAAAGCAGCGAAACTATGAGGGAGAGAAACTAGACAAGCTTAGTCCAAAATGATTCCCTGGATCAACGTTACTAAGGTTTCGCGCCCAGAGGTCGCGGTACGGCAGTTGGGAAGGCCACCGAGATTCTGCGGTTTTCACCCGGATTCTCTTGGAAACAAAGGTCAATACCCTGAGACGCCGTTCCCAAAAGGGGACCGATGATGACGGACCCGATCCGCGGATTCCCGTAGCCATGACTTTCGGGGAGTAATCCTTGAAGCTATTGCAAGGAAATCACGCGCAGCGACTGCACATACATGTGATGGTGCTCTGGATGCTCGGGAACTGTTCCCGCATAATCCATCAGCGCCGTGGAAAAACGAATATCAGTTTTGCCGTGGATCGACTGTTTGGTGCGAATCGCGGCCACCGGCACACCATCGACCTCCCAAATCACGTCGGTGGGTGTCCACAACACTCCTATGGCGTGAAACTGGCTATAGAAATAGTGATTAAAGCGGCTGTCGAAACCGACCGCCGGGGGAAAGCTGCCATTGATCTTATTGTTATTGTGCAGTGTCATACGATTGATGTTGGGGTAATGCAATTCGCAGATATCGATCTCGAAGTGGTCTTCGGTAACCAGCCAAAAGGCATTGTTCAACCCATCGATATCCGCCGCTTTGATCGTGGCTTCATAAAAGCCAAAGCCATCATGCTGCTTGCTGATGATATAACCTGCCGACCACTTGGCCTTGCAATGGGACGCGAGCATAGTGCGCAGTTGAAGCCCGCCGGGTGCGGCCACAACGTTTTCCGGCCGGCGGCAGGACTGCAAATAATCGTCGGAGATGAGCTGCCATTCGGCGGCGAGCTTCTGTTGATCGCTGAAATCTGTCGCGTAGACCGGCTTTACCTGGGTGGCGCGATAAAAGGCAATTGCCCTCCGATCCGCTTCCGTCACCGGACGCCTTGTGCCCCATGGTTGATCGACGTTGCCCCAGGTCAACTTCTGCAAGACCGCCTGCTGCGCAAACAATGGCGCCGAGAGCGCCGCGCTGGTAACCAGAGCCCATCCAATGCGAATCATTCTGCGCCGCGTGAATCGGAATTTCATGGCATTTTCCTCAAGAAAAATCTGTCGTGCGTTTTTATTGCTTCAGCGCGTGCGCATCAAAGCCGCGGAAGCGCCCGTTGGGCTGTTGAAGCTCAGAGAACGTGTTGCCAGCGATATCGGCAGCCGGGCCCGCGCAACGCGAGGCGGGCCAACGCGAATGCTGATGCACTCATGGCAGAAAGCCAGACCGGTCAACTGGACGGCGGCTACCCGGTCGCTTCCTGACCCGATCGTGGATGATCTGCTCAAGAAGTATCTCCTCCACGAGTATCGTGCCATGATTGTCAGCTTTCTTGACTTGCTCAAAATCCCCCAATCTCAGGGCATGACAGCGGCAAACTTTGACTACGCCAACCTTACAAATGAGCAAGTTCAGGAGGCTGCCCGCAGTTTGCTCGCATTCGCAGATCGCATGGGCACAGAGCTTTACCTGAAGTACCTCGCTCATCAGGGCGGACCCTGGGCGGGGATTGACGAGATCCTGCCGACAGGAGAGTGAAGACCTCTGGCGCGTTGTCCACTTCTTCCTCGGCCACACCAGTATGCTCTATGACTGGGAATATGGAAGCATTGTCGTTTCCGGCTGGACTGACCTGAGTTCGGCACCCTGATTATTGATGGACTCTCGATTGAAACCCAATGCGCTCACTCAACTTGGTTTAAGTGCCAAAGGCCGGATTGGGACCGATAAACGCAAGGTCCCAATCGGGACTGTCCCGGCGCAGCGAGGGTGTTCTGTGGCAGGACCTTCTGCCGGGACAGTTTCGATAGGGGCGTTTGAACTAAGTCGGTGGCGCGACGGACGCTGCGGTATTGCTCATCCTGAGCTTTTTGGGCCGGTGTTAGGTGTGGGTCACAGGAGGTTTATCGTGACCCATCTTCGGCAGCTGATGCTGGATGAACTCCAGCGTCGCAACTACTCCCCAAGCACTGTCCGTTGCTACATCCACGCGTTAGAGGATTTTGCCAAGTATTTCCATCGTTCGCCTGAGCGCCTGGACCCAAGCCATATCCGCGAGTACCAGTTACATCTGTTTCGCGACCGGAAGTTGTCGCCTGGCACGATCCAGAGCCGCACAACGGCTCTGGATCGTGCCAGGCGATAACTGGCTTCGTCAACTTGATCTGGGTTCTTCGTCACATTTGGTGAACCAGGAGTAAGTATCCTCCGGCAAAGCCGGAGGCTT